>FLNU01002331.1_pt1 | contig 73387 bp, 71 predicted proteins | sample 1140361 | NCBI WGS metagenome assembly FLNU01 (sample SAMEA3878206, study PRJEB12797) | bioreactor metagenome | biome: Moose rumen | place: Sweden | collected 2011-10 | reverse complement strand
CCAAAATCAGGAAACTACAAATTGTTGGTAATTATGGGTAATTTTTGACCCCCAAAAAGTTTTTGGCTACTGACGAAAATTGGTGTTTTTGGTGAATTTCGTCAGTACATGGTGCAAAGGTAGTGATTTTTTTTGAGATATACAAGTGTTTTGTGATTTTATTGCGGATTTCAGGAGCGTGAGCGGGGACGCTCACGCATCGGGACGTTCTGCAATTTTACGCGAGTTTTTCGTACTTTTTTTGAGATTGACAACGCGGAGACAAAGCCATCATGAATCAGCATACGAGATTTTGAAAGAAAGGACGAATTAATATCCATTTATAACTTTCTAACATAAATAATTGTTGAAAAATCATAAAAATTATACATTTTTCTTGCATAAATATCATTTTTTTTGTATTTTTGCGCGTTTTTGTTTTAGTACTATGTAAACCATACAAAGATGAGCTTTCCCAAGATACGAAATTATCGCTTTTTTCTGCTAATCACCTTGGCCTTTTTTGCGTGTGTCCCTGCGTATGCAACTTTTACGCTGAAACACGTAGTGGGTCGGGCGGAGGCTACTGCCGAGACACCCGCAGGTACGCTGAAAGAGGGGCAGCAGGTTGTCCATACCGACTCTATCGTGGTGTATGCCAATCCGGGTGCAGAGATACGATTATCCCGTCCTGATTGGAAGGCATTTCCTACCTATTTAAGGTGGTACAACTACGCAACGGATAGTGCAGCAACGAATATCGTACATGCTCCCGGTCCTGCCTCTCGTCCCCAAGATACCATTGCCGTAAGTGACAAGCATGCGCGAGGATGGGTTGTGACACCAAGTTATTATCGCGAAGATGGTTTTGAGGTCATATATACTATGCAAACCGGAGTCTATCGCATAGCCTTAGACCAGTCTGCATACACATACGCTTATACCAATCCGAAAATTGCATACAAAAGTACACCTGCTCTTAATGATACGACTTGTATCGAGCCGATACTCTCCAAACGCCTGATTTATGTAATGCGCCCCGCTTCGGAAATGGCGGCACGGATGGACACTTGCACAGGGGACAAATGGTTGGAAACGCATGAGATGATGGCTCCTACTGACCGCCAACTCTATATCGGACCGGATTATGTGATTACCAATTATCACTACAATGCAAGCAGTCCGGTGCAGATGAACGTGGATGCAAACTGGCAATGGTCGGTAGATGGCGGCGCTCCCACTCAACCTACTTTCACCACATTTCAGTATGTCGGTGTATATTCTACTACTCCCGGTATGGTTACTTATACATTGCAATATACAGACGGCGGAACGACCTATAACGTGGCAAAGTTTCATGTCACCTATATGGATGTGAATGCGGTGGGACCTCTTGCTGACTTGCCTGCACCGACCAACCGAATGGATTTGATTTACGAGCAGACCTTCAATTTCAATCGCCCCGGTAGATCGGATACCCTTATCTATTACACGGCAAAACATCTTCCGGTAGGAGAATCATCCTACGGCTGTTATTATCCCGATATAGCCTTTATCGGAAGTTCCGATGGGATAAAACGTCCTAAATCGGACAGAACAGACCTTACTTCCGGCGAGTATGGATTTTGCAACTTGCAGGATATGGCAGGAGAGAACAGACTCTTTAACCATGTGGATGGTAGCACCAATGCAGCTGCTAATGCGGCGGAAGGCTATTTTCTCTATGTGGACGGCTCGGACAGGCAAGGAGAGGTTTTTAGTTTGGAGGTGGATGCCGACCTCTGCCCGGGTTCTACTATGTATTTCTCGGCATGGCTGATAGATGGCTCCAGTTGGAACAAAGCCGCTCCGAATATGGACTTTGTAGTAATTGGCGAAGACGCAGACGGCACGGAGCATATCTTGACGACCTTTACTACCGGTGAGTTTGGCTGCAATGGTGTTAAGACTGCAACTAACCCGCTGAGTGGTAGTAATAGAATGGCAGCTGCTACATGGTATCAAATCATGTTCCCTATTAGGTTTAAAGCGGCTGATATATACCCGCGCTACGAACTGAAAATTTTGAACAAAGGCTCCTCTGTGGACGGTAACGACTTTGCGATAGACGACATTCGTATCTATGTGCAGAAGCCGCCCGTTATGCCTATTCAGGCTTCCACCTCCGGCTGCGTGGACAAACAGATAGATACTATCCGCGCCTACTTCCGCATTGACTATCAGGCGATGGAATATGAAGATAATGGTAGTGGCACATTACCGCTTTATTTCCAGTGGCGCGATGCAGATAATAATATCCTGCACACCAATTACTACAACAAGGACAGCGCGGACAATGTGTCGAACACGTTTGGTTGCCTGTCGGTGAAGTTGAACGAGTCGGATATTACAGCCGCCGACACATGCCGCTCGTTGCTCTCCTTTGATTCCCAATTCAAAGAGACCCACACAACGGCGTGGCGGTATATCAAAGAGACAATCGACAACACCACCGAGCGATATGTGTTGTATGTTGCCCTGCCCATTGAGGTGCGTCCCAACCATACATATACGGGCTATGTGACTCTGCAATCGGGTTCGTTAGGCAAGCGCGAGAACCAATGCGGCAACTACGCCGACCTGCTCGTTGCAGGCGGCACGCGTATCACCATCAACGATGAGGTTACCTTCGGCGAGATCGTCGGCATCTGCGGACACCGCTCCTATACCCTCAATATCGTACTGACACAGATTGTGCAAGATGTGAGCAGCGGCGAACTCGTCTTGGACACTACCCATTGCAAAGCCGACTGGTTAGTGGGAGACTCCGCCTACGTCAATGCCCATCCTGAGGTCTATCTGCATACCTTCAGCGAGATACACGATATATTAGGTTTCTATAATCAGGGTGTATCATCTGCGGATGTTTACGATGTTGTCAATTACCTGTTGCATCAAGGGTTGCTGACATTAGACACGTCCGGCATCAGCATGACAGCCGAACAGTCGCTCAGTTACACAGCCTTCCCTCACGGCGAGGTGGACGGCGTAACGGTATGCGCCGTGCCGCGTTTCCTGCAGCTCCAACCTAATGTGCCGGCAGCGAATATGATGGTTGTGGGCGATGAAGAGGAAGAAGATGACGACCTGCCGCAAACCGTCAAAGACAGACCACGTGTGGTACGCATATCCAACAGGCAAAAAAGCACAGGTTCGTTCGATATACAACTTTACCTCAAAGGCAGTGAAGAAAACACCTATACGATTGATAGTGTCTATCTGCTGTCATCCACCAATCCTGCATGGGCAAATCGGCACATGCAACTGACACCGGATCACATAACAATGGAGAATCCCGATACTCTCACCTTTACCGGAGATGTCCTCCAAGACTTGGAAGCCGGTTATGACTACACATTCCATATCGCCTTCGAAGGAGAAAATGATGAGAACAACTGCGACCGCGGTTACACCTATTTCACCCTCCGTATCATTCCCGACACAGTAATATGGCACGGCGGGACATGGAACACCGATGCCGCATGGGATTATTTCGTTCCGATGGCAGAAACTGATGTCATTCTGCTGCCGAATACCGATTATAATGTCTCTTTTGCTGCCGATCCGGCTGAGTCGTACGACTTCAACTATACCCATCGGCAATGCCGGAATATCTACATCCCTGCGGGGACATCTATGGCAAATCAAAGTAACCTGACGATTAACGGGACAGCTTACGTGGATATTGATGTTTCTGATGCAGAAGCGTGGGCGCTGACGGCTATCCCGTTGCAAGGCATCGTCTCCGGCGATATCTTCGCTTCCCAAGCCGAAAGCGATGAGCCGTTCTCGGTGGCAAACATACGGCAGGAAACAGGCACCGATGCCCACGACCGCTATACCTACGAGGTCTATCAGCGGCCTTATATTGGCGGTGAATGGATTGTACCAACCAACGACCTCGACCGCCCCATCAACCCGGGTGAGGCATTGCTGGTAGGTATCGACTGCGCCGAAGGAGCCGCCGACCCCGTCATACGCTTCCCTAAGCCCGATAATAGTTATCGCTACTATAGTAGCTCGACCGCCCAATGGCTTGGTGATGAAGCAGTAACGATTACGCGCCCTGCAAACTACGGCAAACCCGCCTACGATGCTGACCATACCTCCGTGACTATGCGAGAAACATCTTCCGGCATCTATATGCTCGGCAATCCCACCTTCGGTTATATTGATCTAACTGCATTGGTAGGGGCGCACACCGACATTCTGACCGGTGAGTATGCTGCATCCCCTACAGCCGATATGGTTGATGCTTCCGGTGCCGACCCGCATATCTTGCTGCCGCCGTACAGAGGTGTTCTACTGAAAGCCAAGAGCAACGTGTCGGGCGACCAAACGATAACCATTTCTACTGTTTCCGCCCCTGCTGCAGATAGCCCTGCTCGCCGCCGCATAGCCATCCGTCCGTCCAAAAACATTGAGTTACCCGCAGGCAGCGTCGCTACAGGTGCCAAGAACTCAAGCACGCCGCAAATAAGCGAGACGGATTATACCATAGAATCTTTCTTCTCTGATTATACCGGTACTACCTTGTCAACCCTTATCATCGACCGCACATTGGTGAAAAACGGCTATTTCAATACGCTCTGTCTGCCTTTCGATTTGGCCACATTGACCGGCACAGACTTGGAAGGCGGCGAACTATTCTCCTTCACCGGTGCAACCAAAAACGGCAATACGTTAGATATAGAGATAACTACCGCTACATCTATTGTAGCAGGCAAGCCCTACCTGATCCGTTGGGCTTCGGGTGAGAATATCACCCGACTGACTTTCCATGACGTGGAGATAGAGGATGCTATGGGCGAAGCGGTAGGCATAGGAACACAATTCGTAGGGTTTGTACCCAGAACGCATATTGACGATGATGCCAACCACAGCAGCCTCTTCCTCGGGCAGAACAACACGCTCTACTGGCCGTCAATAGGCGATACAGGTTATATGAAAGGCTTCCGAGCATATTTCTCAATCCCTACCGCAGGTGCCGGACTCGTTGCCCCTCGCGGTACGCCTGCCCGCCTCGTCATTCGTGCAAACACCCCGACAGGCAATGGGGAAGTACAAAGGGACAATGTACCATGTACAAAGGTGCTGAAAAATGGTTGCCTCTATATCCTGCGGGGACAACATATCTATAATGCACAGGGAGAGATGATTAAGTAAGGAAGAGATGAAAAAGAGAAGAACCTATATATACCCGAAAACAGAGATAGTTATCCTGTCAGTACCTCTAATGCAGGAGGGAATGATGATTGCCGGTAGCGGTCTCCAAGAATGTGCCATGGCTCCCGAGTTCAGGATTTCTGCCTTATGATACGTGGGACTAAGTACCGCTTGCGCTATGTACGAGGTACCGCTTGCGCAAAGGGACCGCCGAATGATATTCGGCGTAATTGACAACGCTACCATTGAACGCTCGGAGACGTCCTCCACTAATAGTGAAGCACCTCTGTGCTTCATACGAGGCACAGGAGAGCCTCGCTGTTAGAGAGACGCTAAAGAATAGCGTCTCTACCGATGAACGCTCGGGAGACGTTGCCAACTATTGAGAGACACCCTCCCGGGATGTCTCTACAAATTTTATTTGGTTCTTTTCCAAGTCTGGCTTCTGCCGAGGATGCCTGCCTTATCAATTGACCCGCGCAGCACTAAATTACCTTTTTTTAGGTATATCTTACCGTAATAGAATTTGCCGCTTTCAGGGTCTAACACCCGCCCCCCGACTAACTCTCCATTTTTCTCCTTAAAGCCCCTAATAATAACTAAGCCCTCAAGAGGTTTGTCTTTGTCACTTCCTGTACACTCAATACAGGTCAGGCCTTTCCCCACCAACATCTTTGATATCTTGCCGAAATAAAGACCATCGGTTGACTTAAAAATGCGAACAATAGAGAACGACTCCCCCGTCTTATCATCCACTGTCGCCCAATCTCCGACAATATCAGCCACTTGCGCATGAACGCAAAATGGTAATAACACAAGAATTGTAAATATTATATTCTTCATAAAAGTTGAAAGTTGAAAGTTTGAACGTTCGGAGACGTTCTCCACTATTTTATCGCGGACGAGCCGTCCGCGTCCCGGACGTTCTCCACTATTACGATACAAATTGCACAAATATTATACCAAAATCTTGTGTTATTCACGAAAAATAAGTAACTTTGTAATGTACCGATTACGCTATGTACCCCCTTCGTACCTCCTTCGAACATCGTACATAAGTCCTTCTTACCTCGTACATAGGTCCTTCGTAAATTATGATAAAAGATGAATACTATCAAGAAGATATTTATTTGCTGCATATTTGCGGTATTATTTATTCCAAGTCAGGCGGAGCGTTGGCAGACCCATATCGCGTATAACGATATGCGGCAAATAGTATTAACTCGCGATGAAGCCTTTATTCTTTCCGGCGGGAGCATCTATAGTATCAACCGCCAAACAGAAGCGATGCGCACGTATAGTCTGCAAGACGGTTTGAGTGAGGGACAGATATGCCTTCTTCACTACGATACACTGCGTAACGCGCTGTTTATCTTTCATAATAACGGCTACTTAGATATTATGGACGATGCCGGTATTAGCATCGAGTCTGCATTATACCTAAAAGAGATGACTTCCTCAAGAAACGCGCAATGCGGTTTGCAATACGGCAGCACGTTGCTCTTGGGAATGCCGTACGGCATACAGACCTACAACCTCAACGACCATAGTTTTGTTGATAGTTACTACATCGGCGAAGAAGCACAAGAAGTGAGCGTACAAGGATTATGTATCTACGGCGACTGCATATACGCCTGCTCCGCTTCGTCCGTGTATCAAGCAAGTTTAGATTCTAATCTCGTCGATTATCGACATTGGCGAAAGATGGAAATTCCTGCTAATAGTAAGGTGCAAGGCATAGGTGCCAATCAGCATAATGTATATGCTATTTTCAACAGCAGATTATACATCCTTGCGAGCGATAGATGGACGGCTGTGGATATCAATCAAACATTTGTTTCACTTGTACAAACAGCAGACAAACTAATTGCATTAGACGCGACGAGCGGACTGTACGACTTGACAAATGACAATCCGATAAATCTTACAGCAGATATAAGCGATGCTCTTTCTGCCCCGAAAGCAGTAGCATACGATAGCAATTATCAGGAATATTGGTACTCTAACAATAGTGACGGTGTTGCCCGAATCAATGCTACAGGTCAGATTATCTATCAAAACAACGGACCTTCCGTTAATATCCCCTATCGCGCATATTGGTTTGGCAATAGGCTGTTTATAGTGCAAGGCGGAAGATGGGAAATACAGTACAGACGCCCGGGATACATTATGATGTATCAGAACGGAAGATGGACTAACATACATCCATATACAATAAAAACGCAAATAGACACTTACTTTACAGACGTAATGTGCGTTGCCGCAGATACTATAGACCCCGATCACTACTTTTTATCTTCGTATGGAAAAGGTATAATAGAGATGCGCGGCAATAGTGTTATCAATCATTGGGATGCTACCAATAGCGGGCTATACGATTCAACAGAAGGTATCAATCCTCAAGAATACACCCGTGCTGACGGGCTTCTGCTTGACGATAACGGTATATTATGGATTAGCAACGGCAATCTGAAAGCATACAGCAACGGAGATTGGGTAGAATTTCCGATTTTGAATACCGAGGGGATAGAAACAATTTTGCCTACTTCAGGAAAAGTAGTAAAAGACCCCCGTAATCCTAACCAAATATGGCTGTCCGGCGTGAGATACACTACCGGCATTGCACTCATTGATTATAACGGTACTCTCAACGACAACTCTGATGACAAAACGCTATTCCGCACGCAATTCACACTGCCAAATGGTACAACAATAAGTCCTACACACATATACGACATAGAGGCCGACACAATAGGCAATTTATGGTTATGCACAGATATGGGACTATTCTATGTCCCCTCAGAAACGGACTTCTTCTCCGAAGCGTTCGCTATGCAAGTGCCATCCAAAGATGAAGAGAAAGAGTGGTTTTTGCAGGATGAAGAAGTAAGTTGCATCGCTGTTGATAAACAGAATCGCAAATGGATAGGTACTCAACGCCTCGGCTTGTATGTGCTCTCTGCCGATTTGGAAACAATAGAATATCATTTCACTACCTCTAACTCTCCTATGCCGAGTAATAATATCTTATCAATAGCAATATCTTCCGAAGGCATCGCAGCGATAGGTACAGCAGGAGGATTAGTTGAATACGACGAGAACGGAACGGCTCTATCGTTAGACGACTCTAACGACACTTTCTCAACCGATGATTATAGCGGCATGATGCACGGCTGGACCTTCCATAACGCCTACGGCAGTCTGACCGAAATCGCTCGAAGCGGCAATCTTATCTATGCTCTGTCACAACAACACACAATGTTCTCGCTTAATACGGCAGACGAAGAAGTGAGACCGATAAATGCTCTAACAGGACTAAGTGCCTCAAATATAGGGCATATTGCTGCCGACGACCGAGGCAGACTACTTGTAGCTTACTCCGACGGTAACTTCGATATTATTCGCCCGGATGGTTCTATCGTTAATATGACCGACCTGAAAAATAAAGTACTAAGCGGTAAGAATAAGTTATTTAACGATATTCTCTTCCTTGGCCAAAATGCATACCTTGCCACCGATTTTGGTATCTTAGTTCTCAATATGCAAAAAGAAGAGATATCAGATTGGTATCAGCCTGCCGAAATATCGCCTTCCTTTAGCAACTTACTAATAAAAGACGACTCCATTTTCGCTGCTACGGGTACAACCGTTTACAGCGCTAAATTATCTGACAACCTTTCGGATTTCAATAATTGGAAACATGAAGCACAAGATAGTCGCACCGATTTGGAATTTGTATCACATCTAAAAACATACATCTACCACAACGGCTGCTCATATTTCACTTCCGTTTCTGTTGGTCTGATACGAAAATGCGGCGAGACTTACTCGTATTTCAGACCTAACGGACCGACAATAAACCTTCCCTACCGCATATCATACAGCGATGGCAAGATTATGGTTGTTCCCGGAGGCAGATTTGCCGCACAATATAAGCGCACTGCATATATAATGATGCTTGAAAATCGCGAGTGGACCAATATTAACCAGACGACTATCAGCCAAGATGCCGGAATGCGTATAGAGGACTATACTCGCGTAGCTATAGACCCGGCCGACAAGAATCACTTTTTCGTTTCCTCCTACGGCTACGGGCTCCATGAATGGAAAGACGGGCATCTCAAGAATGTGTACACAAGCGAGAACTCCCCGCTTATCAGTACAGTTGAAGGGAACCCCGCTTACACACGTGTGGACGGTGTCACTTTCGACAGCAACGGCAATCTATGGTTTGCCAATGCCGGCAATACTCGCTGCCTGCATGTACTCTCGCCCTCGGGGCAATGGGCTTCCTTAACAGTTAATCACGGGGGGACACCGCTGCAAATAGAGACCCCGGGTGACGTGCTCGTGGATGCTACAAGAGAAAACTACAAATGGATCGTTTCCACTCGTTATAACCCCGGATTAGCATTGTTAGACGACCGAGGTACACCTTTCTCGAGGAACGACGATCGCTCAGTATTCCGCAACTCCTTCACCGATGGTAACGGCAGAAATGTCAGCGTTGAACAGGTGAGATGTATTGATCAAGATAGAGAAGGTAATATATGGATAGGCACGGATGTCGGTCCGATAATGATACCTGCCTCTTCCGACTACTTCACCTCTGACCGCTGCACACGCATCGTAATAAATCGCACCGATGGCAGTAACCTCGGAGACTATATGCTCGGAACGGAGCAGATAAACGGTATTGCCGTTGACGGAGGCGGAAGAATATGGTTCGCCACCACATCTTCAGGCGTTTATTTGATGGATATTGACCTTACCGAAAACGATATACAAACAATATATCACTTCACCAAAAACAACTCCCCCTTACCTTCCGATAATGTTATTTCAGTATGCGTTGATAAGCAGACGGGAGAGGTATATTTCGGCACAGAAGAAGGTCTCGTCTCTTTCCGCAGCGATGCTTCAGAGCCTTCTGCGGATTATAACAGCGCATACGCCTTCCCCAACCCTGTTCGTCCTAATTTCCAAGGTGATCTTTCTATCAACGGATTAATGGAAAATAGCGAGGTAAAGATAACCAACGCAGCAGGTGAAGTTGTCTATTCGTGCGTAGCAAACGGAGGTATGGCTGTTTGGAATATGCGTACGCCGCAAGGAAGACGAGTGGCTGCGGGCGTTTATCTGATTTTCTGCAACACCCCCGCAGAAGTAGAAGACCACAAGCACAAAGCACTGAAAGTGCTAATACTATAGTGGAGAACGTCTGAGAACGTTCAATATCTCTCGTCTTTATAAAGTCGGCATTGAATGCCGACATTCGGAGTTGAGAACGTCTGAGAACGTCTGGCGGTAGAGACGGTGTTTTTCACCGTCTCTCAATAGAAGCCGGTTGAATTCTAATTCCAGCTCTTCCTGCTCGGGTTGACCGGCAGTAGGTACGAGTCTAAGTTCTATTTCGCCGCGTTGCGCCTTGCGGGTTAAGCCGAGCGAATAATAATCCATCAGCGAGGAATAGCCGCTTCGAGAGATGATAACCTTTGCACCAAGCAGAACACTCGCCAATTCTGCATCAGCGAGAATAGGCTTATAGGTTATATTACCTCGTTTGGTAACCATAGATGGTGCCGAAGGCAGTCCGCGAACGACAAGCACCCTTTCTTGTTTTCCGTACCACTCTTCCGTTATCTGCTCTTCAAACAGCGTTCTTTGCGGTTCCAACCCGCTAAGCACCGCCACAACATCAAACTCCGATGATGGGGAATGAACTGCTGCTATATCCTCAAATCTTGATAGCGGACCTATATAGCGAACATTTTGAGGCAAAACCGAAGGATGAGAGAGCCTACCTGCGAGGTAAGGCTCTTTTTCATTATCCGGCACCCAACATTCCTGATAATGCCTTATAACAGCATAATGAAGCTTTTGCAAAGGCCTTTCAATACGCTTGAAACGCTGTGGCAAGGGGATAAGCAGTTGGTGAGTTATATAAGCACAACGAGTCCTCTTTGTGAATAGCCCGAAGCGATTATCCGACACGACAAGGTCAAAATACTGCCTGCTGAGCAACTCATTAAGCAATTTGTGGTCACGAAAAGAAAAACATACCAGCCGAACAGAAGCACGTAGCATCGCCCAAACCTGCGAATTACCCGAACTATATCGCAAGTTTAAAGAGGCGAGTTTATAGTATGGCAGATTCGGGAAATGTCGCCTCAGTAGCAGCAAAGCCTCGCCGTCACCCGCAAGCACTACATCATCTCCCGCCCGAAGAAAGCGGGTTACGAGAGGAATGCATCGAGAGGCATGCCCGAGTCCCCAATTTAATGGTGCAACTAATACTCGCATTTAAGAAAGTTGAAAGTTACAGTTGAAAGTTGGTTATCGCAACCGAGCCGGTTGCGTCCCAAGTAGTGAAAGGTGAAAGTTGAAAGTCTAATTTAGCAACTTACAACGACCGAAAAACCTTTTTCAATAAGCGGGGCGGCGATAGCATTCATCTCAGCGGGCGAGATTTTTTCTAAAGTGGAAACAGGTGTCTGACGATCAATAACATAAATCATTATTTCCGTCGGTCGTAACTTTTCCACCGCTGCATACCACGCCTGCAATTCCTCGTCTGTAGTATTATCCAAATGCCCGAGCGTGTAACTACCTTCTCGCCATGGATTAGGAAGCAACACATCTCCCCGTAGGAAACATGTCTGCAAAGTAAAATTTCCTCCAAAGAGCAGCAGTTTGCTGATAATCTGCTCTGCCGTCAATTCTTTATTAACGGGCTGATCAATTAACCGCATTGTTGAAGTAACGGCAGAATCAAGTTTCAGTATTCTGTTATCCGCTTGCATCAGTGCTCGCCTTACGTCATCCCGCATCAGTTGAGTCGAATTGCTTAGTACTGACACCTTTGCCGTCGGGAAATATTTATCCCGCAGACGACAAGTGTCGCAAATTATATTCTCTACATCAGGGTGCAGCATCGGTTCCCCGTTACCTGAAAATGTTATCACATCCAACTTGATGCCGTCCCGCAGCAATTGACTTAACTTTACCTCTAATGCCTCGGCTATCTCTTCTCTATTCGGCAACAGCGGATTTCGCACTTCCTTGTTAAAGCCCAACTCACAATAGACACAATCAAAAGTGCACAACTTGTTGTGCAGCGGCATTATATTCATGCCCAGCGATACGCCCAACCTGCGAGAGTGTATCGGTCCGTATGCTATTTCTTCAAAAAGTAACAACTTTCTTCTTTCAACTTTCAACTTTCACTACTTGGGGCGCAACCGGCTCGGTTGCGATAACCAACTTTCCACTTTAATTTATTCTATGCCTTAGCTTAGCTATTTGCGCTTTCAGTTCGTTTAGTCCTCGCTGCTCTGCGAGCAGTTGCATCGTCTGTTCGCTGTCGCCGGCTGCTGCTATAAGTGATGGATAGACACTCAACCTCTCTTTTACCACCGCAAGATGCAGGTCATACAAGGCGTTCAAAACTTCCGAATTAATAATATGCTGTGTCAGTTCGTCTGTATCGTAGATACCCTCATCTGCTATCACATCCGTGGCAAGAGAGGCGATAGCAGGCTCAAGGTGGTTAAGAAAAAAGGGTTCGGAACGGAAACCTGCGTTCTGTTTGTGCTTGTTAAACTCATCAAACATCTGCCGGTAGAGTGGATTATCAAGATGTATTTGAGTTGCAGAAAGATACCGCTGAATATAGTCTCCTACCATTATCTTCAGTTCTCCGCCATTTCCGTCATCAAACACCACAGGTATGTCGCCCATCAGCACCAGCAGTCTGATTATCTGCTTGTAATAGTCCTGCAACGGAGATTGGGTGGTATCTTGAGAAAATGTGGGTGACGCATTACTTGCATTATTTTGTAAAGGCGGATTTTGAACATCAGTTTGTCCGCCGCTGACATTCTGCTGCCTACTGATTACCGGCTGCCCGTTTGCAGCCTGCCGCTCCCTGTTAGACCACCACTCTCGGGTCATTCTCACCCTCACATTCGCTGCCTCGGTTCGCAAAGTCTGCTCAGGGATACCGCAAATCTCGGCACTCAACTTGGCATAATCGTCCCTCGCTACCTTACTCTTGACAGATGCCACTGATGTGATGATACTTTGTATTGCCTCGTTTCTCTTACCCATGTCACGACCTGCCTCAGCAAGCAGCGTTCGAGCCTTATACTGAATAAAATCTTCCTCGTGAGTATTGATATAATTCACAAACTCCTCCGCTGTATGCTTGCGGGCGAACGAATCGGGGTCGTCACCGTCAGGGAAGAGCATAACCTTGATATACATTCCCTCGTCAAGAAACATATCTATTCCCCGCAATGCAGCATGTACTCCTGCAGCATCGCCGTCGTAAAGGATAGTTATGTTATCGGTGAAGTTATGAATAGCGCGTATTTGTTCTCGTGTCAGTGCCGTGCCTCCAGAGCAGACTACATTTTCTATTCCTGCCTGCACCATCGAAATAACATCCATCTGCCCTTCCACAAGGTAACAACGCTGCTGCTTGATTATTGATTGCTTAGCAAGAAAAAGTCCGTATAACTCCTTTGTTTTTGAATAAATAACGGAATCAGGCGAATTGACATACTTTCCCACATTTTCTTTCTTCACCATTATTCGTCCTGCGAAACCGACCGTCTTCCCTGAAACGCTATGTATCGGGAATATCACTCGCCCGTGATATCGGTCGTACAGGCGGTCAGGGCGACTGTTTTTGCCGCTACTCTTTCCGCACACTCCCGTGCCTATGTGCGTTTCAGGGTTATTTACAAGATACTCTTCTTTGAAACCCTGCTTACGCGCCTCTGCCGTCATCGGATTGCCTTTTTCGGGCGAGAAGCCTAACTGAAAACGCTTGATGATATCGTCCCTGAGTCCGCGCTCGTGAAAATAGGCAAGGGCAACCGATTGTCCCTCTTCCGTGTTCCATAGTTGATTTTGAAACCACTTATTTGCCCACTCATTAACCACAAACATCGACTCTCTATCATCATGCCGCTGCTTCTCTTCTGCCGATTGCTCGCGCTCCACTACCTCTATCCCGAATTTCTTCGCCACCTTTCTCAGTGCCTCAGGGTAGGAACACTGCTCCACCTCCATTATGAAATTCACCGAATTTCCTCCTCTTCCGCAGCCGAAGCACTTGCAAATATTTCGGGCTGGACTAACCGTAAACGACGGCGTTTTCTCCGTATGGCCGGGGAAGGGACACAAACCAATCAAGTTCGCACCTCGACGCTTAAGCGACACATAGTCACGAACAACATCCTCTATCTTCGCAGAGGAATAGATACGGTCTATCGTTTCAACGGGAATCATCGGTTACTTCATTAAACAATAGTGGAGAACGTCTCCGAACTTGGTCACTTGGTCATTTCTGAGAGACGGTGAAAAACACCGTCTCTACCGTACTTGGTCTTAGAATTGCCAGATGTACATACCGAGCTTAATTGACCATTGGTCTATACGACCTTTACGATTCCATCCCTCATATAAGGCACTTAGCGGGTCGTAATACCTATCGCGATAAGGCGATGTGATACCAAAGTCGTAGCCGCCGCGAAGGAAATAGTTCTTATACTGAAAACCAGCACCTACCCCCCAAGTCACATTAGTGCGGAAGTAGTCGCGCCTACCATCGTTGTCAGCATCGCCGTCATACATCTCCTGACTTGTACCCTGTTGCACAACAACCTGTCCGTCTTTATACTGCTCCACAAAAGGCTTTTGCTTGAGCGACAAGCCTATTCCTATCGTAGGCCCCGTGTAAACGATAAGATAAGTCTGCTTTGCTATCTCGAACTTATACTGCCAATCAATAGGTATTTCCAGCTGATGATAGATGTAGTCCTGACGCGAACGCAAAGTGGTGAATGCATTTATCGGCTGCCAATTGCCCACGTTAGCACCAAAAGTATAGTTGAGGCCTAACTGCACACCAAATCCTGCTACTAAGGTGGCATCATACACCACTCCCGCCTTAAAGCCGTAAAGAGGCTGCTTGCCGTCTAACTTCGTACTGCTCGCCTGAGTCCTTGCACGAAGAATAACATCCGAAAAACCGAGATTTACACCTATATGTTGCTCGCCTTCCTGAGCCATCATACGGCACGGTAACAGTGCCACAACAGATAAAATTATTAATAGTTTCGCTTTCATATTAGAAAAGTTAATCATCATATTTCGACAAAGATACTAAAAAACCGCTACACGACAATTATGTAATATGCCTTGCTGCTTATTTTTCAAAAAAATCTTGTAAGTATTGAAAAAAAAAAGTAACTTTGTGAAAATATATATACGCCGTAAAGGCAAACAAAAAAATGCAATATTATGCTGAGCAAAAACGATGAGTGGTGGGCAGGACTCACTATCGCACAAAAAGAGCGTATCGCCACAAAGGCAAGAAGTAAATCACAACCCGCGGGAACTCCTGTAGTGCCTGTTCTATACCCTATGTGCAGCACGTGGTGGAATAGTCTTGACGAAGAGCGCAAGACGTGGTTGCACGACCACTGCAGCGATCGTCACGGATATATCCTCACTGAATGGACAGAAGGCTGGACACTGAGTTATTAAGCAGAAGTTAAAAATTTCAACAGTTATGATTGAACGTTCGGAGACGCTATCCACTGCGCTTATATCCGTCTTTATAAAGTCGGCATCAAATGCCGACTAAAGTCTGAACGTTCGGAGACGTTCTCCATTAATTTTGAACGTTCAGAGACGTTCTCCACTAATTTTGAACGTTCAGAGACGTTCTCCACTATTCTCTACAGTTATGAAAGCGGCAAAAATAGCATACGCAATTCGCACATCGTACATTTTAGGCGAGCTGTTTCGCTGCGGTACTTTGTGCATTATTTCGGCATTGTTTGTTTGCATTTCATCGAGTGCAAGCACGTACTACGCCTCGCCTAACGGCAATGGTAACGGTAATGATTATTCTAACCCGTGCTCATTAAGCAACGGCCTGAAAAAACTAAAAAATGCCGGCGACACATTGTACCTGCTCAGCGGGCAGTACGACCTCGGCAAAACAACAATCGAAAACCTTAACGGCAGGGTGTCGTCAAGAATAGTTATCTCCGGCTACGAAGGCATAAATGCCGAAGGCACCTATCCCGCTATCCTCGATTTCCGCTCAACGGCATACGGTACGAGAGGTCTCACCATTAAATCGTGCACCTACTTGCACCTCAAAAACCTCACTCTTCGTTACTCAGGCAAGAATAACCTTTACAACGAGGGGTCGTTCTGCCTTTTCGAAAATCTTGACATCTATGGCTCTGCCGACACCGGCTGCCAAATGAAAATCGGAGGCGACAATATCATCAAGAATGTTGACTCGCACGATAATTTTGATTATCAAACGATGTCGGGTAATGCCGCTAACTTCGGCGGTAACGCTGACGGTTTCGCCGACAAGCAGTTTACCGGTAACGGCAACCATTACATAGGCTGCCGATCATGGAATAACTCCGACGACGGCTGGGATTTCTTCCAACGAGTATCAAACAGCAAAACAATAATTGAAGACTGCATCTGCTACCAAAATGGTGCGCCGTATTACAATATGCAGAACCACCCCCGCTACCAAACCGACAAAGCGTGGTTCGACAGCAAAGTCGGAACGACACTCACCGACCGCTACGGTAATACTATAACCGTCAGTCTCAGTCAGTATCCTAATCAAGGTAACGGCAACGGATTTAAAATGGGCGGCAACTACACCGACCACAAAATAGAAATTCACCATTGCCTCTCTATCGGCAATTATGCCCGCGGCTTTGACCATAACAACAACGGCGGCACGATGTGGGTATATAACTGCTCTGCTTATCTCAATCAGAACAACTACGGCTTCAGCACTAACTATGGCACGAGTTACCTGCGCAACTGCGTAACACTCGGCAGCAAAGGCAGCGATAGTTACAGGGCGCAAACAGTAGGTGCTAACGACCACAACTCGTGGAACACAAGCGGCGTTACCTGTACCGCTGCTGATTTTCTCTCTCTTGACACTTCTCTTATTCTCTCTCCTCGTTTATCCGACGGTTCCTTGCAGGAACTGCCGCTGATGCGCCTTGCTGCCGGAAGCGACCTTATAGACGCAGGTGTGGACCTTGGTTATACCTATACCGGCAGTGCGCCCGACCTCGGTTGCTATGAAACGGACGGGACATTGCACCCGACTGTTACCTGCATATCCGACAATGCCGAACAACGGGTGGTTGCAGGCGACTCTATCGAGCCGATAGTGTTCAAATGGGGCGGCAGTGCCAACAGACTAACATGCTCTGCCAAACCAAACGGCATCACACATAAGATAAGCAATAACGGCAAGACTCTCACTCTTTCGGGTACTCCTACAGAAACAGGCACGCATATCATAACAATAACAACCGTTTCCGATGATAACGAATCGGCATCCGCACAAGCCGTTCTGCACGTAAAGTCCAACACGCTGAAAAGAGTGGCATTTGTAACCACCCCCAAGGCGGCAGAAGACGAACTGCTGCTCTCATGGCTAAACGAGTCAGACTCTATCAACATTACTATCTTCGATGCCGCCGCATCTGACAACAACTATAATCAGGCTGATATCATCGTACTCGGTTCTAAACCCAACTCCGCCGCCCCCGCCTATTCAACACTAAAAGGCTACGACAAGCCTATGCTCTGCCTCAAACCGTTTCTGTTTAAGAACACCGTTTGGAATTGGGGTACGGCAGTCAATACACAAGACCTCGGCATTACGGTGAGCGACCCGAACCACGACCTTTTCAACGGACTGACATTCGAGGGGCAGGAACTGATGGTCTTCACTGCCTGTCAGACTAATGCCGTAACCGCTATCTCCACATGGACTAACACCACGGGTTTTACTGTGTTTGCTTCTCCGCTTTCCAATAGCAACTATACCACGATTGCCGAGTTTCCCGAAGGAACGGACTGCAATGGCACCGTTTTGACAAAGCGAATGCTGATGATCGGACTGTCTGAATACTCCACCGCTTATCTCAACGAAAACGGGTTGCGGCTTGTTGAAAACGCAATCTACTATCTGCTCGGAATGCCGACACCCGTGCAACATAACACGGCAACAGATAATATCGAAAGAAACAGTAACGAACCTAACGGACACAAAATATTCCTCAACGGAAATATATTGATTATTAGAAACGGAAAAACATATAATGTTCTTGGCGGATTGATAAAGTAACTATGATAACAGCAGAACAACAAAAAGAATTACAAGATCGCGCAGACAAACTGCGCGACTATCTTCAGATAGACGATAAACGCGAACAACTTGCCGAAGAGGAGTTGCGCACGCAAGCCCCTGACTTTTGGGAAGATGCCAAAGCAGCTGAGGCTCAGATGCGCAAAGTGAAGCAGATAAAAGCATGGATTGATGGCTACGAAGGTGTGCGCTCCGCTACAGAGGAGTTGTCGCTCTCAATGGAATATTTCCGCGAAGGGATATGCGATGAGGAAGAGGTGGATCATGCCTATTCCCACGCCCTCGCAGAGGTAGAAGCATTAGAGATGAAGAATATGCTCTCGCACGAGGAGGATCAGATGCCGGCAGTACTGAAGATAGTATCAGGCGCAGGGGGCACAGAAGCACAAGACTGGGCAGAGCAACTGATGCGTATGTATCAGCGTTACTGCGAAAAGCACGGCTATAAAACAATGATTACCAACCTGCAAGATGGTGACGAGGCAGGTATCAAGACCGTTACCTTCACCGTAGAGGGCGATATGGCATACGGATATCTAAAATCAGAGAACGGCGTACACCGCCTCGTCCGCGTATCACCTTACAACGCGCAAGGCAAGCGCATGACCTCGTTTGCGTCAGTCTTCGTTGTGCCTCTTATCGATGACTCGATAGAGATAGACATCAACCCGGCTGGACTCTCATGGGACACCTTCCGCTCGTCAGGGGCAGGCGGACAAAATGTCAATAAGGTAGAGTCGGGAGTACGCTTGCACTATAAATTTAAGAACCCCCTCACCGGCTTAGACGATGAGATAGTTATTGAGAACACTGAAACTCGCGATCAGCCGAAGAATAGAGAGAATGCCCTGCGGCACTTGCGCTCTGAACTATACGAGTTGGAACTTGAGAAACGCCGTCAGGCACAAGCAAAGGTCGAAGCTGGAAAGAAAAAAATAGAGTGGGGTAGTCAGATACGCTCGTATGTCTTCGATGATAGGCGCGTCAAAGACCACCGCACAGGCTATCAGACGTCTAATGTAGGTGCCGTGATGGACGGCGATATCGATGAATTTATCAAAGCCTACCTCATGGAATTCGAGTAGTCAGAACGGTGACGATCTTCGTCAATTAAAAGTTAGAATTTAAAAATTGTTATGCTTAGTTTTAAAGAACGAATAAAAGCCTCTTCACGCAAAAGTCGCATTGCTGCATGCGTGTGGTGCAGCTTGTATATTATTTTTATTATTTGGGTAAGTATCGGTCATCTGCAAAGTCTTTGGTGGCTTCTGCTCCTACCTGTAATAGCAGATACTTTTATAACAAAATATATCCCATGGAGTTGGTGGCGCAAATTTAAGCCTTCCGGTCCCAACGAACCTGCCAACCCGAAGGCGAATTCCACACTATACACTATCTTCTCTTGGATAGACGCAATAGTGTTTGCTCTTGTGGCTGTCTATTTCATTAATCTCTTTCTTTTTCAGAACTATCAGATACCATCGTCCTCTCTTGAGAAAAGTCTGCGCGTGGGTGATTTTCTCTATGTCAGCAAGGCAGCATACGGACCTCGCATCCCCAACACTCCGCTCTCTTTCCCGCTGGTGCAGCATACTTTTCCTAAATGGCTCGGCGGTGGCAAGAGTTTTATAGAGCATCCGCAATGGGAATACCGCCGCATGAAAGGTTGGAGAGAAGTGAAGAAAGGAGATATCGTCGTTTTCAATTTTCCGACCGGCGATACCGTCTGCCTTAATATGCAGAACCCGGATATCTACACCCTGCGTTACCTCTATGGCGGAGGCGACAGTGAAGTAGGACGCAGGATAATTGAGAAGAGAAAAGATGTATTCGGAGAGATAGTATATCGCCCCGTTGACAGGCGGGAAAACTATGTCAAACGATGCGTTGGCACACCGGGAGACACACTACAAATAATCGACAATCAAATCTTCATCAACGGCGTTATTGAGGCCGACCACGAAGAGGTGCAATATAACTACTATGTGCAGACCGACGGCGTAAGGCTTTCGAAGGACTATACATTCAAATTAGGTATTAGCAAAGACGACTATCGCAACCTCAATCCCAATACGCAAATCGGATTACAAGAGATTCTGTATGTAGGGCTTGACCCCGCGAAACCCGTCTATCACTTCCCACTTACGAGAGAGATGAAAAAGGAGTTAGAGAATAACTCGCATATAGAGAAGATTATCATCGAACCGGTGCGTCCCAACGACCCCGTCTTCCCGCTTGGCGCAACATTCCTGCAAGGTGATAGTATTATCCGCTGGACAAGAGACAATTATGGTCCTATCTATCTTCCTGAGAAAGGTGCCACTATTACTCTCACTACGGATAACTACCCCATTTACAAGCGCGTCATAGAGACCTACGAACATAGTCACGCCCGCATAGGCGAACAATATACCTTCAAGATGGACTACTATTGGATGATGGGCGACAACCGTCATAATAGTGCCGACTCACGCTATTGGGGTTTCGTCCCCGAAGACCATATAGTAGGCACGCCGCGCTTTGTTTGGCTCTCTATTGAAAAAGACAAACCTTGGTTCCACGGGCATATACGCTGGAATCGCATAGGAAGAGATGCCAATAAATGAGAAGTGATGAGTGCTATTTTGCCAACGGCATATTGGGCACCTAAAAGGTGGTTTGAATGCTATTTTGACGCTACCGCTCAACTATGCGCCCCGGAAAACATACAGATTGAAGTGATGGAATCATTTCCGAAGCAGACCTACCGTAACCGTTGCGTGATAATAACCCCGCAGGGCGAAGAACTGACGCTTTCGGTTCCGGTAAAAAAGGCGGGCAGCAAACAACTGACGCGAGATGTAGAAATAAGCAATGCCGCTCCTTGGCAACACCAACACCGATACGCCATCCTCAGTGCCTACAAACATACGCCTTATTTCGATTTTTATCAAGATTATATACTACCAATATATCAAAAGCAATATCACTTCCTCCTTGACCTGAATAACGACACCGCCTATATAGCAACCTCACTACTTAACAACTGCCCGCCTCAGAACAACTATGCTTCCCGACTTGCCGCTACCGCAGATTGGAGCGGACAGAATATTGACACATGTTGGGGCGACGGAATAAGTATTTTAGACGCTCTTTTTCGGTTCGGACCGGAAACAGATGTTTGAACTGAGACCACTATGTTGTTAGCATCTCGATGATTGTTCAGAGCGCGGTATAGCGGGCTAAGACCTAAGTTAGAAATCAGAATGAAACAGATTGATTGGGGCAAACTGACCTTTTCATATACCCCTACAGATAAGATTATTCGCTGCTCGTATAAAGACGGCAAATGGAGCGAATTGTACTCCACATCAGATATGAATATCACCATTCATGCCGCCGCAGCAGCCTTACAATATGCACAACAAGCTTTCGAAGGACTAAAAGCCTATCGCGGCGTGGACGGCGTTATTCGCCTTTTCCGTCCTTACGAAAATGCTCGACGCTTGAACGACTCTGCCCGCGCTATGTATATGGCAGAATTGCCGGAAGAGACGTTCGTTGAGGCATGTCGCATGTGTATTCGTGAGAATATTGATTACCTCCCGCCTTACGGCACGGGAGCAACACTCTATCTCAGACCTATCCTTATCGGCACAACGCCTAAGGTAGGCGTAGCACCGGCACACGAGTTCGAGTTTATGGTTATAGGCACCCCCATCGGACCTTATTTCCCCGCCGGATTCGGCACAACTCCCTTTATCATCAATCGGCATGTTGACCGCGCGGCACCGCGCGGCACAGGGCAATACAAGGTCGGCGGTAACTACGCCGCTTCCTTCCGTGCCACAGAGCCTGCTCACGAGAAAGGTTTAGGCGTGCTCTTCCTCGATTCTAAGGAACATCAGTATATTGACGAGTGCGGAGGTGCTAACTTCATCGGAGTGCGCGACGGAGTGTATGTTACGCCGCTTAGCGAGAGTATCCTTCCCTCTATCATCAACCGCTCGCTGCGCACATTATGCCACGATTTCGATATAGATGTGGAAGAACGGAAGATACCCGTTCAGGAGTTGAACTACTTCCAAGAGGCGGCAGCCGTAGGAACAGGTGCCGCCATCTCGCCCATCTCTCGCATCATCGACCCCGACTTAAACACCACCTACGAATACGGCGAAGCTCCGGGACCGGTCTGCTGCCGCCTATTCCATGCCCTGCGCGATATCCAATTCGGACGCGCAGAAGACAAACACAACTGGAATGAAATAATTAAAAACTAAAATATTATGTTTAAAAATCAACCAAAGGGTTTATTCGCTCTGGCACTGGCTAACACAGGCGAGCGTTTCGGCTACTACACGATGTTAGCCATTTTTACATTGTTTATGCAGGCCAAATTCGGATGGACAGAGTCAGAGTCAGGACATGTTTACGCCATTTTCCTTGCTATCGTTTATTTCTCCCCGCTGCTCGGTGGTTTTGTGGCCGATAAGATTGGTTACGGCAAGTGCGTGGTAATAGGTATGATCACTATGTTCCTCGGCTATTTGGCACTGGCAATCCCCACTATGCCGGATTTGACCGGCAAGCTGGTTATGTTCGGCGGTCTGGGATTAGTCTCACTGGGAACAGGCCTTTTTAAAGGTAACTTGCAAGTATTGGTAGGAAACTTGTACGATGACCCTAAATATGCGGATCGTCGTGATGCCGCCTTCTCGTTGTTCTATATGGCAATCAACATCGGAGCGATGTTTGCTCCATCTATGGCGAAATGGATTACTAACTGGCATTTAGGGAAATACGGATTTGTATATGATGCAGCAAATCAAGCCCCCGAGTATCTTCAAGCGTTATATAATGCCTACGGCTTGTGTTTCGGTGTAGCATGTGTTTCCATTATCTTATCTGCTGTGATTTATTTCTCTTGCCGCAGTTGGTTCAAGCATGCTGATATAACTGCAAAGCAAGTGAAGGCAGCGGATAACAAGGGTGATGTTGTTGAACTAACCCCGAAGCAGACCAGAGACCGCATCATTGCCCTCTTGTTAGTATTCGGCGTAGTTATCTTCTTCTGGATGGCGTTCCATCAAAATGGTTCTGCCCTCACATTCTTCGCTAAGAAATATACAAATCTGGCAATAACAGGTCCTATGCGTTTCGGCTTCAATATCTTCTCGTTGGCTCTAATTGCGGCATCCGTTTATACAGGTTTCGCCACCGTCCAGGCAAAGGAATTGAAAAATCGTATAATATGCGGTCTGAGCACCTTGGCTTTGTGGTGCGGTGCCATATTGTTATTCTTGCGAATGGACGACCCTATCGCCGCTCAGCCTTCTGATTTCCAGCAATTCAACCCGTTCTTTGTGGTGGCTTTGACTCCATTCAGTATGGCTTTCTTCGCTGCATTGGAGAAGCGCGGTAAAGTTGTTAGTGCTCCCGCCCGCATCGCATGGGGTATGTTAGTGGCCGCTCTCGGTTTTGGCATTATCACAATGGCCTCTGTCTCTCTCACTTCTCCGATGGATTTAGGACAAAATACTCAGAGTATTCTTTCACCTATGTGGTTAATCTCCACTTATTTTACACTGACTATTGCTGAATTATTACTTTCTCCGATGGGAATCTCGTTTGTGAGCAAAGTGGCACCTCCTAAATACAAAGGTTTGATGATGGGTGGATGGTTTGCGGCTACAGCTATCGGTAACTACCTGAGTCGTATCCCGTCGGCATTGTGGAATAAGATTCCTTTGATGTATAACTGGGCTATACTTATTGCACTCTGCTTAATAAGTTCCATCATTATGTTTGCACTACTAAAGAAACTAAAACAAATGACAGAATAATTATGGAAGAATTAGTTAAATATTTTGAGCAATTAGAGGTTCGCCTTACTGAAATGCAACGCCGGCATGCCGAAGCGGAAGAAAGGCTCGCCCATATTGAACAATATCTCACCGCAACAGAGCGCAAGGTCGAAGAAAACGAAAAACGACTTAACGAGATTGAGCGGCTTCTTATCGAGATAAAACACGACTTAAAACAAGTTGAATTAAGTGCAGTCAATTCGGCACCCGTCTCTATTCAACCGGCACCCGCTATCGCTCCCGAACATGAAGAAATAGAAGCGGAAGTTAATAACGCCATGGCGAAGCATATTGAGATCAGTGCAGAAGAAGAGGACACTATCGCCACCGACGAGGAGACAGGTCTGCCTGAATTAGAAGTTGAGTTTATCGAAGAGGAAGAGCAGCCTAAAGAAGAACTCAAAGAAGAACCCAAAGAGCAGCCCAAAGAAGAAGTTGATGAACAACAACCTAATCGTCCTCACCCGCAGCAGACTTTGCTCGATGCAGCGCAGCAAGGAGACACGCTTTCTTCCGTCGTTCCAAAAATTGAAGATTTGAAAAAAGCAATATCTCTCGGTGATAGATTCCTTTTCCAAAGGGAATTATTTAGCGGAAACGGAGAGTTAATGAACAAGACTATCGACCTGCTCAATAACCTCTCCTCTCTTGATGCTGCCGAGTCATATATAGCAAAGACTTTCCCCGCTTGGGACAAGGAGTCGAACGCCTATATGCTCTTCACTAACCTGCTCAAACGCCGCTGGTAATGCTATACCTCGTTCCAACCCCCATCGGCAACCTCGAGGATATAACACTCCGTGCCTTGCGTATTCTCAAAGAGGCTGACTATGTGCTTGCAGAGGATACGCGTACATCGAGTGTTCTATTTAAGCACTTTGATATTCATACGCCCCTCCGTTCCCACCATAAGTTTAACGAACATCAGACGACGGAGAGTGTTGTTGAAGACCTCAAAGCAGGTAAGACGATAGCCCTCATCAGCGATGCCGGCACACCCGCCATAAGCGACCCGGGGTTCTTCCTTGTCCGCGCAGCGGTGGAAGCAGAAATAGAGGTGCAATGCCTACCGGGTGCTACGGCTTTCGTTCCGGCACTTGTGGCATCAGGACTACCAAACGACCGCTTTTTCTTCGAGGGTTTCCTACCGCAAAAGAAAGGCAGACAGACATGTCTGCAAGCAATAGCCGAACTCGAACATACTATCGTCATCTACGAATCGCCCTTCCGACTCGTCAAAACACTTGAGCAACTTGCTCAATATCTCGGTGACGACAGACGAGCGTCCGTATCAAGAGAGATAAGCAAACTGCACGAAGATACACAACGCGGCACACTCGCAGAACTGATTGCACATTTCACCCAAACCCCGCCAAAGGGCGAAATAGTGATCTGCGTAGCGGGGAAAGCGTAATCCACACGCATCACGAATAATAGTGGAGAACGTCTCTGAACGTTCAATGGTAGAGATATTGCGCAATAATAATTTTAGGGTACTTCTAAAAATTCCACGTTTTAGATTATCCCCTATTAATAAACATAATTTAAACTTTTATTAGTCTTTCGGCTTTTTCTTGGTATCTTTTTGACTTTCACTCGGTCACAATGCCCGCATTGCTCCCTCATTCAAGCCAAAAATCTACTCAAGAAAAATTCCGAAATCCCAATAAAGTAATTTTTAGAAGTACCCTTTAATTTTCCTCTCATCATGTCTGACATGAAATCCTTGGCGAAAGACACCGCCATATACGGAGTAAGCAGTATCGTCGGGAAGTTCCTTAACTGGCTTCTCGTTCCGCTCTATACCTATGTTCTCAAGCAGTCATCCGACTACGGCATAGTAACTAATCTCTATGCATGGACGGCCCTGCTGCTTGTTATCCTGACTTACGGTATGGAAACGGGCTTCTTCAGTTTTGCCAATCGCGATGGGCATAACCCTAAGACGGTCTATTCCACCACGCTCATTTCGCTTTTTACCACCTCGCTACTCTTCGCCCTTTGCTGCGTTTTCTTCCGCAACCCGATAGCCTCTGCACTCGGCTACGCCGACCATGCGGAGTTTATTGCCATGCTCGGTATTGTGGTGGCGCAAGATGCTTTCGCCTCAATACCCTTTGCTTGGCTAAGGTACAAAAAACTCCCGATGCGCTTTGCTGCACTCAAACTGCTATTCGTCTTCCTCAACATCGCCTTCAACATCTTCTTCCTCGTTATCTGCCCGAAACTGGCAGGACATGCATGGATCGACTCTTGGTACAATGCCGACTATGGTGTAGGATGGGTGTTTGTCGCCAATATACTCGCGACAACGATTCAGACGCTCTGCCTGACACCCGCTATCATCGAATGTAGGGCAGGGACGAAAGACTCAGCCTTTGACTTCGCCTTGCTTCGCAAGATGCTGCGCTACTCACTGCCACTCTTAGTGCTCGGAGTTGCCGGCATTATGAACCAAACGCTCGACCGAATAATTTTTCCTTTCCTCTATTCGGGCGAGGATGCACAGGCACAACTCGGTATTTACGGAGCTTGCTTCAAAGTGGCGATGGTGATGATGATGTTCACGCAGGCATTTCGCTACGCATACGAACCATTCGTCTTCTCCAAACATAAAGACAGAGAGTCTGTCGCCGCATACGCAGATGCAATGAAGTATTATATCATCTTCTCCCTGCTTATCCTCATCGCTATGATAGTGTGGCTGCCGCTGCTTCGCCATATCATAGCCCCCACCTATTGGGAAGGACTGAGAGTCGTACCTATCGTGCTTTGGACGTACGTTTTTCAAGGCATATACTTCAACCTCTCTTTTTGGTACAAATTGAGCGACAAGACTCGCTTCGGAGCATACTTCTCACTGCTTGGATTAGTCATAACGGCAGTACTGCAGATAATATTTGTACCGCATTATAGTTATATGGCATCCGCAGCATCCAACACAATATCCTACTTTATTATTATGCTGCTTTCTTACTTTATTGGTCAGCACTACCTGCCTATACCTTACGACCTTAAGAGTATCGGCGGATATACTCTGCTCACTATTGTGATAATCGCCCTATACCACACCTTTGCGCACTTTGTTACCCCTACCTGGGCACAAATGCTCTTCGGAACGATACTGCTGTGCGTATATGCTGCAATACTTATCAAAAAAGATTTCCCGCTCAGTGGTTTACCCGTCGTGGGAAAATATTTCAAGTAATGGCGTTTAAACACCATTTAAACACCATTTAAACGATATTTAAAAAGTAAATTTTTATATTATGTTTAGCGGAATAGTTGAAGCGATGGCTCGTATCGTTAAAATCGAGCAAGAAGAGGGGAATAAACATTTTACCCTTCTCAATCCTTATCATGAAGACCTTAGTATTGACCAATCGGTCTCACATAACGGCGTATGTCTCACCGTTGTCAGTTATAACAAAACGACGAAGGAATATGTTGTAACAGCTATGTTAGAGACTCTCAATCGCAGCAATCTCGGTGAAGCGAAGGTTGGCGATTATGTCAATCTCGAACGCTCAATGCTGCCCGGCGAACGCCTTGACGGGCATATCGTGCAAGGACATGTTGACCAGACAGCGGTTTGCACCGAGGTCAAAGAGACGGAAGGGTCATGGTACTACCGCTTCCGCTATCTCTCTACGCCTGAGATGATCGACCGCGGATATTTCTGTGTGGACAAAGGCTCTGTCTCTATCAATGGCGTATCGCTTACCGTCTGCGACCCTGATGTACAGGGCTCCGACGGCTATGTATCCGTCTGCATCATCCCTTACACACACGAGAACACCAACTTCAAATATATTACCGAAGGTACTCTCGTCAATCTCGAGTTTGACATTATAGGCAAATATGTCAGCCGCATAATTGCTCTCCGCGGCAATGCAAACTAAATAAAAAACGGTACGCACCAATGCTAATAGGTGCGTACCGTTTTTTACTCAACACATCGCTCTATATCACTTCTTTTTTATACCATCGCGAATCATAAGCGGTTCGATGGATGGTTCGCCGTTGCGGAAACGACGGTATAGTTCTGCCACATTCTCCGTTCCGCCGCGCTCAAGGATATTCTTTCGGAAGGAGGCAGCGGCTTTCTTATCGAAGATGGAGCCGTTTTTCTTTGCTGCTTCTTGGAACACGCTGAAAGCATCCGCATCCAGCACCTCCGACCACTTATACGAATAATATCCTGCCGAATACCCGCCGGAGAAGATGTGAGTAAAGGCTGTCTCCATCTGCGTACCGGGGACATCAGGCATAATCTGCACCTGACGCATCGCCTCGTTGCCGAAATTAACGACGGCATTTACAGAATCCGTACATCCGCTAACAGTAAACGGCTCGGTCAGAGAGTGCCACTCCATATCAAGATAGCCGAAAGAGAGCTGACGCACACAGGCGTAGGCAGCGTGATAAGTCTGCGAAGCATGCATCCTGTCGAGCAACTCCTGAGGTAATGGCTCACCCGTCTTATAGTGCTTAGCAAAGGTATCAAGAAACTCCTTCTCATCTATAAAATTCTCGTTGAATTGAGAAGGTAACTCCACAAAGTCGCGGGGCACATTGGTTCCTGAAAGATACTCATACTGACAGCGGGTGAGCATACCATGCAAGCCATGTCCGAACTCATGCAGGAATGTCCTTACCTCATCATAAGTGAGCAAGGCGGGCTTGGTATCGGTGGCGCGAGTGAAATTCATCACATTGACGATATGCGGACGAGAGTCTTTCTTCCCCTCTCGCCACTGCGGTTTGAAATCGTTCATCCACGCACCGCCGCGTTTGCCGTCACGCGGGTGAAAATCAGCGTAATAAACAGCAAGGAACTGCCCCTTCTCATCATACACCTCGTATGCGCACACCTCAGGATTATATACCTGTATATTCTTATTCTCCTTAAAGGTGATTCCATAAAGGCGCTTAGCCAAACCGAAAACTCCCTGCTTCACGCTCTCTAACTCGAAATACGGGCGCAGGTCATCGTCAGAAATAGAATATCTCTCGTTTTTCAATTTCTTTGAGTAATATGACCAATCCCACGGCTGCAACTGCGCATATAACCCGTGAGCAGTAGCATAATCTTGCAAGTCTTGCACCTCCTGCTTCGCAACAGGCAGATAATTATCGCGCAATCTGTCAAGCAGTGCATACACATTCTTCTCTTCCTCTGCCATCGTCTTATGCAGCGATTTCTGAGCATGATTGCGCTTACCGAGCAACTGCGCTATAGCAAGGCGGGTATTGACAATATCAATAATAACGGAAGTGTTATCAAATTCACCGCCGATGCAACGGCTATTATAGGCTGTATATAACTCGCGACGGATATCTCTATTATCAAGATCCTGCATAACAGGAATATAGGTTGTAGGCTTCAGGTTCAAGAGCCAACCTTCTGCATACCCTTTTGACTCTGCATTTTTCTTTAGTAACGCTTTGGTATCGTCATTAAGACCGGCAAGCAGCGACTCGTCCGTCAAGAGCATCGACCAAGCATTTGTAGCCTTCAGACTATTTTGCCCAAAGGCAAGAGTGAGGCTCGACAACTTGCTCGACAGTTCTTTATACTTAACCTTATCTTCGGGCGACAAGTTGGCACCATTATTAGCGAACGACTCGTAAATATCATCGAGCATCTTCGCCTGCTCCGGTGTCAGGCGCAATCTCTCTCTCTGCGCATATACAGCCTTAATGCGGCTGAATAAACCCTCATTGAGAAGGATAGCTGACCTATATTCCGATAATTTAGGTGTTATCTCTGTTTCTATTGCATCTAACTCATCGTTGGTATCTGCATTAGTGAGGTTAAACAGGCAAGAGAGCACAACGCTAAGCCCTCTACCCGCTTTCACATACGCCTCAATAGTGTTCTCGAAAGTGGGAGCAGCAGGGTTATTAACTATCGCATCAATATCGGCAAGACCTTCCTGCATACCTGCCTCTATCGCAGGGCGGTAATGCTCAGGCTTAATCTCGTCAAAAGGATAAGTGCCGTGAGGCGTAGTCCAATTTTGATAATTGAGAAAGGGGTTATCTGATTTCTGTGTAGCAGCACTGACAACAGTCAGCGAACAAGCAGCAAGTGCCATAGCAATAATTTTTTTCATTGATTTATTGTCGTTTTAGATGGGACATCTACCATAACTTTCTGATTTCAGCAGCGATGATCAGCAGGTGTTCTACCATAAGTTTAATTTGCGCAAAGGTACTCAAAAAAAACGATTTTAACAAGTCATAATATCCTTATTTGCATTTTTAACTTCTAATTTTAATTTTTTATGGCACATTTCTTGCACAACTGCAAGAAAAGTTGTAATTTCATTTAACCTTTGCATATTTTCGCACTTTTCGCAAAGTAAGTACTCGAATTTTCAATTCCTAATTTTATATATCCATGAAGTCACTCACTACTACCGCCTTGTGCCTTATGCTCAGCACAGTCGTGGCCATTGCGCAGTCGCGCTACGACCATTATTACGAAAATCTCCCCGTAGAGTTAGAGCGTGTTACCCCCGTTGAGTTCCCTAAAAATGCACTTAATATAGCGCAGTTCGGTGCCATACCTGACGGCAATACCCTTTGCACTGATGCTTTCGCTGCTGCTATTGATAGTCTCTCCAAACTCGGTGGCGGACACCTCATCGTGCCAAAAGGCACTTGGAAGACAGGGCCTATCGTTCTCAAGTCGAACATTGATATTAATCTTAGGAAAGGCGCAGTAATCGTCTTCTCTGAGAATAAGGAATTATATGTTCAAAAGAATGACCCTCGTGATGGTTCAAAGAAGTGCAACGCTATGATTCGCGCTTCCAAATGCGAGAATATCGGTATTACCGGCAGCGGTGTTATTGATGGTCAAGGTTTCTTCTGGCGTCCCATCAAAGAGAAGAAAGTGGTTCGCGACGGCAAACTGCCCGATGTTTGGGATGCTGCACTTGCTATGGGAGGAACGCTCAAGCAAGACGATAAGACCTACCGCCTTTGGTATCCTTTCAACCTTAACCCCGAATTGGGCGTACCTAACATAGCCGCCACACCTGAAATACAAGAAAAGATGCGCCCGCACCTCATTAACATCACCGATTCTAAAAATGTAGTTATTGAAGGTGTGACACTGCGCAATAGTCCTAAGTTCCACCTCGTACCCACGCGTATTCAGAATCTTATCATTGAGGATGTTACTATTGACTGCCCTTGGTGGGCGCAGAACGGCGATGCTATGGATCCGGGAAATGTGCAAGTAGCACTCATTGCCCGTTGCCATGTCAGCGCAGGTGACGACGGTATATGTATGAAAGGCGGCGTGGGAGAGAAAGGTGTTGAGGCAGGTCCGCAAAGAGACTTCCTTATCATTGGTGATACGGTATATCGTGCACACGGCGGATTCGTTATCGGTTCAGAGTTCTCCGGAGGCATGCAACGTATCGTGGTCAAAGATTGTATGTTCGACGGAACAGATATCGGCTGCCGCTTTAAGTCTGCCCCCGGACGAGGCGGATGGTGCGAGGATATCTACTGCATTAACATAGTAATGAAAGATATTCGCGAATCGGCCGTCTTCTTCCAATCCGGCTATGCTGACCGCTCCGCAGGCGGACGAGGTGCTACCGATTCTGATGACAAGTCAAAATTCTACCCTGAGTGGAGTAATATAGTTTTCCGTAGCATAACCTGCGTCAATGCGCATAAGGCCGTTGATATGACCGGCTTGAAAGGACTTCCGGTACACGACCTGCTGTTCGAAAATGTGTCGTTCTACGGAGTACGCGAAGGAATGAGTATGGACTATGTAGAAAATATAACTTTCAAGAACTGCACTATTACGCCGCAGAAGGATAATTCAATCAAGCACTCGAAGAAGATTATCATGAACGGCAAAGACCTGACGGAATGATAGTGTGTAAGAATACGCTGTTTCTTTTATACAAATAAAACGGGGGACAAATTTGTCTCCCGTTTTGTTTACCGTTTAGTAACATTTTACTCGGCTTCTTTCTCTGCTGCAGGGGCTGCCTCTGCTTTCTGAGCGGCTTTCTTGCCGGCGCGACGAGTGGTTTTCTTGGCGGCCTTCTTTGCATCCTTGAGCATGTTCTCGTTGTAGTCAACAAGTTCGATAATGCACATCTCAGCAGCATCACCAAGACGATGACCTGTGCGAAGAATACGAGTATAACCGCCCGGACGATTGGCTATCTTCTCGCTTACATTCTGGAAGAGTTCTGTTACAACAGCCTTCTGCTTCAGTTTGGCGAAGACAAGACGACGATTAGCAGTAGTGTCCTCTTTTGCCTTTGTCAGCAAGGGCTCAACATATACGCGGAGAGCCTTTGCCTTTGCCGTAGTGGTAGAGATACGCTTGTGCATGATAAGCGAACATGCCATGTTCGACAACATTGCTGCACGATGCTCGGAAGTACGGCTCAGGTGATTGAATTTCTTATTATGTCTCATTGTTTTCTAAAATTTACTACATTGCGCATTAATGCACAACAATTAAAGTTTGTATTTACTGATATCCATGCCGAAGGCAAGTCCGTTGCGTTCGAGCAACTCATCCAACTCTGTAAGAGACTTCTTGCCGAAATTGCGGAATTTGAGCAAGTCGCTTCTATGATACTTAACCAACTGACCAAGAGTATCGACCTCCGCTGATTTCAAGCAGTTGAGTGCTCTAACAGAGAGGTCCATATCGGTAAGGCGAGAGTTCAGCAACTGACGCATCTTGAGTATCTCCTCGTCTAATGCCGAATTGATGGTAGGCTCTTGCTCCTCAATGATAATTTTCTCATCTGAGAAGAGCATAAAGTGGAAGATAAGAATCTTCGCAGCCTCTTTCAAAGCTTCCTTAGGCGAAATAGAACCATCTGTCTCAATATTAAGAGTCAGTTTTTCATAGTCAGTACGCTGTTCTACACGGAACGGCTCAACGGCATATTGCACATTGCGTATAGGAGTGTAAATAGAGTCGATAGCAAGTACACCTATCTCATCTGCAACACTTCTATTCTCGTCTGCCGGAACATAACCACGACCCTTATTAATGGTAATGGTGATGTCAAAATTGGCTGACGAATCTAACTCCGCAATCTGCAAATCAGGATTCAACACCTCAAAATTAACGAGATATCTGCCTAATTCGCCTGCACGCAGAGAGGTCATATTCGACACGGATACAGTTACCGTCTCAGTGTCTTCTTCTACTCCCTCTATCTTGCGGAAACGCACCTGCTTCAGGTTAAGGATGATGTTGGTAACATCATCAATAGAACCGGGTATCGTAGCGAACTCATGATCTACGCCACTGATCTTTACCGAGCAAATGGCATAGCCCTCCAACGAGGCAAGCAGTACACGACGAATAGCATTACCCACTGTAATACCATAACCGGGCTCCAATGGGCGAAATTCAAACTTGCCTTTCGTCTCTGATGAGTCCAACATGACAACCTTGTCAGGTTTGATAAAATTTAATACTGTCATAATCTTTATTGACTAAATTTGCTTTTGTCGTCAGTATTTGCCTAAACGACAAACGCAAACAGTGATTAGTGTTATGTACACGACACCTACGATGCCGAGTTCTTTATTACTTAGAGTACAATTCGACGATCAGTTGCTCCTTAATATTTTCCGGTATCTCTTCACGCATCGGAACATTGAGGAACTTACCTGCCATTTGAGTGCCGTCCCACTCAATCCAACTATACTTAGCATGGTTGAAACCTTCGAGGGAAGCGGCAATTACCTCGAGAGACTTTGCTTTCTCTCTCACTCCTACAATCATACCGGGCTTAACTTGGAAAGACGGAATATTTACCACCTTGCCGTCAACCACGATATGCTTGTGGCTTACCATTTGACGAGCAGCAGCACGCGTAGGAGCAATACCCATACGATATACTACATTGTCAAGACGAGATTCGAGTAACTGAAGAAGAATCTCACCCGTAATACCTTTTGCGCGTTGTGCCTGCGCAAACAACAAGCGGAACTGACGCTCTAACACACCATAAGTGTATTTAGCCTTCTGCTTTTCTGCCAACTGAGTTCCGTACTCAGAATTCTTTTTTCTACGGTTCACACCGTGCTGTCCGGGAGCGTAGTTACGCTTGCTAAGAACCTTATCCGGACCGAAAATAGCCTCACCAAAACGACGAGCAATACGCGATTTGGGTCCTATATATCTTGCCATAATTATTAACGATTTATAAAATTACAAATTATCATTTATTATTATACGCGGCGACGCTTTGGTGGGCGACAACCATTATGAGGCATTGGAGTAACATCTACTATCTCTACCACATCGATACCTGCTGCCACGCAAGCACGAATAGCAGACTCACGACCGTTACCCGGACCCTTTACAAATGCCTTCACTTTGCGCAGACCAAGGTCATACGCCGTCTTGCAGCAGTCTTGCGCTGCCATCTGGGCTGCGTAAGGAGTGTTCTTCTTTGAGCCACGGAAACTCATCTTACCGGCAGACGACCATGAGATAACCTGACCATCTGAGTTAGCAACCGTGACAATAACATTGTTGAAAGAAGACTGAACATGAAGTTGACCAACACCGTCTACCTTCACAACGCGTTTTTTCGTTGCAACTGTTTTCTTTGCCATAACTGTTTAATGAATTTTTTTGAGATGCATGCGGCACTTGTCGTTTTGTACAATATATTTGGGCAATAGGGGCTCATTCCGTTAATGATTAATTGCCCGCTGCCTGACAAGCGACTCTGCACTCTTGGTTGATTACTTCGTTGCCTTCTTCTTATTAGCAACAGTTTTCTTTTTACCCTTACGAGTACGGGCATTATTCTTCGTGGACTGACCACGAACAGGAAGACCGAGACGGTGACGAACACCACGGTAACAACCAATATCCATCAAACGCTTGATGTTGAGTTGTACCTCCGAACGAAGATCACCTTCAACTTTGTAACTTGCTCCGATGATTTCACGGATTTTTGCTGCTTGGTCGTCTGTCCAATCCTGCACTTTGATGCTTGGGTCAACGCCTGCCTCGGCAAGGATCTTCTTTGCACTACTGCGACCTATTCCGTAGATGTAAGTCAAACCGACCTCCCCTATCTTATTCTGGGGTAAATCTACACCGACAATTCTTATAGCCATATTATTTACTTTTGGATAATTTTGTTAATTTTCCCGTATGAAAAGCGCTTATCCTTGACGCATCTTCATCTTTGGGTTTTTCTTGTTAATAACATAAAGACGCCCTTTGCGGCGAACGATCTTGCAATCGTCGTCACGACGCTTGATTGATGCTTTTACTTTCATGAGAGTAAAGTTTTATTTGTAACGGAATGAAATTCTTCCTTTGGTTAAATCATACGGACTCATCTCCACACGCACCCTGTCTCCAGGCAAAATCTTGATATAATGCATACGCATCTTACCTGAGATATGTGCGATGATAACATGTCCGCTCTCTAATGTTACTCGGAACATAGCATTTGATAACGCCTCGGTTATCGTGCCATCTACTTCTATTGCATCCTGCTTTGCCATAATTATTACTTAGTCACTTGGTACTTGGTTACTTGGTACTTGGTTACTTGGTACTTGGTCACTTGGTACTTGGTCACTTGGTACTTAAATAAATTTTTCTCCTAACACTTCCTTTATATAATCGAAGGTTGAGAGGATATCTGCTTTCCCGCGCCTTACGCATACCGATAACTCATAATGCGCCGCAGGTTTGCGATCAGCCGTACGAGCAGTCCAACCATCGTTCTCAATAATGGTATTGCGCCTCCCCATCAGCACCATCGGCTCAATGGCAATCACCATGCCATCTTTCAATACAACGCCATTACCGCGCCTGCCGAAGTTGGGTATCTCAGGGTCCTCATGCATCTCGCGACCTATTCCATGACCTACGAAATCGTGTGTTACGGAAAAACCGACCTGAGCAGCATGATGCTCAATGGCGTAACTGATGTCACCAACGCGCTTACCGGCTACCGCCTGCTCTATACCGAGATACAGACACTCCTTCGTAGTCTTCAACAAAGTCATCACCTCCGGCGATACCTCTCCAACGGGGAAGGTGTAAGCCGAATCAGAGTGGAAACCATTCAGTTTAACGCATGAATCGACCGACACTATGTCTCCTTCTTTCAGAACGACCTTATCAGACGGAATACCATGTACCACCTGTTCGTTAACGGAGATACACAGCGTAGCAGGATAACCCTCATAGCCTAAACATGACGGCTCACCGCCATTATCCTTGATATACTCGTATGCTAATGAGTCCAACTGCTTCGTCGTTACACCCGGCGCAATGACTTTGGCTACTTCTGCCAAAGTCATTGCTAACAAGCGATTACTTTCACGAAGCAATTCTACCTCTTCGTCTGTCTTGAGAAAAATCATTTCTTGGCACTATGCACTTAGTTACTTTGTAATTAATATGCCATTGCACCCGAGCGCCCCTTGATGCGGAAACCGTCATCAAAGAAACCGTCGTAGTGACGCATTAACAAATGACTCTCTATCTGCTGAAGCGTATCCAGAATAACACCTACCATAATCAACAACGATGTTCCGCCGAAGAACTGAGCGAACGACATTGACACGCCAAACATACGAGCAAATGCCGGAAGAATAGCTATTATTCCGAGGAAGATACTACCCGGCAGGGTAATGCGCGACATGATGGTGTCAATATATTCGGCAGTCTTCTTACCCGGCTTAACACCGGGTATGAAACCATTGTTTTGTTTCAAGGATTCAGCCATCTGCTGAGGATTGACAATAATGGCAGTATAGAAATAGGTGAAGGCAATAATGAGAAGGAAGAACACAAGGTTATACCAGAAGCCGTTGTTATCAGAGAAGGCACGAACGAAAGCACCCGAACCATCCGTTGTGAAACCGGCAATCATAATAGGTATAAACATTATAGCCTGCGCGAAGATGATAGGCATCACATTCGCTGCGTTAACCTTCAGCGGGATGTACTGACGCACACCGCCGTACTGACGGTTACCTACCATACGCTTTGCATACTGTACAGGTATCTTGCGAGTACCCTGAACCAATGTTATCGCTGCTGCAATCACAAGTATCAGAATTATAATTTCAGCAAGGAATACCATCAAACCTCCACCCTCGTTCAAACGAGAAGAGAACTCTTGAATGATAGCCCCCGGAAAACGAGCAATGATACCAATCAAGATGATGAAAGAAATACCATTTCCAACACCGCGATCGGTAATACGCTCACCGAGCCACATCACGAACATTGAACCGGCGCACAAGATGATAGTAGAAGAGATTGTAAACCAGTTCCATCCTACCTGTATCGGAGCACCGACGGCTGCCATCTGGACGGAAAGGTTAACCAAGTAACTCGGACCTTGGATAATCAGAATAGCCACTGTCAACCACCTTGTTATCTGGTTCATTCGCTGACGTCCCGACTCGCCGTCTTGCTGCATCTTCTGAAAATAAGGCACTGCTATCGTCAGCAACTGAATGATAATCGATGCTGAGATATACGGCATGATTCCTAACGCGAATATTGACGCATTAGAGAACGCACCACCGGAGAACATGTCCAAAAGAGCCATCAAACCGCCCGCCGTCTGAGCATGAAGAGCAGACAACGCCGTCGGGTCAATACCCGGAAGAACGATAAACGAACCAAACCTGTAGATAAGCACGAACAAGAGCGTTATCCCAAGACGAGTACGCAAATCTTCTATCTTCCAAATATTTTTACATGTTTCAATAAACTTCATAACTGTAATAAAATTCTGTCATTTCATTCCCAAAATAGGGAATGAAACGACACTTACTAATAATTATAGTTTCTTGCTCTCACCACCGGCGGCAGCAATAGCAGCCTCGGCTGACTTAGAGAAGGCGTGAGCCTCTACTACCAATTTAGCTTTCAACTCGCCATTTCCCAGTATCTTAACAAGCATATTCTTGCTTACGAAACCGGCATCGATAAGTTCTTGCAGACCTATCTTCTCAAGATTCTTAGCCTCAGCAAGAGCCTGAAGGGTTGACAAATTGATTGCCTTATACTCTACATGGTTGATATTCTTAAAACCGAACTTCGGCAAACGACGCTGAATAGGCATCTGACCGCCTTCGAAACCGATCTTCTTTGAATAACCGGAGCGAGATTTTGCTCCTTTATGACCACGGGTAGAAGTTCCGCCTTTGCCCGAGCCGGCACCACGACCTACACGCTTTGACAAATGGGTCGAACCTGCTGCGGGGGTTAAATTATGTAATTCCATTTTTTTGTTTTGTTTACGCCTGACGCACTCGGATTATCCTATCGCACGACAGACAAGTTGATTTAATCAATAACTTTTACAAGGTGCTTAACCTTTTCCACCATACCGAGTATGGCAGGAGTAGCCTCATGCTCTACAACATGGTTCATCTTACGCAGACCTAAAGCTTCCATAACGCGCTTTTGGTTCTGAGAAGACTTGATAGTGCTACGAACTTTCTGAATTTTTATTGTTGCCATAATTTTTAACTCTTTTTATTCGTTACACATTACCATTAACCATTAAATACCGTTGCAAGATCCACACCTCTATTTTGTGCTACGGTGCGTGCATCACGCATCTCGCCTAATGCAGCGATAGTAGCCTTAACGAGGTTATGAGGGTTAGATGAGCCCTTTGATTTTGCAAGCACATCCTTTACACCTACCGATTCAAGCACGGCACGCATAGCACCACCGGCTTTCACACCGGTACCGTGAGATGCGGGCTGCAAGAATACGCGGGCACCGCCGAACTTGGCAATCTGCTCATGAGGTATGGTACCATTCAATATCGGCACCTGAATAAGATTCTTTTTAGCAGCCTCTGTGCCTTTGGAGATGGCGGCGGTAACCTCACCAGCCTTACCTAAACCCCAACCTACTATGCCGTTACCATTTCCTACAACTACAATGGCGGCAAAGGTGAATGTACGACCACCCTTGGTAACCTTTGTTACCCTGTTTACTGCGACCAAACGCTCTTGAAGTTCAAGGTCATTTGTGGTTTTTACTCGATTCATTTCTGTTACCTTTCTATTAGAAGTTCAGACCTGCCTCACGAGCAGCATCCGCCAATTGTTTAACACGACCGTGATAGAGATAACCGTTGCGGTCAAACACAACAGCCTCTACACCTGCTTTCTTTGCTGCCTCTGCAATAGCCTTACCTACCACGGCAGCCTTCTCTGTCTTCGTCATCTTGTCCTTGATAGCCAAAGATGAAGCGGAGGCAAGAGTCTTACCCTCCTCGTCATTAATCACCTGAGCATATATCTGACTGTTAGAACGGAACACACTCAGACGAGGACGCTCTGCCGTACCGTGTACACGGGTACGAATATGAGCCTTAATCTTAAGTCTTCTTTCTATTTTGTGATTCATAACTTTTGCCTTTTTAATTACTTACCGGCTGACTTACCGGCTTTACGACGAATAACTTCACCTTGGAACTTAATACCCTTACCTTTATAAGGCTCCGGCTTACGGAACGAACGAATCTTCGCACATATCTGACCTATCAACTGCTTGTCAGCAGATTCAAGGATAACGAGCGGGTTCTGATTACGCTCTGACTTCGTTTCAACCTTCACCTCGGGGGGAAGCATAAGATAGATAGGATGAGTATAGCCTAACGCAAACTGAAGCAGATTGCCCTGGTTCTCTACACGATAACCTACACCTACCAACTCAAGCACCTTCTTGTAACCCTCTGATACACCCACAACCATATTATGAATAAGAGCGCGGTACAAGCCGTGCATTGCGCGGTTCTCCTTTTCGTCATTAGGACGAGTAACATGACACTCAGCACCATCAACCTTAACGCTTATTGCAGGATTGACTGCCTGAGACAACGTCCCCTTGGGACCTTTTACCGTAACAACATTCTCTGCATCTACAGTAACTGTTACACCTGCCGGAATAGCAATTGGTAATTTTCCGATTCTTGACATAATGTTACCTCCTCTTTTTAATAAACATAGCAAAGAACTTCACCGCCGAGTTTCTGACCTAACGCTTCCTTATCGGTCATCACACCCTTAGAGGTGGAGATGATTGCGATACCGAGACCGTTGAGCACACGGGGCATATCCCTATAGCCTACATAACGACGCAAGCCGGGAGTTGATACGCGAGTTAAAGACTTGATGGCGTTAACATGGTTAACCGGATCATACTTCAAGGCCACTTTGATAGTACCTTGAGGGCCATCCTCCACGAACTTGTATGAGAGAATATAACCTTTCTCAAACAAGATTCGAGTGATCTCTTTCTTCAGATTGGAAGCAGGAATTTCCACCACGCGGTGACCTGCTTTGATTGCATTTCTCAAACGAGTGAGATAATCTGCGATTGGATCTGTCATAATGTTGTTAAATTGATCCCGCCTATCGGGACAATATTTATTATTATTTTTTGCCGCAACCTCTATGTTGCTGACATTTTCACACCAAGAATATGCCAAAACAGCATACCCTATGCCGTTTTTGCATACCATACCTTGTTTGTCTGATAATTAGGGTCAATTATCATACCAAAAAGGGTAAAATTTTGCAAAAAACGACAAATTGGCGTGTTTTGGCAGTAAAACTACCAAAACACGCTTCTCTCATCATTACCAACTGGCTTTCCTTACGCCGGGGATGAGTCCCTGACTTGCCATCTCTCTGAATTGGATACGGCTCAGACCAAACTGGCGCATATATCCTTTCGGACGACCCGTAATCTTGCAGCGATTGTGCAGACGAACGGGAGAGGCATTTTTCGGGAGACTCTGGAGACCTTCATAATCTCCGTCCTTGAGAAGTTGAGCACGCTTGGCAGCATATTTGGCCACAAGACGAGCACGCTTAACCTCGCGGGCTTTCATCGATTCCTTTGCCATATATTTTACTTTTTAAAAGGTAAACCAAATTCGCGAAGAAGAGCAAAACCTTCTTTGTCGGTCTTCGCGGTGGTAACAAATGTAATGTTCATACCAAGAAGTTTGGTGATATTGTCGATATTGATTTCAGGGAAGATAATCTGCTCCTGAATGCCGAGTGTGTAGTTGCCACGCCCGTCAAGTTTATTCTCAACACCTTTAAAGTCACGGATACGAGGTAAAGCCACGCGGACAAGACGCTCCAAGAACTCGTACATACGATCTCCACGAAGAGTAACACGAACACCTATCGGCATCTTCTTACGAACATGGAAGTTGGCGATGTCCTTCTTGCTCACTGTCTGAACAGCCTTCTGACCGGTAATAGCGGTCATTTCGGCAACTGCCACCTCTATAATCTTCTTGTCTGCTACAGCCATACCCAATCCCTGATTGAGGACAATCTTCTCAAGTTTGGGGCACTGCATTACTGTAGAGTAACCAAACTCCTTCATGAGGACAGGAACGATGCGCTCCTTATAATCCTGCTTAAGACTTGCTGTATTCATAATTATAATTCCTTACCTGTTTTCTTGGAGACACGCACTAATTTGCCATCTTTCAACACGCGACCCACGCGAACCGACTTACCGTCTTCTACGGGGTTGAGGTTTGAAATATGGATTGGAGCCTCCTGTTTAACAATACCACCTTGCGGGTTCTTTGCATTCGGTTTCTGACTTTTCGAAACCATATTGACACCCTCTACGATTGCACGCTTCTCTTCTACAAGGACCTTCAAGACCCTACCTGTCTGACCCTTGCTCGCACCTGCATTTACATAGACGGTATCACCTTTTTTAATGTGTAACTTAGCCATTGCTTTTGTTAATTTTAAGAGTGAATACTTAAAGCACTTCAGGTGCAAGAGAAATAATCTTCATATTCGTTGCACGAAGTTCACGTGCTACCGGTCCGAAAATACGGCTACCGCGAAGTTCGCCGGCGTTATTGATAAGTACACAAGCATTATCATCGAAGCGAATATACGAGCCGTCTGCACGACGAACCTCTTTCTTCACGCGAACAACGATTGCCTTGCTGACCGTTCCGTTCTTCATATCAGAAGACGGGATAACCGACTTCACGGCTACAACGATTGTATCGCCAAGACTCGCATAACGCTTGCCTGTACCGCCAAGAACATGGATGCAGAGTGCTTCCTTCGCACCACTATTGTCGGCAACAACTAAACGAGATTCATTCTGTATCATTACTTAGCCCTTTCAATAATTTGAGTTAAACGCCAGCGTTTGGTCTTGCTCGTAGGACGGGTTTCCATAATACGAACGGTATCACCTATGCCGCAAGTGTTCTCCTCATCGTGAACATGATATTTCTTTGTCTTATTGACAAACTTACCATACATGGGGTGTTTCTCTTTCCATTTAACAGCAACTGTTATTGTCTTTTCCATCTTGTTGCTGGTAACAACTCCCACTCTTTCTTTTCTTAAATTTCTTTCCATGAGACAATCCGTTTTTACTTGGTTAATTCTCTTTTACGCAATTCAGTTTTAATACGCGCTACCAAGCGACGAGACTCCCGTATTTGCAATGGGTTGTCAAGCGGAGAAATAGCGTGCTGCAAGCGCAACTGTTCTAAGCGTGCTATCTCAGCAACCAATCTGTCCTGCAAATCTGCAGTTGTCAGTTCTTTTACTTCATTTGCTTTCATAACCATCATACATTTTGAGTCGGATCATAGTCGCGACGAACTACAAACTTTGTTGTGATTGGGAGTTTCTGTGCCGCTAAACGGAGAGCCTCCTTGGCTACTTCGAACGGAACTCCATCGATTTCGAAGATTATTCTTCCGGGAGCCAAAGGTACCACGAATCCCTCGGGATTACCTTTACCTTTACCCATACGAACATCCAACGGTTTCTTTGTTATCGGTTTGTCGGGGAAGACGCGAATCCACACATGTCCCTGACGCTGCATATGTCGTGTTACAGCCACACGCGCTGCCTCTATCTGACGTCCGGTGAGCCACACTGTACCAAGTGATTTGATACCAAAGTCGCCAAACGCTAATTCGCAGCCGCGTTGCGCATTACCTTTGATGCGCCCTTTTTGCTGACGACGAAATTTAGTTTTCTTCGGTTGTAACATAATTACTTTGTCTTAAAATGTTGCACATTAGGCTTACTTCTTATTCCTGCGAAAGCCTCTTTTCTCACCGGCTGCCTTACGATCTCCGCCACGGAAGTTATCGTTCTTCTGCGTGAAGTTGGGAGCAAGGTCTTTCTTTCCGTAAACCTCACCACGGCAAATCCACACTTTAACACCGATAGCTCCCACTTTGGTAACTGCCGTTGCCTGGCAATAATCAATGTCAGCACGAAGAGTATGCAGCGGGGTACGCCCCTCTTTATACATCTCCTTGCGAGCCATCTCCGCTCCATTCAAACGACCGCTTACCTGCACCTTGATGCCCTCAGCGCCCATACGCATTGTAGAAGCAATAGCCTGCTTTACAGCGCGACGATAAGCAATCTTACCCTCTAACTGACGAGCAATCTTCTGCCCTACAATTACAGCATCAAGTTCCGGCTTTTTCACCTCAAAGATGTTGATCTGAACATCCTGCTTGGTGATCTTCTTCAATTCCTCTTTCAGTTTGTCAACCTCTTGTCCGCCCTTACCGATGATGAAACCGGGGCGAGCAGTGCAGACAGTAATAGTTACAAGTTTCAGAGTTCTTTCTATTACGATACGAGAAATACTTGCCTCAGCAAGACGGGCATTCAGATACTCTCTGATTTTGCTGTCCTCAAGGATAGTATCTCCATATTTCTTACCGCCGAACCAGTTGGAATCCCAACCGCGGATTATACCGAGGCGGTTGCTAATTGGATTGATTTTCTGTCCCATCTTACTTGTTAGTTTTGTTCGTTAGTATTTTTTGTATCAACATATACCGTAACATGGTTCGAGCGTTTGCGGATTCTATAGCCACGACCCTGAGGAGCGGGACGAAGGCGCTTGAGCGAACCTGCATCGTCAACGAATATCTCTGTTACATATAGCACCTCTTCATCGGCTTTCTTGCCGGTCTTCTGTTCCCAGTTGGAAACGGCAGACTTAAGAAGAGTATAGAGTTTACGAGAAGCCTCTTTGGTAGAGAACTTCAATGCACCAAGAGCAAGATTAACCTCTTTGCCGCGAATCATGTCTGCCACCAAACGCATCTTACGAGGAGATGACGGGCAATTCATGAGTTTGGCAAAATAGAGAGACTTTTGAGCCTCTTTTCTTGCTTCGGCTGAGTTATGTTTTCTAGCACCCATTGTTTTAATCTGTTTTGTTTGTTAGTGATAAAATACAATGGATTACTTACGGTTACCCGAGTGACCACGGAAGATGCGAGTAGGAGCAAACTCACCGAGTTTATGACCTACCATATTCTCCGTTACATACACAGGGATAAACTTGTTTCCATTGTGAACTGCTATTGTATGACCGACAAAATCAGGTGAAATCATAGAGGCGCGAGACCACGTCTTGATAACGGACTTTTTGCCGCTCTCATTCATGTCAAGCACTTTCTTCTCCAATTTCAGCTCAATATACGGTCCTTTTTTTAATGAACGACTCATAGTTGTGTCTTACTTTAGTAGGTTATTTTTTTCGTCTTTCGATTATGAGCTTGTTGCTCTGTTTCTTCGGAGCACGAGTCTTATAGCCCTTAGCGAGCAAACCTTTTCTTGAACGCGGATGTCCACCTGATTGGCGACCCTCACCACCACCCATCGGGTGATCTACAGGGTTCATGGTAACACCACGGTTATGAGGTCTGCGACCGAGCCAACGAGAACGACCTGCCTTACCGGATTTCTCCAAAGCATGATCACTATTACCGACAACACCTACCGTAGCCTTGCAGGATGCAAGGATCTTACGGAGTTCGCCTGAAGGCAGTTTAACGATTGCATACTTGTCTTCGCGAGAAGTGAGTTGTGCAAACACGCCTGCCGAGCGAACCAAAGCCGCACCCTGACCGGGACGAAGTTCGATGTTGTGAATAAGAGTACCCAACGGCATATTTGCCATTGGAAGAGCATTGCCCACCTCAGGTGCAACTTCTGCACCGGAGATAACGGTTTGACCTACTTGCAGTCCATTGGGTGCAAGAATATAGCGCTTCTCACCGTCTGCATAGAACAAGAGTGCAATACGAGCCGAACGGTTCGGATCATACTCTATCGTCTTAACTGTTGCGGGTACACCATCCTTGTTGCGCTTGAAATCAATTACGCGGAATTTCCGCTTATGTCCGCCACCAATATAACGCATGGTCATCTTACCTGTGTTGTTACGACCACCCGTTCGCTTGCCGCCGAACACGAGGGACTTCTCAGGAACGCTCGCGGTAATTGTGTCGAACGCACCTATAATCTTGTGTCTTTGCCCAGGTGTAGTGGGTTTTAATTTTCGAACAGCCATAGTTAAATATTGCTATAAAAATCTATTGTTTCACCTTCTGCAACAGTAACTATCGCTTTCTTGTAAGAAGACGACTTACCTGAGATAACACCACCCTTTGTGTAGCGCTTCTTAATTTTAGGAGCAACGATAAGAGTGTTTACATCTACAACTGTTACATTATACATTTCTTCAACCGCCTTCTTTATCTCAAGTTTGTTGGCAGTTCTCTCAACCCGAAAGCCGTAGCGATTCAGTTTCTCGCCAAGGTCGGTCATCTTTTCAGTTACGATAGGTTTAATAATAATTGCCATAGTTGTGACCTTTCTTAAGCGTTAAACATTTCTTCGATAGCCTTTACTGACTCCGGAAGGAGTACAACGACATTCGAGTTCATAATAGCGTAAGTGTTAAGTTCGTTGACATTAATCACATTCGCTTTCTCTACATTGCGTGCTGCGAGGAAGAGGTTCTCGTTGAAAGTAGGCATTACGAATAATGCTTTCTTATCAGCGATGTTAAGAGCCTTCTGCATCTCTACAAAGACTTTTGTCTTTGGAGCCTCGAACTGCACTGCATCAAGCACTAAAATCTGCTCCTGCTGCGCACGAAGCGACAGAGCCGAGCGGCGTGCAAGTTGTTTCAGTTTCTTGTTCAGTTTGAAGCGATAACTGCGAGGTACAGGACCGAAGATGCGACCACCGCCTACTCTTACCGGCGACTTGATGTCACCCGGACGAGCGCCGCCGCCGCCTTTCTGACGACCTAACTTGCGAGTAGAACCCGCTATCTCTGAACGCTGTTTTGACTTGTGGGTACCCTGACGATTGTTTGCCAAAAATTGTTTTACATCCAAGTAAATGGCATGATCGTTAGGCTCAATGCCGAAAACGGCATCGTTGAGCGACACTTTCTTTCCTGTGTCCTCACCTTTGATGTTTAAAATTTTCAGTTCCATAATTACTTATTGATGCAAACAATTGAGTTTTTACAACCGGGTACACTACCTTTCACCATGATAAGGTTGTACTCAGGTATCACTTTTAGTACTTGTAGATTTTGGGTGGTAACCCTCTCTGACCCCATGTGTCCTGCCATACGCAGACCGGGGAATACGCGAGAAGGATAGGAGCAAGCGCCCACTGAACCGGGAGCACGAAGACGATCGTCCTGACCGTGAGTCTTCTGACCAACACCGCCAAAGCCGTGACGCTTTACAACACCCTGAAATCCCTTACCTTTGGATGTGCCTACTACATCCACAAAACTGTTTTCCTTGAAGAGTTCTACTGTAATAGTGTCGCCGAGCTTATGCTCCTCGTCAAAACCACTGAACTCAACCAAGTGGGTCATAGGCTGAACGCCCGCTGCCTTGAAATGACCTGCCTCTGCCTTTGTAGTATGCTTCTCTTTCTTAGGAAGAAAACCTAACTGAATGGCAGAATAACCGTCTTTCTCAACAGTCTTAATCTGCGTTACAACGCAAGGACCACATTCAATAACGGTGCAAGGAATGTTCTTCCCGTCAGCACCGAAGACCGAAGTCATTCCGATCTTTTTTCCAATTAATCCTGGCATTTCAAATGTTTTGTTAATAGATTAGTAATCTTTCGAGTCGGCTACAAAGAGTTTAGGTCTCAGTGCAGCACTCTCTTGTTTATTTTACTTTGTACATCGTACATCGTAAATTGTTCCTTTGCACATTTATCAAACTTTAATTTCAACCTCTACACCGCTCGCGAGTTCGAGTTTCATCAAAGCCTCAACCGTTTTTGAGTTAGAACTATAGATGTCAATCAAGCGTTTGTAACTCGGCAATTCGAATTGCTCACGGCTCTTCTTGTTAACGAAAGTAGAACGATTGACTGTGAAGATGCGCTTATGCGTCGGCAGTGGAATAGGGCCTGACACTACGGCACCGGTTGCTTTTACTGTACGAACAATCTTCTCTGCACTCTTGTCAACAAGATTGTGGTCGTAACTTTTCAGTTTGATACGAATTTTTTGACTCATCTTTTTGTTTGTTTTTCGTTTGTTGTGGAGCGAGCCAAAGAGTCATTTACTCGGCACTCTCGCCACAACAAACAGTTAATTAATAAATTATATCAGATCTACTCTTCCGCCGGTCTCTGTCAGCACTGCCTTTGCAATTGTTGAACTTACCTCGGCGTAATGAGAGAACTCCATCGAACTGGTTGCGCGACCTGAAGTTATGGTTCGCAATGCCGATACATAGCCGAACATCTCGCTCAATGGCACTTTTGCCTTAACGACACGACCGCCCGTACGGCTTGTTTCCATACCTTCTACCTGACCGCGACGCTTGTTCAAGTCTCCGATAACATCACCCATCGACTCTTCCGGAGTAACGACCTCCACCTTCATAATAGGCTCCATCAACACCGGTTTGGCCTTTGCACAAGCGTTCTTAAACGCTATCTGAGCGCAAATCTCAAACGAAAGTTGATCGGAGTCAACGGGATGGAACGAACCGTCTTGAAGTGTAACCTTAAGTTTATCTACGGGGAAACCTGCGAGAACGCCATTCTTCATCGCTGCCTCAAAACCTTTCTGAACTGCGGGGATAAACTCCTTAGGCACATTGCCGCCTTTGACTATATCCACGAATGTCAGACCTGCCGGATCCTCATCAGCAGCAGGCTCAACGCGAACGATGATATCAGCGAATTTACCGCGACCACCCGACTGCTTCTTATAGACCTCACGCAGTTCAACAGGTTGGGTAATGGCCTCACGATATGCCACTTGCGGACGACCCTGGTTACACTCCACCTTGAACTCACGCTTCAGACGGTCAATGATAATCTCAAGGTGAAGTTCACCCATACCGGAGATGATAGTCTGACCACTCTGCTCGTCAGTACGAACGGTGAATGTCGGGTCTTCCTCCGCAAGTTTAGCAAGACCATTGTCAAGTTTGGCAAGGTCAGCCTGTGATTTAGGCTCTACGGAGATAGAGATAACGGGGGCAGGGAAATCAATCGACTCCAGCACTATCGGCTTATCCTCAGAGCAGAGGGTGTCACCTGTGCGGATATCTTTGAAACCTACACCGGCACCTATATCACCGGCTGCGATAAAATCAACAGGATTCTGATGGTTACTATGCATCTGGAAGATACGAGAGATACGCTCTTTCTTTCCTGAACGAGGATTGTAGATATACGATCCTGCTTCAAGTTTACCCGAATATACGCGGAAATAGCATAAGCGGCCTACATACGGGTCGGTGGCAATCTTAAATGCGAGTGCGGTCAGAGGCTCGTCATCCGACGGGTAACGAACAACCTCCTCGTTGTCGTAACGAGGATCATTACCGCGAATCTCAGGTATATCAAGCGGTGAAGGCAGATAAGCACAAACAGCGTCAAGCATTGTCTGCACACCCTTATTCTTGAAAGATGAACCGCAAATAACAGGGAAAAGATGCATTGAGAGTGTTCCCTTGCGGAGAGCGGCTTTAATCTCAGCCTCACTGATAGTCGAAGGATCATCAAAATACTTCTCCATCAACACATCGTCAAACTCCGCACAGGTCTCAAGCATCTTATCACGCCATTCTTCAGCCTCTGCCACAAGATCCGCAGGTATATCCTCTGTGGAATATTCAGCTCCTTGTGTTTCATCGTGCCATACAATGGCTTTCATCTTTACAAGATCAACCACACCTTTGAAGGTCTCCTCTGCACCTATCGGTATCTGTATCGGGCACGGGTTAGCACCGAGTACCATCCTAATCTGATTAACAACCTCGAAGAAATTTGCTCCGGAGCGGTCCATCTTATTAACATAGCAGATACGGGGTACATTATACTTATCAGCCTGACGCCATACCGTTTCAGACTGCGGCTCAACGCCACCTACGGCACAGAATGTTGCCACCGCACCATCAAGGATACGGAGCGAACGCTCTACCTCAGCAGTGAAATCCACATGCCCCGGAGTGTCAATCAGGTTGAACTTATACTTCTGACCTTCATAATTCCAATATGCAGTAGTCGCAGCTGAAGTGATTGTTATTCCGCGCTCCTGCTCCTGCTCCATCCAATCCATCGTGGCGGCACCATCGTGCACCTCACCTATCTTATGGGTCAAACCCGTATAGAAAAGGATACGCTCTGATGTCGTCGTCTTACCGGCATCAATGTGAGCCATGATTCCGATATTCCTATTAAAATGTAAATCGTGCTTTGCCATTTTCTTGACTAATACCTTTACTTAAGAATTCACTTCTTTTTTACCTAAAATTTAAAAACGGAAATGTGCGAAAGCGCGATTAGCCTCAGCCATACGGTGCATATCTTCTTTGCGCTTGAAGGCACCACCTTGGTTATTGAAGGCATCCATAATTTCTGCCGCCAACTTCTCAGCCATCGAGTGACCACCGCGTTTGCGAGCATAATTAATCATATTCTTCATCGCTATTGACTCTTTCCTGTCGGCACGAATCTCCATCGGCACTTGGAAAGTGGCACCACCGATACGGCGGCTCTTTACCTCTACGAGAGGAGTGATGTTGTCCAATGCCTGTTTCCATATATCAAGAGCAGGCTTCTCAGCGTTAGCCATCTTCTGGCCAACAACATCCAAGGCTGAATAGAACACGCTGTAAGCGGTATTCTTCTTGCCGTCAAGCATCAGGTGGTTAACAAATTTTGCCACCATCACTTCTCCGAATACGGGATCCGGAAGGATCACGCGTTTCTTTGGTTTTGCTTTTCTCATTGTTGTTAATGTGTTTTTTAGTAGAAAGTCAAAAGTGGAAAGTCAAAAGCCGAAAGTCATAAGCTTGACCTTTTGTTTTGATATTCACTCTTCTTTCATTTTTGGTTGTTTAAGTCGCTTCCTCCTCACCGTGGAGTACTCAACCTTCAACCCATTGTTAATCATCATGCGAGTGCGTAACTCACGTTAGTTAGTTTTAGGATTTCTTTGCTTTCGGACGCTTTGCACCATACTTAGAGCGACGCTGCAGACGGTTAGCAACACCGGCGGTATCAAGAGTACCGCGAACGATGTGATAACGAACACCCGGAAGATCTTTCACACGACCGCCGCGCACCATTACTATTGAGTGCTCTTGCAGGTTGTGACCCTCACCCGGAATGTAGGCATTGACCTCTTTCTGGTTGGTTAAGCGCACACGAGCCACCTTACGCATCGCCGAATTAGGCTTTTTCGGGGTTGTGGTGTAAACACGAACACACACGCCACGACGCTGCGGGCAACTGTCTAAAGCAGGAGACTTGGACTTATCATCCAATACCGTCCTTCCTTTCCTAACCAATTGTTGAATTGTAGGCATTTCCTTTGTTAAAATTAATTGTTTATTTTTTATCACTGCTGCGAAACTCGCAGCGCATTAACTCTCTCCAAATAATCGGGCATTATAAACGCCGACTCTCCGGAGATAAGTTGCTATTTATCAAATATGTGCGAATAAAACAGGCGCTACTTGCCCATAATATCGGACTGCAAAATTACTACAAATATTTGTTATACGCAAATTTTTACCCTATTTTTTTTTATTTTTTTTAATTTTCTTATTATAGGCGATAAAAATTAGAGTCAGCCTTTCTGACTGACTCTAATTTTTATATTGCCTCTGATAAGATTAGCAGTTCTTATCTGTAAAGAATAGTTGCGGTTTGAGGAGCGAGGGTAACAGACTCGGTGTATTTAGCATCGCTCTCTTCGAAGACTCCGTTATTGAGTACTTTCCTGTATTCTCCCTCAGGCAAAGTGAATGTCACCTCTTGCGGTTGAGCATTGAACACCGCCACTATCTCTTGCCACTCATCAATATCCCGTAACTCTTTTAGGCGGAAAGCCACAACGCAATCGCCCGCAGGTAAGAACTCAAGATGCTCCACAACATTTTCTGCCGTACCTAAGCGGAAAGCGGGGTGAGCCTTGCGCAACGCTACAAGTCTGCAATAATAGTCGAACAAATCTTTGTTTTCCGTTTTCAAATCCCAGTTAATAGCATTGACCGAATCAGGGCTGCAGAACGAGTTATGCACACCTTTCTTATCTCGCATCACCTCTTCTCCGTTCCACAGGAAAGGCGTACCTTGTGAAGTCAGCACCACGGTCTGCGCCAATTTATCCAACCTCTGCATCTCCCCCTCTTTGAGTTTGATGGAAGCCTTAAGACGGTCGGTCAGCATCATATCGTCGTGGCATGACACATAGCTGATACACTGATACGGTTCTTGCGTCCATGCCTCTTTTGAATAATTTACTTTCTGCATATCTATCTGCGGGTGATTGATACAGCCGACAAGACCAAAGCGAATACTCTCTTCAAAACCCGGCAGACCTGCGAGGAAAGCACCCTGCTTATCGTCATAGAACGGACCGCGTAAGGCATCACGCATATCATCGCAGAAAGCACCTATGCCCGGCATTTGACATATATTTGCCTTCATTGCCAGCAGTTCCTGCGCATACTGCGGCTGCTCAGCAGCCCAGCCTTCGCCGTAGAGAAGAATAGTAGGATCGATCTCATCAAGCATAGCACGCACTGCCCTCATCGTTTCTATATCGTGAATACCCATAAGGTCAAAGCGGAAGCCGTCAATATGATACTCCTCCACCCAATAGCGCACTGATTCGAGGATAAAGCGTCTCATCATCGGTCTGTTAGACGCAGTCTCGTTGCCGCAACCTGATCCGTTAGCGAGTGAACCGTCAGAACGAGTGCGATAGAAATAGCCGGGGGCGGTCTGCGTGAAAGCAGAGTGCGCCACATCGTACGTGTGATTATATACCACATCCATCACCACGCGAATGCCGGCCTCGTGCAGTGCCTGTATCATCTGCTTCATCTCAATGATGCGGCAAGCAGGGGCATAAGGATCGGTAGAATACGACCCCTCCGGCACATTATAATTAATAGGGTCGTAGCCCCAATTATATGAACCGCCGATGGCAGCACCGCTCTCCAGTACCCGCGCCTCTTCGCTTGCGCCACGCTCGTCTATTGAACCGAAATCGTAAGAAGGCAGAATCTGTACGTGAGTTATACCTAATTGCTTAAGGTGGTCAATACCGGTCGGCTGCCCTGCCTTATTTGTAGTACCTCGCTCCGTAAGGGCAAGGAATTTACCTGCATGAGCGATTCCCGCCGACGGGTCAATAGAGAAATCACGATGATGCATCTCATAGACGATAGCATCTTGCCGCTCGCCGAAGTAAGGTCTCTTATCGTCCTGCCAATTCTCAGGATCAGTTGTTTTAAGATCGAGAATAGCAGCACGCTTACCGTTTATGCCTACTGCCTTTGCGAATATACCCGGCGTTTCCTCCATAGGAAACACGGCGTTCGTGTCATAAACGGCGAAAGTATAGAATAGTCCGTTAAGGTCGCGATTAATTTTGGCAGTCCAAGTACCGTCTTTTTTCCGCTTCATGGGTATGCGCTCTAACGCTTCGTCTGTCAGGGCATCAGAGTATATATTAAGGGTTACCTGCTCTGCATTCGGACTCCATACAGAAAACTCCGTTGCTTTTGGCGAATATACCATTTCGTCTAACGAGCCTTGCCGAACAGGGTAATCGTCAACCGAATTGTAATTAGGTTTGTCATTACCGCAAGCAACCAAAAGCAACGATAGTGCCATAATAGAAAGATTATTTTTCATGGTTTTAGTGATAAGTGCTCGGCGACTACGCCGAGAGTTAAACATGTGATGAGTGACAAGTGAAGAGTGATAAAAGAAAAAGCGGCTTTGAGCCGCTTTTTCTCCGTATCGTATATGCCGCTCGGTTGCTTATTCTGACTTGCCGTCAGAACCGAGAACATTAATAATCTTATGCTTATACAACTCCTCCATAAGGTCGCGTGCCGGACCGCAGTATTTGCGCGGGTCGAATTCTCCCGGCTTCTCGGCAAACACCTTGCGAACGGCAGCGGTGAAAGCAAGACGAGAGTCGGAGTCGATATTAATCTTGCATACGGCACTCTTGGCAGCCTTACGTAGTTGCTCCTCAGGAATACCTACGGCATCAGGCAGTTTGCCGCCATATTGGTTGATCATATCCACATACTCCTGCGGAACGGAAGATGAACCGTGCAATACGATGGGGAAGCCGGGCAATTTCTCCATAATAGCGTCCAAAACATCGAATGCCAATGGTGGAGGAAGGAGACGACCGGTCTTCGGATCACGAGTACACTGCTCAGGTTTGAACTTATAAGCTCCGTGAGAGGTACCGATAGAGATAGCGAGAGAATCGCAACCTGTGCGAGTAGCAAAATCAATAACCTCCTCAGGACGAGTGTAGTGGCTCTCTTCTGCCTGAACCTCATCCTCTACACCTGCTAACACGCCGAGTTCTGCCTCAACGGTAACGTCAAACTGATGAGCATAATCAACAACCTTCTTTGTCAAGGCTATATTTTCCTCATAAGGCAGCGAGGAAGCGTCAATCATCACACTTGAGAAACCAAAATCAACGCAACTCTTGCAGAGTTCGAAACTGTCTCCGTGATCCAGGTGTAAGCATATCTCAGGATGCTCCCAACCGAGTTCCTTTGCATACTCTACCGCACCTTGCGCCATATAGCGAAGCAAAGTCTGATTTGCATACTGACGAGCACCTTTGCTCACTTGAAGGATAACGGGCGATTTGGTCTCAGCAGAAGCCTTGATGATAGCCTGCAACTGCTCCATGTTGTTGAAATTGAAAGCGGGGATTGCATATCCGCCGTTGATGGCTTTCTTGAACATCTCACGGGTGTTAACTAAGCCGAGTTCTTTGAAACTTACCATAATGGATTAAATATTTAGGGTTTATTTGGTTCTACTTTATTCTTCCTTGCTTTCCGTTTTTCCCGTACTTGACAGAATCACTAACACTCAATATTGCAAAGTTACAAAAAAATAACGAAGTGAACAAGATAAAATTACAAATATTTTTTCATATTGCAAAAAAGCAGTACTTTTGCAAAGTGAAAAAGTCATATTTTGAGGATATCAACCATTCTATTTTACGTCTCTCCCTTCCGAGTATATTGGCAAATATTACTATTCCGCTTGTCGGCATAGTGGATGTTGCTATTACGGGGCACTTGTCTGACGCATCCGCTGTTGGTGGCATAGCAGTAGGCACAATGCTTTTCGACCTCCTCTATTGGAATTTCGGTTTTCTACGCGTTGGCACAAGCGGTATGACGGCACAGGCATACGGCAGGGGCGACAAACAAGCGGCAGTAACCCTTCTCCTCCAATCAACCGGTACCGCTTTCATAGGTGCCGCGATTATTCTACTTTTGCAATGGTTCTTCGTAACAGCAGTACTCTATCTGATGCCCTGCTCTGATGCCGTTGCTGACTTTGCACGCCAATATTTTTTCATACGTATATGGGCAGCCCCCGCCACACTTGCTCTCATGGCACTCAAAGGCTGGTTTATAGGTATGCAGAACACCATTGCGGCAATGATTGTGGATATTGTTGTCAATGTGGTAAATATGGCCGCAAGTTTCTTGCTCGCCGTATATACCCCGTTAGGTGCTATGGGCGTTGCTTGGGGAACACTGATTGCGCAATATGCAGGGCTGATAACTGCCCTCTCCATACTCGCTATTGCATATCATAAAGAGATAACAATATTAGCCGCTAATCTTCGCACATCCGTTCACGATGCTTTCCAATGGACTCAAATTAGCCGACTCATGTCGCTCAATGCAAACCTGTTTGTCCGCTCACTCTGCTTTATGGTTATCTATGTCGGTTATACAATCATCGCCTCTGACTATGGAGATACCGAGTTGGCTGTCAGCGCAATACTAATGAAACTATTTATGTTCTTTTCTTATTTCGCTGACGGTTTTGCATACGCCGGTGAGGCATTAGTAGGCAAACTCGGTGTACAGAGTGCCGATATTAACGAGTACGGAAGTGATAGGAGTTTATCGAGTCTCGAAAACATAGAAAGTACAGAAAAGGAGCAGGCGTGGCGAAGGACGAAAACTGTTGACGATTTAGTAAGAGTATTGCTGTTGTGGGCAGTCGGTATAGGTGTTCTTTTTACTGCCATATACGGTGTTTTCCGCGAACCGCTGATCGGCATTATGACAAACGATGAAACAATACTTACCGCAGCCGGAGCATATTATATATGGCTTGCCCTCATGCCGTTAGTATCTTCACTCGCTTTCGTCTTAGAAGGCATTTATATAGGTGCCACAGCGGGAGTCCCCATACGTAGATGCATGATATATGCTGCAATAGGCTTCGTGGTAACGTATGTCGCTCTCTACCCGCTCATTGGCACACAAGCACTTTATGCTGCCTACTTCTCACACCTTATTATAAGAACAATCTATATGTCTTTCTACTACAAAAAACTATAATTTAGGTATATAACGAACACATCGCTCAAATCATAAAAAACAGCCGCAGCAGAAATCGCTGCGGCTTTTCTTCTTTATTTATTTTCAGTCTCATTGTCCTCTACTTTTTCATCTTCCTTCTTTTTACCTTTTGCTCGGAAGATTACGATCGGACTGCACATTATGAGAAACATAACGATTCCCATAATGATTACACCTACATTAGTATCCATAATTTTCTTGTTTTTAAATTCGATATAGTTACAACCGATGCAGACTTCGATACTATCGAGTCTGCTTCGGATACGTGATAATGAATAGAGCGCGACAGCCAAATATGGCTTTCTTTGCTCTTCTATCACCAAAAACAAGAAAAAGGGGAATCGATATATTGCTTTGGGAGAGAGAGCGGTATTTCCTTGTGTGAGCGCAGTGTGCTTATTGTCCTTCTGCATCTTGCCCGCTCTGCCTCACGCCCAAAAACGGCATTATGCTGCGCAGTAACAGAGCGATGTGCCACCGGCGCTTCTACCACCAGCAACACCTGCTGCTCCACCGCCTGAGGGATGTCCTCATGAGGCATAATGAAACTATTACCCTCATCAGCAGTTATAGTAGCCGATGAAAACGGAGGCGACACAGTCGCCATCAACTGCAATAATATGAGTAGAAGTTTAACTATAAGCGATGAGTGATAACGTATGTTATAATAGTGGAGAACGTCTCCGAATGTTTGGTGGTAGAGACGCTATTCTTTAGCGTCTCTCAATAGTGGAGAACGTCTCCGAATGTTCTTATGAGTCTCTATATTAGGGCTTCACCCGTTTGTTCTTTGCTCTATTCGTCCCAACCTATACCTTTGTATTTACTCAAATCCCATTCTTCGTCAACCTCGTTCATATAGATGGTATGCTGCTCTTTCTCTGTCGGCTTCGCTGTCTCCTCTTTCTCAACCACTTTCACATCAATGGGTGAATGAGAAATCTCAATAACCTGATTACATTCTTTGGTCAGTTCCGTCCAGATGATATCCTTCAGCTCTTCGAGTCCTTGATTAGCAAGCGAAGAAAACAAGCAAACAGGTATCCTGCCCGCCTCTTCATCATTTCCCCACTCAGGCGCAAGAGCAACGGCATCAGGATTATACAGCGGATGTTCTGTAAACCATATCTGCAATTTAGCTCGCGTTTCATCGTCTATCGTGTCACATTTTGAGATAGCAAGAATGCGAGCCTTACTAAGCAGTTGCGGGTTATAACGACGCAGTTCGTCAAGCAGAATATCGTACTCACGCATAATAGCCTCAGGAGTGGCAATACCGCCGTTAAGGTCGTAAGTCGTAGCAGGAACGAGGAAAAGGAGTACTGAATTGCGTTCTATATGTCTGAGGAAACGCAGTCCAAGTCCTTTGCCCTCTGCTGCCCCCTCGATGATACCGGGGATATCTGCCATACAAAACGAACGTTCGTCGTGATAACGCACTATGCCGAGTTGCGGTGTCAATGTGGTAAACGGATAATCGGCTATCTCCGGTTTTGCTGCCGACACAACGGATAGCAATGTTGATTTGCCTGCATTAGGAAAACCTACCAATCCCACATCGGCGAGAACCTTCAGTTGTAGAATCACAGACCTCTCTTGTCGGTCTTCACCCGGTTGCGCATAACGCGGAGCTTGATTGGTGGCAGTACGGAAATGCCAATTGCCATAACCACCCCTGCCACCTTTGAGGAGCACTATTTGCTCTCCGTTATTCTTTACCTCGCAGATAAACTCTCCCGTTTCGGCATCATACACCACCGTTCCGCAGGGCACTTCTACTATCTTATCCTCCCCGTCTTTGCCGAACGAGCGGGACTCACCGCCATGTCCTCCGTCACCCGCAAAGATGTGCTTTTGATACTTCAGATGAATAAGCGTCCACAGGTTTGAATTGCCGCGCAATATGATATGACCGCCTCGTCCGCCGTCTCCGCCGTCCGGACCGCCCTTAGGCACATACTTAGCGCGGTGGAAATGGCTACTGCCTGCCCCACCTTTGCCCGAACGGCAATAGAGTTTTACATAATCAATGAAATTGGTCATCAGTACATCCTATCCATCACCTCGACTATTCGCTCAAAAATCTCAGGAATAGTTCCCATGCCTTTTATACGAGCATACTTGCCAAGAGAGTCGTAATAAGCATCAACCGGCCTTGTTTGGTCATGATAAACGATCAATCGTTTCTTTATCGTTTCAATATTATCGTCAGCCCTGCCTGAGGTCTTTCCCCTCTCTATCAGACGACGAATAATCTCATGCTCAGGCACATTGATATCTATCAGAACAGCCGTTGAATCACCTCTTCTCTCCATCAATGCCTCTAACTCTTTCGCCTGCGCCAACGTGCGAGGATAGCCGTCGAAGATAAGTCCTTTGGTATCGGAAGGCAACGAGTCAATATGCTGCTCAAGAATCTGTATCGTTACATCATCCGGCACCAACTGCCCGTTACTTGTATAAGAGGAAATGAGTTTGCCGAGTTCGCTGCCTGACGCCACCTCAGCACGCATTATATCACCCGTACTCAAATGAGTTAGGTTATACCTCTCTACAATAAACTCTGATTGGGTCCCTTTACCACACCCCGGGGCCCCACATAGAATAATATTTCGCATTTTATTTTATCTTGTTTAGTCTTTTATTCATTCTAAGTGCGATAGAGGTAAGTCTTCGCCCGTAACTTCTTATTTATCACTTTATGAGCCCGATGAACTCGTCTCGCGTCCGTTGCTGATTGAACACCCCTGTAAAATCGGAAGTTACGGTTAGAGAGTGTTGCTTCTGCACTCCGCGCATCTGCATACAAAGATGCTCTGCCTCAATGACAACCATTACGCCTAACGGATTGAGAGTTTTTTGAATACACTCTTTTATTTGTGTCGTCATTCGCTCCTGCACCTGCAAGCGCCGCGCATATACATCTACCACTCTCGCTATTTTCGACAGCCCTGTTATCTTACCATTGGGTATATATGCCACATGAGCCTTGCCGAAAAACGGCAACAGATGATGCTCGCAAAGAGAGTAAAACTCAATATCTTTAACCACAACCATCTGATTATAATCCTCCTCAAAAAGAGCCGAGCGCAATATCTCCTCTGCATCCTCCGAATAGCCTTTTGTCAGAAACTGTAACGACGAAGCCACGCGATGAGGTGTACGTAATAACCCTTGCCGATGTATATCCTCACCAAGCAATTCAAGCACCTCTGTTGCACGACTCTCCAACTGACGCTGCGCTTCCAAATTGGGAGAAAAGGTTTGCATGTCCATTCTACCGCTAATTTACATATTCTTTACTCGCAAAGTTACTATATTTTTTTGATAGAACAAAATTTTAATTTTTAATTTTTAATTTTTGATTTTTAATTTTTGATTTGCTACATATTTTTAATTTTTCTTGCGGGCATTAAATAAAAGTAGTACCTTTGTGTTACGGGTATGGCAATAGTGGAGAACGTGAAGCGGCAGCACATCGCCCGATTAATGTTTCAGTCGTCATATTCACGGGAAATTTGTTATGCAAAACGATAGATACAGGCGCTTACATCGCGCAAACATAATTTTCTTCTGGCTAACGGTTGCGATGGCTATTGGTAACATCGCATATCTTGTTTTTTTAGGCACTAAGTCGTGGGAAGAGATTGCATTCCGCGGGCTGCAATATGTCGCAATGCTTATCGTGCTGCAACTGCCTCGAATTTTGAAAGTGCGGTTTCATGTTGAGGTTCCATGGCTGCTCAGCGGCACAATCGTTATTTTTTGCTTTTCATCGCTTGTCCTCGGTGACGGCTTAGACCTCTACGGCAGGCTGCCATGGTGGGACAAATTGCTCCACGCTGAGTCAGGTTTCTTGTCCTCTATGATTGCTTTCTGGCTTATTCATATCATTATGGCGGAGCATGACAAGTATATCTACATGAACAAATATTTCCTATCACTCTTTCTTGTTATTTTCTCCATCGGATTAGGTGCTTGTTGGGAAATAATTGAATTTAGCTACGATCATCTTATGGGTACTAACACTCAGCAGTTCATGCTTACCACCACCGGTTCCATCATCACCCCCGAAGATATTCCGCTTTGTGGACACGATGCCCTCAAAGATTCAATGATTGACCTTATTCTTGATTTCATCGGCGGCTTGATTGTGGCACTATACGGATTTTGGAAACACGATAAGATAATGGAGAGGTATTATAACGACAAAAAACTATTCAACAACGAGACAATTTGAAATTCGAAAATTACAAGATATTAATTATTGTCCTGCTGTCGGCATTTTGTCAGCAAAGGTTAAATGTCTTTGCAGAAGATGCGGAACCTTCCCGCACAGCGGAACGCATATTTGAGAACGATCCTCTGACGCGTGATGCCAATGTAGGGGTATTGGTTGTTGATGCTGAAACAGGTGAGATCATTGACTCCTATCGTGAAAGACACTTACTTCCGACAGCCTCTACGATGAAAGTGATAACTACGGCAACGGCACTCGAACTGCTTGGCGGGGACTACCGATGGAGTACTTTTTTAGAAACGGACGGAACAATAGAAAACGGCATCCTGCATGGTGACTTATATATCCGCGGAACGGGGGACCCTACTCTCGGGTCACAAAAAATTGGGGACAAGGCTTTCTTGCGCAAATGGGTGAAAGCGATAAAAGAACAAGGTATAACGCAGATTGACGGAGCCGTGATAGCCGATATGTCCGCTTTCGATAATGGCGATGCTCTCAATGGCGGATGGCTGTGGGAAGATGCAGGAAATTATTACGGGATGGGAGTGTTCAGTCTCAACTACTTGGACAACACGATGAATATTGTCCTACGCTCCCGTGCGATTGGAACAATAGCAGATGTCGTTTCCACCGAACCAAAGGTCGATGGCGTGCAGTTTGAAAATCATATTCGCTGCACCGAAATAACCTACGATGGTGCGTATGTACATGGCGTACCCTTTGACGATAAGCGCGTTCTGACCGGTAGCGTGCCCTCTAATCTCGGCACTTTCGGAGTAAAGGGCGACATTCCCAACCCCGGGCTGCTACTCGCACGCCATTTCGAAGGAGCATTAGAGCAGTCAGGAGTTAAGGTTAAGCAACAAGCCACATTCATCAAGGTACTGCCACCGCATAGCAAAAAGAGAACGTTACTATACGAACACACCTCTCCCGCCCTACGCGAGGTGGTAAAAGAGACCAATATCCACTCCAACAACCTCTATGCTGAAGCCGTCTTCCGTACATTAGGATTAGAACGAGGCAATAAAAAAAGTTACGAACCCGCGTCCATTCTGCACTCACGCGCCGTCGTAGAACAGTGCTGGCGACAGAGAGGTGTTAACTGGGGAACTACTATACAAATTGACGGCTGCGGGTTAGCACCCCAGAACGGCGTGGCACCGAATATGTTTGTAGGTCTGCTAAAATATATGCGGGGCTGCAATGCATACAGCGATTTCTACGACTCGCTTCCCGTTGCAGGCGAAAGCGGTACAATACGAACTTTTCTCTATGGCACCCGACTGCAAGGGAAAGTGCATGCCAAATCAGGAAGCATAGCACACCTGAGAGCATATACAGGTTATATAGAGAGAGGCAACGGCAAACAATGGATATTCTCCATAGTAGTAAATAACGGCAACGGAAAGGGTAAAGTGGTGCAAAAAACCATTGAACGCTACCTGCTCGCCATAACAGAATAAACTATATCGCAAATGACATTGAACGCTCGGAGGCGTTCTCCACTAAATGAACAAATCGTAAATAACCATGATATACCGTATTACATTTTTAAGCGATGAATCTGATAATTTTCGTCGCACCTTCGAAGCTGACGCAGATGCTTCGTTCCTCGATTTGCACAATGCCATTCTTGAGTCGGCGGGCTATCCTAATGACCAGATGACGAGTTTTTTCATCTGCAACGAGCGTTGGGAAAAAGGTCAGGAGATAACACTCATCGAGATGGACGGCAGCTATGAGTATGACAATATGACGATGGAAAACACTCGCCTGTCAGACTTACTTTTCGAACAAAAGCAACGCCTCGTTTATGTCTTCGACCCCCTGTTTGACCGCCAATTCTTCGGCTCGTTAGTTGAAATTCAAAAGGGCAATATTGCAGGCGTTAAGTGCGTTGAGTCGATCGGTAAAGCCCCCAAGCAACTTCACGCCGATGACTCTCTCACCGCAGGCTTAAAGAGTAGTGATATCGATGACCTCGACAATGATTTCTACGGTGACTCAGAATACGACATCGAAGACCTCGACAGTGAAGGTTTCCAAGACCTCAGTTTCGACGACGGCTCTATGTTCTAACTAAGTCAGAACGTTCGGAGACGTTCTCCACTATTAATGGGCAGAACCCTAAAGTGTGTTTTGTTCGCATTTAAGTCTGAACGTTCGGAGACGTTCTCCACTAACATTGAACGTTCGGAGACGTTCTCCACTTTGCGGGCAGAGACCGAAAACACGGTTACCAAAGTCTTTACGGAAAATATTTGTAATGAACCATTGGTGACAATAATTGTTAATTAGTTATTTCAAACAAGTCTCTCATAGTAATCGTCGGACCGACAGGAGTAGGCAAAACGGAGTATTGCCTGCGCTATGCTGAGCAATATTCTTGCCCTATCCTTAATGCCGACAGCCGACAGATTTATCGTGAGATACCTATCGGTACAGCGGCTCCTACCGCTGCCGAGCAGGCACGAGTGAAGCATTATTTTGTCGGAACAAAAAGCATTACCGAAGACTATAACGCGGGGATGTACGAACGAGAGGCATTAACACTGCTTGAAGAACTGTTCAAAACTCAAGATACAGTTTTAATGGCAGGCGGTGCTATGATGTACATCGACGCGGTATGTAACGGGTTAGACAATATCCCCGATATTCCGCTTACCCTACGCCGAAAAGTACAAAGCGATTATAAAGATAACGGATTAGAATGGCTGCAAGAGGAAGTCAAGAGAGTTGACACCGCCTACTTTTCGACAATGTCAGACCCCAAGAACCCTCAACGACTGATGCACGCCTTAGAGGTGTCGCTTTTCAGCGGCAAGCCTTACTCTACTTTCCGCATTGGACAGAAAAAAAAGCGACCGTTCAATATACGAAAAATAGGTCTCAACCGCCCACGACCGGAGTTATACGACCGCATCAACCGCCGCGTGGATCAAATGCTTGCCGATGGGTTACTTGAAGAAGCACGCTCCGTCTATCCGCTCAAACACTTGAATAGTTTGCAAACGGTCGGTTACAAAGAGCTATTCGACTATTTTGACGGACTAACCTCATTTGAAGAAGCCGTTCGACTTATCAAACAAAACTCCCGACACTACGCCAAGCGACAACTGACTTGGTTCAGACATGACTCGGAAATAGAGTGGATAAATTTGTAAAAAACGTGCGCACACTAAATTTTATAAGTATCCTGTAATGAAAAAATAAAAACTAAAACTTGTATAATTGGTCAAAAAGCAGTAATTTTGCGACTTGTAATTCATTCACTATGCAGATAAAACGTTCGGAGACGTTCTCCACTAACATTGCTAAATCGAGAATACTATCTCTATTCGCAATTATATCACTTCTTTTTTTTGTGTCCTGTAAAAAGGACGATGTTTCTTTTACCTATTCTCCCACAGAACCTCGGGCAGGCGAAACAATAGTATTCACTAATAATACAAGCGAAGGCGAAGAGTGGTCTTGGACGTTCGGCGACGGAACGACTTCAACCTATAAATCGCCGAGAAAAGTGTATAAGCAGCCGGGTGAATATAGCGTTATATTGAAGGTTGACAACAAAAACAGCCGTACCTATTCAGCAACTATCCGCATATACGATACCGTCCCCGCCATCACCGCTTCCGACACAACGATTCTTTATTACGAGCCTGTTACCCTAACAGCGAGCTTATACAACCCCTTCTCCTACTCACTCTCTTATACTTGGCTCCTGCCGTCAGAGGCGACAATAACGTCAGGCGACACCACCTCTGCCTCTCTCACACTCTTTTTCCGCCGACACAGCACGAAGTTGCCTGTTAGGTGCATCATCAAGCAGGGAGATATAGATTGGACTATTGATACCACCTTCTATGTTCACGATAATCCGGCACCAACGCTTATCTTTGCAGCAGATAATATCTTTTACCGCCAGCGCATATACGGCACAGGTTATGAGCAACCCACGACTGACGACTTGCTGACAAGCGCCATTGCTCACCAAACAATAGATCTTAGCCGGAACACCGACATATCCCTTGCTCTGCAAGATAGTCTGCTATTCGTCTTCCTCGGCGACACTACTCTCAGCGGACAAATATGCTTATACGACATGAGCGCAAACACCACATCTATTGTTGCCTATAACGCCTTGACTGGCAAAGGACAAACTTTCCAAAACGGCATACTGCGTGACGGACTTCTATTCTGGACTGCCGAAGATAAAGTCTATACAACTCTCTCCGACACTCGCAATGCACCTTTTTCTGCCAATGGAGCACTGCATCTCTTCTCTGCCGATGAGATAGGCTATTCGCTTACTACAGGCCGACAATCCGGCGGTTTTGACATCTATAACTCCATCTGCTTTTACGCCTACGATAACGGACTCTACCGCTTTAACTACAGCGATATAGGCAGTGGTACAACATCTGCAATCGGAGCAGTCCTGCAAGACTACAACATACAGCATTTTGCAATCGACCGCATTGCACAAAAAATATATTTCATCGGCACTACATCCTCAAAGTCTAACGCACTTTATGTTTGTAATATAAACGGAAGCAACATCGTAATGCTTGACCAAAACGCCGACGGACAAGCATTATGTGTCGATGCCAACGGCAACCGCGTCTATTGGACAACAGCAGACGGATTGTTCTGCCGTGGACTTATTCACACCCAAAATAATATCCAAGCGGGTACCCCTGAGCAAGTAAATACTATCAGCGGCATCGAAGCAGTTGTTGTTTTATAAGTAGAGAACGCCTCCGAGCGTTCAACGGTAGAGACATCCCCGGGAGGGTGTCTCTCAACAGTAGAGAACGCCTCCGAGCGTTCAATAGTGGAGAACATCTATAAATCGTGAATACAAAAATGTATATTTTTGAAACAAGTTGGGAAGTATGTAACCGCGTGGGCGGTATCTACGCCGTTCTCAGTACTCGCGCTGCTTCAATGCAGCGGATGGCAAAAGATAAAGTAATATTCATCGGTCCGGACCTGCAAGCTATATTCGGTGCGGTTGCGGCTTCAACATTCATCGAAGAGAATAACATCCTTTCAGGGTGGCGTAATGCTGCTTCTCACGAGGGATTGCATGTAAGGATAGGCCGCTGGCGCGTCCCGGGTGAACCGCTCGCCGTGCTTATTGATTTTCGCAGTCTGTACCCTAAGAAAGATAGCATCTATGCCCATGTGTGGGAGCAGTTCGGTGTACGCTCACACGCCGCCTATGGCGACTATGACGAGTCGTCGCTCTTTGGCTATTATGCGGGTGAGGTCATTTGCAGCCTTAATCGGTTTCTTAACGCTGACGAACCTGCCGTCGCACATTTCAACGAGTGGCAGACCTCTTTCGGCATCTTCTATCTAAAAGAGTACTGCCGGCGCATCGCCACTCTCTTCACCACCCACGCCACCTGCATAGGGCGGTCAATAGCAGGCAACGGCAAGCCTCTTTATGACTATTTTCACCACTACGACGGCAATCAAATGGCAGAGGAACTGAATATGGTATCGAAACACTCCGCCGAAAGAGAAGCCGCCCATAACGCCGACTGCTTCACTACCGTGAGCGACATAACGGCACGAGAGTGCGAACAACTGCTCGACAAAAAGCCGGATATAGTAACACCAAACGGCTTCGAACCCGATTTCGTGCCAAAAGGTACTGACTTTACACGCAAACGCAATACGGCGAGAAAAGCACTGCGACATGTAGCAGAAGAGGTGTGCGGATACTCGCTGCCCGAAGATACACTCTTCGTTTGCATATCAGGCAGATTTGAATGGAAGAATAAAGGCATAGATGCCTTCCTGCATAGCATTCAACGCCTGAGCGATATGCAACCAAAGCGCACCATCGTAGCCTTTATGATGATACCCGGTTGGCAAAGCGGACCTAAATTTGCGCTTGGTAAAGATGACCACTGGACAACCCACCGCCTCTGCAACTACACGGCAGACCCCGTAATACGTATGTTCCAGCAACTCGGACTATGGAACATACCATCCTCTCGCGTCAAGGTAGTCTATGTACCCTCGTATCTCAACGGCGATGACGGCATCTTTAACCTCTCCTACTACGACATCCTTATCGGTATGGACGCAACTATCTTCCCCTCATACTACGAGCCGTGGGGATACACCCCCTTAGAGTCTGCCGCCTTCCGTGTTCCTACAATAACCACCAACCTCTCCGGCTTCGGTCAATGGGTAGAGAGTCACAAAGGAGCAGATGCCGACATAGAACACGGCGTGGAAGTAGTGCCGCGCACCGACTCCAATTGGAACGATATGATACAACATATAGCAAGCGCACTCTATCGCTTTGCACAGATGAACGATAACGAGATAAAAAAAGCGAGAAAAGGTGCTGCCGATACCGCCGAAAAAGCAGAGTGGAAACACTTCTTCAAATACTACGAACAAGCCTACCAAATAGCACTAAATAAATCGAATACTCCTAAATCGTAAATAATAATGGCTTACACTCGCGACTCACTTATACGAGGAACGATAATCATTATCGTGCTTGTCGCACTATATTTCCTTGTGCGCCGACTGGGCGATGTGCTGCTGCCTTTCTTCATCAGCATACTGATTGCCTATCAAATGGTACCTCTCGTCAGTTTCTTTCAGTACAAATGTCGCCTGAAAAATCGAACCTTATCCGTATTCATCTCCTTATTCGTAGTGATAGGGGTGATAATAGGTGCAATAGCAATCGTCGTTCCTCTCATTGTAAAGGAGATATCTACTCTCAGCATCTATATTCAAGAATTTGTGCAGAACTTCAATGCCTCCGACTGGATTAGTCCGGAAATGGAGCAATATATAGAAAGTGCCATTTCTTCGATGGATGTCAATGCTATACTACATAATAGCGATGTTAGGGCAGCGATAGAGAAGATTGCACCCACTCTCTGGTCGTGGGTAACAGGCAGCATGGATATGCTGAGCGGGATATTTGTTATCTTCGTCTGCCTTATGTATATCTTCTTCATCCTTCTCGACCACGAGCAGATCGCCTCATCTTGGTCGAGCCTCATTCCGCAGCGATATAGAGGCGGGGCAGAGATGATGATGAAAGACTTCGAAAGCGGTATGAGTGCATACTTCCGCGGACAAGCATCAATAGCAGCCATTGTAGGAATACTCTTTGCAATCGGATTTCAAATTATAGGTCTGCCTATGGGTATCGTCATGGGACTTATTATAGGTGCCCTCAACTTCGTGCCTTATATGCAGACACTCGGTATCCCCTTCTGCATCCTGCTTGGTATCCTGCAATCTGTAGAAACAGGGCGACCGCTGTGGATAGTGCTGCTCTGCATAGCAGCAGTATTCGTGGTCGTTCAGGTGACGCAAGATATGATTCTTACTCCAAAGATTATGGGCAACGTAACGGGAATGAACCCCGCCTTGATGCTCCTCACACTCTCTATCTGGGGCTCTCTTCTCGGTATTATAGGTATGATCATCGCACTCCCCGTCACCACCCTACTCGTTTCATACTACAAACGCTTTATACTACACGAGTAGCAACATAGTTGCGGACTCTGCCCGCACTGTAACTGTAAACTATAACTATCATGAAGAAATTTTTCCTTACCCTTATGGCAGCGGCACTCCTCTTGCCTTCTGCCGAAGCAATCATCAAGGTTCACACTATTGGTGACTCCACCATGGAGACTTACGACGAGAACGCTACCGACAAGCGCGGCTGGGCTACTTACCTCGGTGCTTTCTTCGACGCAAACTACGTAACGGTCAATAACCGCGGCAAATCCGGCTGCTCAAGTCGCACCTTCTACACCGGTGCCGCTCAATGGGGCACCGTACCGCAGCAGTTCGCTGCCGGCGACTACCTTATCATCCAGTTTGCCCACAACGATGAGAAGAACAACGGCATGGACGTGGATACGCTCAATGCCTACTATACCTCTATTGGTCATGCACTCGAGACTGACTTGCGCGGCACCCATCCGCAGACCACTTACAAGGCATACCTGCGTAAATACATCAACGAGGCGCGTGCGGCTCAGGTCAATCCTATCCTTATGGCACCGGTGGCACGCAAGTACTTCAGCGGCAACACCATCCGTCGTAGCGGGTTGCACGACCTGGGTGATAAGTTCTGGTGTATAGAGAACGGCGTGCTCAACGAGACGGCCTCTGTGCCCGCCTCAGACCACTCGATGGACTACGTGCAGGCTATGCGTGAAGTGGCTCAGGAGATGAACGTGCCTTTCCTCGACATGACCACCGCCAGCGCAGAGATTTACCTGCAATATGGTGAGGCACAATGCACCGACCTACTATTCTGTCAGGGCGATAACACCCACTTCGCCACGATGGGTGCTAACCTCATCGCTCGCCGCGCGGCTCAGATGATTAAGGACTCTATCCCCGCGTTGGCGCCGTATGTGGATATACCTACCACTATCACTGCTAACCCCACGGCTATCGAGATGGGCGAGACCTACTCGGGTATGGCGGTTAAGCGCGAGGTTCTGTTCACCGGCTTTGGTCTGGAGCCCTCTACGGGTACTGTCAGCCTCACGGCTTCCGGCGACGTACAGATATCGCTCACGGGCGAGGACGACTCGTATGCCGCCGGGCAGCAGGCGCAGTACGAGGGTTCCACACTCTTCCAACGCGTCTATATCAAGGCTTCCTATAGCAGTGAGGGCAATCAGCGCGATTCCATCATCGCCACTAACGGCGACCAACGTGTAGCTGTTTATGTAACGGCATCGGTTATCTCTCTTGCCGGCGGTTCACCCGTCAAGGCAACGTGGGAACTGCATGCTATGCCGTCCGCTAATCCGCTGGCTGCGGAGACAGAAGGACCGGTCTCCGGCGAGATGACGATGAGCCTGATGCAGGCTAACTCCATCGTGACAGATGTTGATATCAATGGTAATACCGGTGATAACGTAATTCGTTTCCACAACGCCAATGAGTCCGGAGTTAAGACCAACTGGCCTACCGATGAAATCGACGAAAACGCGTCCCGCTATATCGACTTCGCAGTCACGGCACCATCCACGATGGAACTGCGTATCACACGTATCGCTATGCTGTTAGGTGCATACTCCACCTCGGCGATGAAGATTCATATCAATACAGGCATTGGCGTCAATTTCACCGATGTACACACAATCTACGAGGCTTCGCAGACAGCACTACCTAATAAGGCAATGAATGAGATATACCTCACCGTGACCCTAACCATCCCTGCGGGCGAGACGCTGCATGTGCGCCTGCTGCCGTGGCATGAGCACACATCGGGTAGCGGTAAGTATATCCTCGTTCGCGATGTTGTGATTGAGGGTATGGCGATGCCTGAGAGTGAGACCAACGTGGACGAGGCGGCAGCAGAGCAGCCTGTGGCACAAAAAGAACTCCGCAACGGAGAGATACTCATCCATCGCGGAGCTCAAATCTTCGACCTCTATGGTCGTCGGCGTTAAGTGGAGAACGTCTCCGAACGTTCATTGGTAGAGACATCCCGGGAGGGTGTCTCTCAATAGTGGGGAGCGGCTTGTTGATTCTCTGATGTGGGAAACTTTAGTAAATTAGAGGCAAATATATTCTAATTCCATCCTATGAACCAAAACATTACAATACCATCTGCCGATAGTGAACTGACTAATGCAGTGCAAGTGATTAAAGATGCTATCCTGCAAAGTCAGCAACGAGCATTACAATCTGTCAATCAAGAGCAGTTAGCCCTTTACTATGGCATAGGCAAGTTTATCTCCTCCAATACGCGCAATAAGAATTGGGGAAAAGGTTTTATAGAAGCCGTTAGTGAGCAGTTGCGCAAAGAGATGCCGGGACTGCGAGGTTTTTCTTCTCGCAACCTGAAGAATATGCGTATGTTCTATGAGCAATGGGAACAAATTGAGCAACATAATTCGGCAGATGAAACTGCCAAAATGATGCTAAATTCGGCAGATGGAACTGCCGAATTGGTAAATGCTGACAACCAACCGCTTATCTCAACCAACAAATTGCCGGAGGTTAGATTTGCCATTGACGCAGATTTCCCCATAGCGGCATTTATGAGCATTGGTTTCTCACACCATATCGCAATCATTTCACAAGCAAAAACCTACGGAGAGCGGTTGTTCTATATCCAATTTGCATACGACACCAAAGTTAAGGTGGACGATTTGACAAAATTGATTGAAGAAGATTTGTATCACCATCGCGGTAACCTACCCAACAACTTTAAGAAAACCATACCTGATCAATTACAGGCGTTTCGCACGATAACGATGTTTAAGGATGAATATCTGTTAGATTACATCAATACAGAGGAGTTGTTTGTCCGTGATAAAGACCGCGATGAAAAAGTTATTGAACAGGGTATCATAAATAATGTCAAGAACTTCATTATGACATTCGGCAAAGACTTTACTTTTGTCGGTAATCAATATCACTTGGAGAAATTTGGAGTTGAGGAATTTCCTGATTTGTTGTTCTACAATCGCGAATTGTCTGCGCTCGTCTGCGTAGAACTCAAAGATGGTCCTTTCAAAACCGCCTATCTTGGGCAATTGGCAGGGTATCTGAAAATCTTGGATGACGAGGTGCGTAAACCGAATGAAAATCAGTCAATAGGCATCCTTTTGTGCAAAAGTGCCAACAAGAAATTTGTCGAGTATGTTATTCAAGATTACGACCGCCCGATGGGAGTTGCCACCTATAAAACTTCGGCAGATATGGATGAGCATCTGAAGAAATTACTTCCACCAATCGAAGAATTAGAAAAACTATTATAAATTCCACTTACGCACAAAACGAATATAGTGGAGAACGTCTCCGAACGTTCATACTATAGTGGAGAACGTCTCCGAACGTTCAACCCTAAACTTCCATCGCTAACAAAAGGAGAGTACCAACCCATCGGGTTCGGTACTCTCTATGTTTTCGGTACTTTTGTTCGTTTCAATACGCAACGTCGCGGACGAGCCGTCCACGCCCCAGGCGTTCTCCACTGCCAATCAACGTCTCGGACGAGCCGTCCACGCCCCAGGCGTTCTCCACTGCAAATCAACGTCGCGGACGAGCCGTCCACGCCCCCAGCGTTCTCCACTGCCAATCAACATCGCGGACGAGCCGTCCACGCCCCAGGCGTTCTCCACTTATGGAAGTGTTGCTTTTACGGGACTTTTGCCGGCGGCGCGGATGATATAGATGCTGTGTGGAAGCGATTGACCTGCTTCATCCAAAGTAGGGAATGTCCCTATATAGGTGCCGATGGCGGAATAGACGCTGATGCCGCTTGAATTGCCGCCGTTCAAAGAGTAGTTACCCTCGTCTCCATCCTTTTTCTCTATTTCTTCTAAGGCAGAGGCTATCTCGTTGATAGTGCCGCCGCTTTTGGTGATGGTGCCTTCTGCCTTGATGGAAGAGCCTGTTGAACCGGTGGTATTGATATTGATAGTCCCGCCTGTTATGGTGAAGTTGCCCGTGTTTTCGGCAGAAGTGTCGTTGGTCTTAAGTCCGACCTGAATACCGTCATCGCCGTAGTTGCTGATGTTGAGCGTGCCGCTTTCCATAGAGAAGTATTGGTTGCAGTTCAGTCCGTCTTTCACGGCAGAAAGGATATTGATGGTGCAGTTTTTGATGGTAACATACTCTTTGCTCCAAATGGCATGTGCGTATTTGCCCGTTACGTTAAGTGTGCCGTAGCCTTTGAACTCGGTATGTCCTTTGCATTGCAAAGCACCTTTCCATGCGTCTAAGAGGCTGCTTTCTCCGTCAGTAAGATTATTGATGGTCTCTCTCTTGACGGATATTTTTATCCGCTTGCCGTTTTGTATATTGATGGCGGGTCCGTTGGGGTTGGTGAGGGTCAGGTCTTGCAGCGAGAGGGTCGCCTTGAAGTTGCCGACAAGTGTGAGTGAGCCGTTTGTGGAAGAGCCTGTGAGGATATAGGTTATCTCGCCGCAGGTGGTAGTGCTGACATCGTCGCTTTGCGTCAGTGTTACATGTGCGCCGTCGGTGGTGACTGTCACATATTGCGACACATTACTCGCTTTCTCTACACTTGCGCTACTGCCGTTGAAGGTGATAACAACGGTGCTGTCCTCTACGGCTGCCATGGCAGAGAAAGAGAAAAGACAGAATGCAGATATTATTAGTGCAAGAAGATATTTTTTTTCCATTTTATTTGTTTTATAGATGTTTACCTCCATCAGAGAATCAACAATATATTATTTTTCTTTGTCGGCGAATTAGACGAATTGGACGAAAAAACTTAGTTTTTTTGTTTTTTGGTCTACAATTACCCACAATTACCCACAATTACCCACAATTATCCAAAAATTAAAATTTTTGGCGAAATTAGTGGGAAACTTTGATTTATTTTACAGATGTTTACCACCATCTGCCGCCTCCGCCGCCTCCGCCGCTGTTACCACCGCTGTATGATGATAGTGATACGGTAGAGCCTCCGCTAACTGTGGCATCAGGATAAGCCATGTTGTTAAAGATACTTGTGCCGCCCGATACTGTTACGCCGGATTTGAGTGTTGTAGTGCCGGAGGTAGAGACGACGAGCTTAGTGCCTCCTGATGCGGGAGTTTTGAATGCGAGGGCGAGGTTGCCGCTGTTATATAAGGCGTACCATGTAGATTTGCTCCATGAAGAGGCAGAATAGCACGATTGTGTGAGCGATGCGCCGGACTCTAACCCGCCTATTGCCACTATCGTTCCGCCGCTGACATACAGCTTATATCCGCCTTCGGTGTTAGCATCGATGCCTAACTCGGGCGAAGACTTGCCGATAGCATAGACGGTGCCGCCTTGTATGTAGCAGTTGCCGTTGGCATCGAGTCCGTCGTTGCCGGTTGAGTATCCGCATACATAACCGTCAGAGATGGTGAAGTGCGAGGCAGAGTTGATGGCATCGTCGTAACTATTGGAGAATACTTGTCCGCCGCTGATGTTTATAGTTGATTTGCTCTCTATCCCTTCCGAGCCTTCTGCTGCCCCTGTGGCGAATACTGTTGTTAAGCCGCCCGTGATAGTTATTGCGCCGTCAGCCTTTATACCCTTAGGTGAGGAG
>FLNU01000528.1_pt1 | contig 75551 bp, 65 predicted proteins | sample 1140361 | NCBI WGS metagenome assembly FLNU01 (sample SAMEA3878206, study PRJEB12797) | bioreactor metagenome | biome: Moose rumen | place: Sweden | collected 2011-10 | reverse complement strand
TTGGCTTGTATTACTTTGAATCCATTCTACTGAAGAACTCAGCAGGTGTCAACACGTCGATGGTGCTGGCCTTGTAGTCTTTCTTGTTACGGGTTACGATACAGTCGGCCTGTTCCTCAACAGCAGAACGGTGCTGGGTGGCATCCTCATAGTCTTTCCATCCGCTGTCGAGCATGTCAATGACGTTCTGCCCACGCAGGTCGATGACATCAACGAAGTCGGCTATCATCCGGAGTTTGGCCTTCACTTCTTCCAACGGGTATTTATACTTCTTACCCAGATAGACAGTGTTGACAAAAGACAGGGCCGAGACCATCAGTTGCGCCTCGTCGGCATAGCCCAAGGCAAACACGCGCTGGGCATCGGGCAGGAACTCCTGGCGTGCAAGCACCAGGTCCACCAAGATGTTTGTGTCGATGTAGGCCCGCATCACTTGTCGTATTTCTCGGTGATGAGGGCGTCAATGCCCCGTTCGTTGGCAGGGACGGGATGAGGGCCGCTGACGGAAAGGTTTTTCACGAACAGCATGGCTGCCTCGCGGCGGCGTTGGCGGCTGGTGACGGCCTGCGGTCTGACGCTTCGCGAGCGACGGCGCAAACGGCTGACGTAGCGCGACACGCTCTCCAGCATCTCGACGCTCATCTGTTCGAGGTCTGTCGCAATGGATGTTCTGAGTTCAACTGTTGTCATGACAATATCGTTTAAATCTTCATCGGGTGCAAAGGTAATCATTTATTTTGAATTTCAGCGTTTTCCGCCGATAAAAATAGAATTTCCCTCCACACCCGCAGCCCTCCCGCCGCCACCTTCATTCAGGCGGCGCAGCGCATCAGTACGGTATGTCAGGGTGAGCGGGGGCATGGGGTTTGAGGGGGATGTTGGATTATTTGTCGTTATAGTGTTCCTCGGCCTGCACCACAAGCACCGTGACGCGGTCGTCGTAGATGTCATAGATGATGCGGTCGTGAGCCGAGTAGGTCATAGACTGTCGAAATAGCGTTGCATCTCCTCTGGGGTGCTGCACCTGATGGTTTCGCCGCTGGCGTATTCGTGGCGGGCCTTGTTGATGGAGCGTCGCATGGCAAGCGTGATGGTGTTGTCGTCGCTGATGGTAGCCATGCGCACAGAGGCCACGCCGCGTATCATCTTCAGCGTCCGCTTGATGTCGGTCACCAGCGCGTTGTCGTCCAGCGTGACAATCATCTGGGCCTGATTTTTTATTTATGTCGGTCTTGCATAAGGGATGTTATATAAATTAAGTTGTTAATAGTCAAATAGTTACTTGCGTAATTCAAAAAAGTCGTACCTTTTTAGTACAAATCGGACATAAAGATGGAGAAACCGACAATATACCGCAAGCCGATGGGCGAAAACTTGTTTGAGGAGGAGTTCACCGTCGAGGCTCTCTCCAAGATGGGCAATCCGCTGGAGCGACTTTCCTCACTGGTGGACTTCGAGATGTTCCGCCAGATTCTTGAAGACGTGTTGCTGACCAAGGAGTGCAAGACTCCTGCAGGCCGCAAGCCGATAGATGTAGTACTCATGTTCAAAGTCATATTACTTCAGCGTTGTTATGGCCCAGGGCGACCTCCTGATTCTGTATCAGATAATCTTTCCGCACCAGTTTCCGCCAGTTCCTTGGTGGCCATACGGTGGCTGAGATTCCACAGGCGAGAAGACCGTGTGGGCTTGAGTCGCCACAAACTGAGCAAGGCCGGCACGTCCACGGCCTCCTGTCAGACCTGTTCAGGTCACATCTCGACTCTCTCTCTCGGGCTGTCGTGCAATGAGGGCAAGATTATGGATGCCACCTTCGTGGAAGCACCCGGTCAGCGCAACTCACCCGTGGGGGGGGAGAACGGGCAGATAAAGGCGGGCAACGGCGGCAGGGAAAGCAGCGGCAGAGCCGCTGCCTACGGAGAAGAAGCACTGGGGAGCCCACGAGGGCGCAGCCTGGGGGACGTCGATGCCAGCCTGCCATCGTGCAGGCAGGCTATGGCCAACGTACAGGGATAACTGTGTCCATACATGTCAAATCGTCTAAATCAGTAAGCCAATGAGCGGATAAACGAACACCACCCAGCACTGGCCGTGGCCCTCTGCTGAGGGTGAGAATCCGAAAGAACCAAGTCTAACGGAACGGCTTCCACTCGAATTTTATGCATTATAGAATTTAGGGAATGTATAATCAGGGTTCTAATTCCTGTTCTTTATTTTGTTTTCTTGACTTATCTCAGTATCTTTGTGACATGAATGAAAATGTTCAGTAATCATAACATTCATGCTTCGTCATTTTCATTCTTAATATTTAACCTTTATTTTATAATGTTTAGTGGTATTGTAGAAGAATTTGCAACAGTCGTTGCCATAGAGCGAGACCGGGAAAATGTTGATTTTACCCTGACCTGCTCCTTTGTGAAAGATTTGAAGATAGACCAAAGTGTGGCTCACAATGGAGTGTGCCTTACCGTTGTGCGTATGCTTGGGGGGGAAGGCCAAGTGGTAGAACCGCATTCGGCAGCAGCCTATGCCTATGTCGTGACGGCCATGAAGGAAACACTCGATCGTTCCAACCTGGGCGACTGGCAAGTGGGGACTCATGTCAATGTGGAGCGTTCGATGATGATGAATGGCCGGCTCGACGGGCATATCGTACAGGGGCATGTTGACATGACGGCTGTGTGTGTTTCCAAGATTGACCAGCAAGGCAGTTGGACATTCCGCTTCCAGTATATGTTTAACCGCGAGATGGCTCGCCGCGGCTATCTGACGGTTGATAAGGGAAGTGTGACGGTAAACGGTGTTAGCCTGACTGTTTGTAATCCAACGGACGACACGTTCGAGGTGAACATAATTCCCTACACTTACACTAACACAAATTTTCACGCGATTGAGGTTGGTACGCGTGTTAATTTGGAATTTGACATCATTGGTAAATACATCAGCCGTATGGCTGCCTATCTGTAGTTGTTTTTCCAGTCTTTATTACAACTGGTCGATGTATTGCTTAAGTTGTCTGTAAAATGGGTGGTGGGTCAGTGTGGCCGCATCACCGATGATGATAAGTTTCATGCGAGCACGGGTCATGGCCACGTTCATACGGCGCAGGTCGTTGAGAAAACCGATTTGTCCATGCTCGTTGCTGCGGACGAGAGAGATGAGTACGATGTCGCGTTCCTGTCCTTGGAAACCGTCGACCGTGTTGACGGTGATGGTGCAACGGATGGGACGAAGGACATCGTTTTTCTTGATGAGCGAACGGATGTACTGAGCCTGCAGCCGGTAGGGACTGATGACTGCTACGTCAAGGCGTTCATCTATGAAGCGGTGCAGGCCTATTTTCTCTACATATTGTTGCAGTGTCTGTAGGGTGAGTTCGGCTTCCTGCCTGTTGATGCGTCCGTGGTTTTCTCCGACAAAAGCCTCGGGCGAAGGGCTGTCAATCCATAGAATGGGCGTATCGAAGTCGAGAATGGAACGATTGCGTACATTGGGTGCCGACTCAACCTGTCCTTTATAGAAGTAGTGAGATGAGAATTGCATGATTTGGTCGTTCATTCGGTATTGCACCTTGAGCAGGGTGACGCAAGAGGGTACATTGTCTACGATGCGCTCCATCAGAGTCCGTCCCAGTCCTTGACGTTGCGCCTCATAATTCTTGATGGTGGGCGGCAACTGTTGATGGTCGCCAGCCAAGATGACTCGATGTGCACGTCTAATGGCTATCCAACAGGCGGGTTCCAGGGCTTGGGCTGCTTCGTCGATAAAGAGGGTTGAGAAATGCTGACCGACCAGCAGTTTGTTGGCACTGCCTACGAGTGTGCAACTCACCACACGTGCCTCGTTGAAGAGGGCCGTGTGAATGCGTGCTTCAATTTCGTTGGCCCGTTCGCGTAGTCGGGCAATCTTTTGGTGAGTGTTCTCTCCCCGTTTCCGTTGTTCATGTATTTCTCTGATGCTTTTCCGTATGCTCCACAGTTCGGGGTAGTCGGGATGATTCTCGAATCGTCGTTCGTAGGTGAAGGAAAGCATTTTGTCGTTTACGCGTGTCGGGTTTCCGATGCGCAGGACGGGCACTCCGTGGTCAACCAGTTTTTCACTAATCCAATCAACGGCCATGTTGCTTTGCGCACAGACCATGACTTGCGTCTCTCTGTGAAGTGTTTCGTAGATGGCTTCGACCAGGGTAGTCGTCTTTCCTGTTCCTGGAGGGCCGTGCACTACGGCAACATCCTTGGCCCACAGCACTTCGTTGACGGCCTGTTCCTGCGTGGGGTTGAGCCATGGAAAACGCTGTGGCTGGAAGGAGAATTTCTCGGGTTTTACTTGTCCGGCGAAGAGGTCACGCAGGTATTCGAGTCGGTTTTTCTTAGCGTTCGTTACGTCGTCGAGCGCGTGGAACATGGTGCGGTAACTCGTTTCGTCGAAATAGAGTTGTACGCCCAGCGGTTCTGTGTTCTGAATGTCGATGAGTGCCTGTGCCGAAGGTAGGACAACGACCATGCGCGTGTCTTCGACGTACGAGATGGTGCAAGAGTGGACGAGTTGCTTCTCTTGACTAAAGAACGTGACAGGTCGTCCATACTCAAAGTTGTGGTCGATGTCGTCGTTGTCCGTTTTGTGGATTTCCACCACGAGTTGGTTCAACGAGTTGTAATAACTACGTCCTGCCGTAACAGGAAACCAACAGATGCCACGTCTCACCTTTCGCTCCACACTCATCTGTTCCGACTGCACGCGATAGGCTTCCTTCTCCTCCTCGTATTCCATTTGGAGAAGGCTGCGCAGACGTTGAATCGCAAGTGTGGAGTTTTCCATCATTCCGTTCTGTTTTCCGATGCGAAGTTACAATAAGTGTATTAATAATTTGAATTTATTGCAGAAAACCTTACTTTTTCATTCATCGTCAATACCTCTGGCTATGCGATAACTTTTAAAAAATTACATACAGGAAGCAGCGTCCGCTTGAATCTTGTTTACCGAATTCACCATATTAGAGTAAGTCAGGAGAGTAAAAGCATGGATGAGGATGTGCCATTTGTTCAGATTCCCATTCGAATAGCATCGAGAAGCGTTTCTCCCTGCCTGTCATTTAAATGTGTGACGGGCTGCAGTTCAGCAAAGGCTCCGCGGAAGTCATTCACGAACTTTTCTTGTCCGCCCTTGGTGTTTTCCTGCATCTTCCATGCTTTGCTGAAATAGTTGTATGCCTGTCTCATGTCGTGTTCGACTAGATAACAGCATGCCATGTTGAAATGGGCAGACGGAAGTTCGGCATGGTGCATGAGCACGTCTTCGTATATCTCGTGTGCTTTTTCCGTGTTTCCTTCCTGCAGATGGCACCAGGCCAGGTTGTTTTTGTTTTCCGCCGAGTCTTCCTCAAAATAGAGCACTTTGTAGAGCACGGGTATGGCTTGGTTGAAGATGTTTTCTTTCATCAGGCATACTGCTTTGCGCTTGAGGTAGTGCAAGTTGTCGGGATCGTTTTCGAGCAACATGTTGTAATAGTCTTCGGCTTCTCCCGGCCATCCGGCAAGCAGTGCAGCATGAGCCAGGTGCTTCAGTGTCCACAGTGATTGGCTGTTCAGGTCGTATGCCATTTTATAACTTTTGAAAGCGTCTTCGTGGTTGCCTTGTTTTTGTTCGCAAAAACCTATCTTCTGCCACACCTCGCTCAGTTCTTCATTCTCTTTCAGTTTTGGCAGCGTCAGTTCAAACAGTTCGATGGCTTCTTTGTAGATGCCTTTTCGCATGAAGAAATCTGCGAGGGTTGCAATCTGCTCATGCTTTTCGAGGAGAGGGCTGAAGAGTGATGTAGCCGTTGGGGTGAAAGCGGGCTCGTCGGCTTTGAAGGGGTTGGGAAATTGTGGGTGGTAGGGATAGACCTGGAAGAATCGGTAGAGGTCGTAGATGTAGAGGCGGCTGACGTCGGCAGGCTTTGGCGGTTGGGCCTTCATTTCTTTTAGGTGTTCGTTGAATTCCTCTTCCGACAGTTCGTTGTTCATGTTTGCCATGAGCATGTCCTGCATGGTGTTGCCCATGCTGCTGAGCATGAAGGCAAAACTGTATTTGTCGCTGTGGCAGAAGGGTGTGATGCGCAGCAGTTGGGTCATGAAGGTCGAGCCTTTCTCTGCGATGTTCTTCATGGCTTCGGCCAGTTGGGGCTGCTGTCGGTCGAAGGGCATGAACCAGTGGCTGATGGAGTGGAAGAATGCGTGCCCTTTCATGTGGGTAAAGGTGCTCATGTAGACGTCGGCACCCTCCATCTGTAGTTCAGCCATTTCGTGCAGTTTCTCCTGTGCTTTCTCGTCGTCTTTGTTGTGTATCCATTCGGGGTTTTCCCCGTTTTGGGTCATGTAGTCATCGATTTCCTGCAGTCCGAACTGGGTTTGCCTGAACTTTCCGCTTTTCAGCAGCGACGGGATGATGTCGTCCCGCATCTTGGTGCTGATGCTGTCCGTCAGTTTGCTGTATTGCAGTTGCATGAAGATGCGGTAGCAGTCGCTCACGAAGTTGGGGTCGTCGCAGTAGAGTGAGAAACGGCTTTCTATGTTGGTGAAATAGTGGATGCGGCTTTCGTACATGCGCAGGATGAGCAGGATGCCGACGAGGGCACGCTGGCTTACCTGTACCGACGGCAGCAGGTAGGCATCGAACAGGAGCATCAGTTTTCGCTCGTCGAACATTTCCATCTGTGCCAGGGTCGCGGCACTGACGAAGAGTGCCTTGTCGTTGTCGGGGATGGTGTCGCTGCCCAGCAGGGTTGTGGCTGTCTCATAGTCGCTCTTTCTCCAGAGGTCGGAGGTCCAGGTCATCTCGAACAGTTGTGTGAGTGCCGTTTCGCGCAGGTTGCGCAGGTTGTTTATCTCGTGTTCCTGAATGCTGTCCCGTTTGTTTGGTTCCCGTTGCAACTCAGCCATGCGTTCGTCTGTAGCCTCCAGGGTGGCGAGCAACGACCTGAGTGATTCGTTCTGGTTCAGGTATTTGAGTGTCAGGGAATATTTGTCACTGGTCTGTTTGCCCAACCTGGTTTTGCGGTGGGCTCGGTCGGCCAGTGTGTAGGCTTGCTGGATGAGTCCCTGGTAGATTGGGATGGAATTGGGGTCGTCCACGCCTTGCACCATGTAGCGCAACATGTTGGCATACGTGTCGCGAGCCTCCTGCAGTTCTTCGCTCAGTTCGTAACTGGCAGCGTTCTGCACGATGGATTGCAGGGACTGGAAAATGTCGACAAGACTGTTTGAGGCAAACTGAAAGGTCTTCATGGTCGTTTGATGAATGTGGAGTCGACGAGTTCTTTCGGGTTGACATCCTTTTTCAGGATGGTTCGTGAGCGCGTCCACTTCTTGGTGGCGTCGATGAGGTCGTTGCCTGGCAGTTGTGCTGGCCGGAAGGAGGGGATGTGTACGATGGAGTCGGGCCATTCCTCTTTCAGGGGCAGACAGGCCAGCAGTTGTGGTCCGTGGTCTGCTGCCATGCCGTCGATTTTCTCGGCTGCCAGGTTGTATGCCTTGACGACGAGGGCCAGTTCGGCTCGTCGTTCCTTGATGGCTTGCTGGTGTACGGCCAGCACCAGCATTGGGTTGGCGGCAGGCAGTTTTGCGCTTCCAATCACGCGTGTGGCACCTTCGGCCTCGCTTTTCGAGGCATATGGCTCGGGCAGCAGTGCGCCGTCGAATTGGTTCTGTATGAGCATTTCGGTGCGCAGTGCGATGTTGTTGATTTGTGGTTTGTTCAGTTCTTCTGACTCCATCTTCACCGACTCCAGGATGCGGTCGGCGGTGTAGTCCAGTACGGAGTGCCGTGTGATGGCGACGATTTTCTCTTTGATGCTGGTGGCCGATTTGATGCGTGCCTGTTGTGATGTCATGAGGGTCAGGTTGATGTCGGCTGCCATGACGACTTTGATGCTGTCGCCGTCAGAGCGCCACAGGATGGCCTTGACCAGGTCGGTGACACAGGCGTCTGCCACCGAGTCGGTGAAGGCGGTGTCGGCATCCATCGAGGCCTCGTAGGTCAGCAGGCGCACCTGCACGCCGAGCGAGTCGAACAGGCCGTATTGCTGTGCCACGTAGAAAGGCAGGCATTCCATCGTGGGCAGCAGGGCAATGCGCAGTGCGGTCGAGTCATAAACAACTGTCTTTTTCTCGCTCTGTTGGCCAGAGCAAGAAAAAGACAGCATGAGAATGATGATTGTCGCAAGGACAAGCGTCAGGTGTTTCATTATCCCTTGATTGCTGCTACGCCTGGGAGCACCTTGCCCTCGATGGCCTCGAGCAGGGCGCCGCCGCCTGTTGAGATGTAAGAAACCTTGTCTTCGAGTCCGAACTTGTGGACGCAGGCCACGGAGTCGCCGCCTCCCACGAGCGAGAAGGCACCCTTGGCTGTGGCTTCGGCCACGGCGTCGCCCACGGCGCGGCTGCCTGCGCAGAAGTTGTCAAACTCGAACACACCGGCGGGTCCGTTCCACAGAATTGTCTTGGCGTCGCGGATGGCTGCCTTGAAACGTTCCTGTGTCTCTGGACCGACGTCGAGGCCTTCCCAGCCTTCGGGGATGGTGTTGCTCGGGCAGACTTTCTGCTGAGCGTCGTTGGCAAACTTGTCGGCAATGATGCTGTCGCTGGCGAGCACGAGTTCCACGCCGTTCTTCTTGGCCAGTTCCTCGACGCCCAGTGCCACATCCAACTTGTCGAGTTCGACAATCGAGTTGCCTATCTCGCCGCCGTGGGCCTTCATGAATGTGTAGGTCATGCCGCCGCAGAGGATGAGGCGGTCCACCTTGCCGAGCAGGTTTTCGATGATACCGATTTTCGAACTGACCTTCGAACCGCCCATGATGGCGACGAAGGGGCGCTTGATGTTGGAGAGCACGTTGTCGACGGCCTGCACTTCCTTCTCCATGAGCAGTCCCAGCATCTTGTTGTCCTGGTCGAAGTAGTCGGCGATGACGGCGGTCGATGCATGGCGGCGGTGGGCCGTACCGAAGGCGTCCATCACGTAGCAGTCGGCATACGAGGCCAGTGTCTTGGCAAATTCCTTCTGGCTTTCCTTCATGGCTTTCTTGGCTGCGTCGTAGGCAGGGTCTTCCTTGTCGATGCCGACGGGCTTGCCTTCCTCCTCGGGGTAGAAGCGGAGGTTTTCGAGCAGCAGCACCTCGCCCGGCTTGAGGGCGGCAGCCTCGGCCTGTGCCTTGGCGCAGTCGGGGGCAAACCGTACTTCGGTGCCCAGTGCCTCGGCCACGGCGTCCTTGATTTGTGCCAGCGACAGTTTGGCGTTCACCTTGCCCTTGGGCTTGCCCATGTGGGACATGATGATGAGGGCGCCGCCCTGTCCGAGGATGAGTTTCAGTGTGGGCAGTGCACCGCGGATGCGGGTGTCGTCCGTAATCTTTCCGTTCTCGTCGAGTGGCACGTTGAAGTCAACGCGCACGATTGCCTTCTTGCCGGCAAACTTGTAGTCTTTGATTTCCATTGATTGTAAACAAAAATTTAGGGGGTTGTTACGTTGTTTTCTCTAATCTCCTGCAAAGTTACGAAAAAGGTTTTTAAGATAGCCCCTTTTTGCTCTTTTTAATTTGTGTTTTCTTGCAGGGGTGTTTTCTTCGCGCCCGGCTCTTCCCCGCTTCGTGCCCGGCTCTTCCATGTCTTGCACCATTCTTTCAGTCCGCACGCCTGGCAGCGGGGACGGCGGGCCTGGCAGACATAGCGCCCGTGGAGCAGGAGCCAATGGTGGGCACGGGGAATGACCTCGGGGGGCAGGTGGCGGGTCAGTTCGCGCTCGACGGCATAGGGGGTGGTGGCACGTCCGCCGACCAGTCCCAACCGGTGGGCAACGCGGAAGATGTGGGTGTCTACGGCCATGGTCGACTTGTTCCACACCACGGCCTGCACCACGTTGGCGGTCTTGCGTCCCACCCCGGGCAGACGCACCAGGTCGTCGTGCGCCGAAGGCACCTCGCCGCCGTAGTCGTCCACCAGCATGCGGGCCAGCCCCACGAGGTGGCGGGCCTTGGAATTGGGATAACTGACCGAACTGATGTGTCTGAGCACGTCGGCTGCGTCGGCTGCGGCCATGTCTGCCGCCGTGGGATAGTGGGCGAACAGGCCTGGCGTCACGAGGTTGACGCGTTTGTCGGTGCACTGTGCCGACAGCACCACGGCCACCAGCAGTTGGAAGGGCGATGCGTATCTCAGTTCGGTCTCCACCTCCGGCATTTCGCGCTCGAAGTAGTCGATGAGTGCCGCGTATTGTTCTTTCTTTCTCATCATTACCCGTTTCTCATTTTTCCCGTTTTAACTGTCGCGAAGTTACGAAAAAATAGCCTGCTGCCCAAACCTGCCGTCGGGAAAACAGACAAAAGCCTGAAAGTTAGTTGCTTAGACTGCACTCGAAAGTTCCTCCGAGTTAACATGAAACTTTAAATCACGTCGTGATTCTTATAAATCACGACGTGATTCTTACAAATCACGACGTGATTCCTACAAATCACGACGTGATTTCTACAAATCACGACGTGATTTAAAGTTTTGACTGCGCCCGAGTCAGGTTTTCAGTGCGCCGCCGTCAGGTTTTCAGTGGGGTGGAGACAGGTTGTTGGGTCGTGGCTGATGTTAAAAAAAGTTTAAGGCAGGGAAATATCGGGTCCGGAGTAGTGGAAAATCGGAGGGAAATGCGTATCTTTGCAAACTTGCTGTGTGCACGTGTGTGCGTGCGCATGCATGTGTGTTAAATCTATTTAAGGCAGAATGAGACAATTAAAGATTACGAAGAGTATCACGAACCGAGAGAGTGCATCGCTCGACAAGTATTTGCAGGAAATCGGTCGTGAGGACTTAATCACAGTGGAAGAGGAGGTCGAACTGGCAGGACGCATCCGCAAGGGCGACCGCCGTGCACTGGAGAAGTTGACGCGCGCCAACCTGCGCTTCGTCGTTTCTGTGGCAAAACAGTATCAGAACCAGGGCCTGAGCCTTCCCGACCTGATTAACGAAGGCAACCTGGGCCTAATCAAGGCGGCTGAGAAATTTGACGAGACGCGTGGGTTCAAGTTCATCAGTTATGCAGTGTGGTGGATTCGGCAGTCCATCCTGCAGGCACTGGCCGAGCAGTCGCGCATTGTCCGCTTGCCACTCAATCAGGTTGGCTCACTCAACAAAATCAGCAAGGCACTGTCGAAGTTCGAGCAGGAGAACGAGCGCCGTCCCAGTGCCGAAGAGATTGCCGACGAACTGGGGCTGCCCGTCGACAAGATTGCCGACACGCTCAAGCAGCAGGGACGCCACATCAGCGTGGACGCACCCTTTGTCGACGGTGAGGACAATTCGCTGCTCGACGTGCTTGTGAACGACGACAGCCCGATGGCAGACCGCTCACTGGTGAACGAGTCGCTGTCGAAGGAAATCGACCGTGCACTCGACCAACTCACCCCCCGCGAGAAGGACATCATCTGCATGTTCTTCGGAATCGGCATGCAGGAGAAGACGCTCGAGGAAATCGGCGACCGCTTCAACCTGACGCGCGAGCGCGTGCGACAAATCAAGGAAAAAGCCATACGACGGCTGCGCACCAGTTCGAAAAGCGGCCTGCTGAAGAGTTATCTGGGTTGAGCAAAAGAAGTTAAAAGGACCTCCCACGACCCCTCCGGGGGAGGGGAGAATGAAAAGTGACAAGTGAAAAGCGACACTTTTCACACTCACCGTTCCAGCATCGTTTTTAGGAAAGACATGAAGACATCAAGATACGCCTGGCTACCACTGCTCCTGCTGCTCACGGCAACGGCTGCCGTGGCACAGACACAGCCCGGCAAGCAGCAGGCCAAGGCTGAGGCCAAGGCAGCCAAGCAACTGAAGAAAGACCAGAAGAAACTGGACAGACTGAAGAAGAAGGAAGAACAGAACAAGGCCACGGAAAAGGATGTGGTCTACCTCTTCGGCGTGGGACTGAACTTCAACGACTCGGTGGTCTACATGACCGACATCCAGCAACTGAACTACATGAAACTGGAGAGGAAGACAAAGTTCCTGCCCTACCGCAGCGACCTGAGCCAGCAGTTGAAAGACCACCTGGAGGCAGTCTGCGGCAAGCCGGACGAGACAACCAGCATCTTCTACGACGTGAAGCGCAAGAAGGCGGCCAAAAGGTTCTACAAACTGAAGAAGCGATTCCTGGACGAAGGCACGTCGAACCTGACCATCTTCGACAGCAGCCAGTTCCGATTCAAGAAACCCGAATGGGAATAGCATAATGGGAAGCAAGAACGGAAACCGACACGGACTCATGGCCCGGATGCTGGGCTGCTGCCTGGCAGCCCTGCTGCTCACCGCCTGCCACAAGGACAAGGAACCCTATCCCGACGACACCACCACGGCCCGCACCGTGCTGGTCTACATGGCCGCCGAGAACTCACTCTCCAGTTTTGCCACCTACGACGGCAAGACCAACACGGGCGACATCCACGAAATGCTGCAGGGACTCGCCGCCCTGACGGACAACGACCGCCTCGTGGTCTATCTGGACAACTGCGACCCCGACATCAAATCGTCAATCTATGTCCTCACCAACCAGGACTACGGCAAATCGTACGAGAGCCTGAAGCCTACCTACCAGTTTGACGAAGACCTCGACTCTGCCGACCCACAGACACTGCGCACCGTACTGCAGTGGACCCTGAAACGGTGCAAGGCCGACGACTACGGCATTGTATTCTGGTCGCACTCGTCGGGCTGGATGCCCTCGAACAGCGACCTGCTCTTCGCCCCCCAGCGCAAGTCGGCAGCCCCCCGCCGCACGTTCGGCATAGACAACGGGCGCAACAGCCTCACCTCCTCAGCCGGCTCGCAGATGGAGATAAGCGACATGGCCAAGGTGCTGGCCGAATTTCCCAAGTTTGACTTCATCCTGTTCGACTGCTGCTTCATGCAGTGCGTCGAAGTGTGCTACGAACTGCGCAACACCGCCCGCTACATCATCGGATCGCCGGCAGAAATACCCGGCAACGGCGCCCCCTACAAGGAAGTGCTCCGACCCATGTTTGCCGACCCACTGGACGTGCAGGGCATGGTGGACGAATACTACAAAGCCTACAACACCGGCGCCACCCGATACGGCGTGCTCCTGTCAGTCGTCGAGACCAGCGAACTGGAACAACTGGCACAGGCCACCCGGAAAGCCGTCGGAACGTGCGCCGACCGCATCGACCAACTCGACACGAGCGATGTGCTCGACTACTTCCGCTTCGACCGACTCGTGGGCACGGCACCCTATCCCGACTTCTTCGACATGCAGGGCCTCATGATGCACCTGCTTGAACCACAAGACTACACCGAATGGAAACAGGCCTTGGACAAGGCCGTGACCTATAGGCAGGGAACAGACACATGGGTGACAGCCTTCACGTCGGGAATTCAAACCCTGGACCGCGAACAGTTCTCAGGCGTCTCCATGTTCCTGCCACTCCAAAAATACAAGGACCAGACCGGCTGGAACAACTATTTCTACACCCTCTACAACGCATACTTCAATACGGCCTGGGGAAAAACCATCTGGAAAGAATGACAAAACAATACAGGGTAGGCCGACTGACCTACAGAGTGATATTTGCCCAAGGAGGCAAGAACGACGACGAGCTCATCGCCTCGTCGCGACCCTTTGAAGTGCCCGTGGACGACGAACCCGCCATCTTCGAACTGACCGTCGACGACAGTTTCCGCCCCGACGTCAGGGGAAAGGAAATCGGACAGTTCAACACGGGGGGCAACAACCACGGAGTCTATCAGAAAGACGACGGCAGTTATCAGATACACATCTCAGACTACCTCGGACGCCAATGCTGTCTGATGGAAGCCACCCAAGACTTCTCACACGTCAACCTCGCCCTCAACGGCAACTTCGCCATGAGAACCTTCGGACTGAACAATGCACTGATGATGACCTACGCATTCAGTTCATGCGAACAAGGCACCGTCCTCATGCACGCCTCCGTCGTGAGGGAAAACGGATACGGCTATCTCTTCCTCGGCGTGAGCGGAACAGGCAAAAGCACACACACAGGCAACTGGCTGCGATACATCCCCGGCACCGACCTCATGAACGACGACAACCCCGTCGTCCGCTTCGTCGACGGACAGACCGTCGTCTTCGGCTCGCCCTGGAGCGGAAAGACACCCTGCTACCGCAACATAGAGGCCCCCGTCGGTGCCTTCGTACAACTGAATCAGGCACCCTACAACCGCATCCGGCCTCAGACCCCCATCGAAGCCTTCGCATCCCTACTGCCATCCTGCTCCATCATGAAATGGGACGCACGCGACTACCGAGGCACCTGCGACACCGTCACACACTTCATCGAGGACGTGCCCACCTACTACCTGGAGAACCTGCCCGACGAAGCAGCCGTAAGACTTTCCTACGAGACCATCAGGCGAAAGGAAGAGGCATGAAAACAGTACAACTGAACAACGCCGAGTTCCTGCCCTACGTGTGCACACTCGTGCAGGAAGGACACCAGGTGGCCATCCGTGCCAAAGGCAACAGCATGAGACCCTTCCTCGAGAGCAACCGAGACACAGCCGTACTCTCAAGAGCCACGGCCTACCGACAAGGCGACGTCGTGCTGGCCGAAATAGAGCCAGGACACTATGTGCTGCACCGCATCGACCAAATCCGCGACGCACACGGACAGCGCATCAAGGCGGCCTGCAACGACCCCGAGGCACAAGTCACACTGCGCGGCGACGGAAACCCACGCGGCACCGAGTCCTGCCGCCTGCAAGACCTGCGCGCCACCTGCAGCCAGTTCGTCAGGAAAGGAAAGACATGGAACACCCGTTCGCACCTCTGGAAAGTCTACTCCTACCTGTGGCCACTCCTGCTGCCCGTGCGACGCTACCTGCTCGCCCTCTATCGCCTGCTGTGGCTGCACCAACTGCCACAGCGATGGACAAAAAAACGGAAATGAACAAACACCAATCACAAAGCAATATGAACATCAAAACAGGATTTGAACTGCGCAACATCTGTGGAGAAAACATCATCATCGCCCACGGACTGGAAAATATCGACTTCACCAAAGTCATCAGTTTTAACGAGTCCGCTGCCGACATCTGGAACACCATCGTCGGAAAGCCCTTCACCCTCGACGACATGGTGCAGGTCTTGCTCGACAACTACGAAGTGGACGAGCCGACGGCACGCAAGGATTGCGAGACACTGCTCAAGGAATGGACCGAAGCCGGATTCATCGTAGAATAGGCACATAAAAAAAGCGACTGGAAAAAACTCCAGTCGCTTTTTTCTTCGATTGATGTCCGACAGGCTCAATAAGCCTCTCCCTCCCTGATTTCCTCGTGCGTCAGAGGCTTCCTGTCCATGCTGTACCACGCATACCAGATGTAAGCCAGCACAAAGGGAACAAGCAGCGACACGTAGAACATAGTGCGCAGTGTGAATTCACTGCTGGAAGAGTTGTGCATCGTCAGCGACGACTGCAAGTCGGCATTCGAAGGATAATAAGCCGTGTCGAAGTAAGCCGTGCAGAGCAACAGAGACGTGACCGTCAGCACAGTACCTATGCCGGCAAACCAGATGCCGCGGGTATATATGCCTCCGTCTTTCCCTTTCAGTATGAAAGTGAAGCCGACGGCGAGGACCACAAGGATGACACCAATGAGGAACGCTGCCAACACAGGCAGGGAACCAAACAGGTTGTGGAAATACTTCTGAGGCTCCATGAAGACAACTCCAGTCTCAGGGTCGTAGGCATAGCCATCCTTCGTCATCACATAGAAGAAGAAAGTCAAAAACAGGACAAGGAAGGCAACTGCGTTCCACAGCAGTGCACGACGGTTGCGCCCGCGCAGCGTGTCGTCGGCAATGTTGTTGATGGTATAGAGATTGCCCAGCACGCGGGCCAGAAAGAGCACCGCCAGGCCAAACACGACGTTCCACACGTCAAGCAAGGCATCCAGACCGTGGCTGCCGTTAGCCCAGCGACTCACAACGGGTTGAGCCATGTTCGTGATGTTCTCACGGTCAACAATGAAGTTGGAACCGTTGAAGAACGTGGCCACGGCACCTCCCAACAGCAGCGGCCCCAGGAGACCATTGATGACCAGGAATGTCTGGAAAGTCCGAACGCCCAGCAGATTGCCCAGTTTGTTCTGAAACTCGTAACTGACGGCTTGCAGGACAAACGAGAACAGAATAATCATCCACAGCCAGTAGGCACCACCGAAACTGGTGGAGTAGAAGAGTGGATAGGAAGCGAAAAAGGCACCACCGAAGGTGACAAGCGTCGTGAAGGTGAATTCCCACTTGCGCCCCGTCGAATTGACCAGCAGGCGGCGTTCGTCTGCATTCTTCCCGATTTCAAAAAGTTGTGAGTTGGCCCCCTGTACAAACATGAGGAATACCAGTAAGGCTGCCAACAGAGCCACTATGAAGCACCAATAGTGCTGAAGAAATTCGTATGACATGAAATTTGAATGTTTGAAGTTTGAAGTTTAAAGTTTTTGGTCAAGAGTCAAGAGTCGAAAGCCCCATTGCCCTGGGACCGCGGACGTCCTCGTCCGCACTATCTAAAACCTCCCCGTCCGCAGAAAGAACCGAGGGGGGCCAGGGGCGTGCCCCGTCTCAGAAATTTGAAGTTTGAAATTTCTTTGGCTCGTCCAAAGAAACTTCAACTCTCACATTCCTTCGGGCCCCTTCTTGATTTGCTTGCAAAGAATGTTGATTTCCACTGCAAGCATGGTTGTGAAGAGTGCCAGGAAAATGAAGAAAGTGACGATGACAGAACCCCGCTGGAGTCCACTGACAGCCACCCACGTGGGCAGCATGTCCTGAATCGTCCATGGCTGACGTCCGAACTCGGCAACCAGCCAACCGCTCTCACTCACGATGTAGGCGAAAGGAATGCACCAAAATGCCGTCCACAGCAGCCAGCGCGGAATGTCCTTCCAACGGGCAACAGATGGCAGCCGCAGCCATTTGCCCAACTTCTCGTGGTAAAGAAACATAAGTGTCAGTGCAAAAAGCAAGATGAATAGGCATCCACCGCCCACCATGATGCGGAAAGCATAGAAGCACACTGGAATGTAGGGAACAATCTGGTCGGCCTCCTTTATATAACCATAGCCGAACCAAGGCATGTTTTCCTTGATTTTGGCAGTCAACACCTTCAAAGTCTTTTCTTCAGCACCTTCCTTCTTGGCCTTGCGATACTCCTGCAAGGCAGTGATGGCCTTTCGTCCACGCACAATCTTTTCGTTCAGCGGAATCTCAATCGTACCGTCAGCACGTTTATATCCCCTGATAATGTCGTTGATGCCAGGGACATAGCCATGGAAGTCGTTAGTAGCCAGGAATGACAACGCGTAGGGAATGGCAATACGCATAGAAGCCTCTTCCTCGTTGGCATAGTCAGGCTGCTTGAACGGGTTTACTGCCGAAATCACCGTCAGTGACTGGTCCGTACCACCGTTGTACAATGCCTCCATAGCGGCCAACTTCATGGGTTGTGTCTGGCCTGCAAGATACGCACTGTGGTGCCCTGTTGCAGCCACCAGTAGCGAAGAAACAAGACCCACAATAGCACCCACCTTCAGACTGGCACGTGCAAATGCCACGTTCCGACGCTTCAGCAAATACCAACTGCTCACACCCACACAGAACACACTGCCCAACACCCAGGCAGATACCACCGTGTGGCAGAACTTGTCAATCGCCACAGGCGACATGGCAACTTCTACAAAACTCGTCATCTCATTGCGCATCGTGTCCGGATTGAATGCCTGACCAACGGGGTACTGCATCCAAGAATTTGCCACCAAAATCCACCAAGCCGAAATCGTGGCACCCAAGCCCGTCAGCCAGGTCGAAGCCAAGTGAAAACCCTTCGACACCTTCTCCCAGCCAAAGAACATGACCGCCACGAACGTCGATTCCATAAAGAAGGCCACGATGCCCTCGATGGCCAGTGGTGCACCGAAGATGTCGCCCACAATGTAAGAATAGTTACTCCAGTTCGTGCCGAACTCGAATTCCAAGATGAGACCCGTGGCAATGCCCATGGCAAAGTTCACGCCGAACAGTCGTTGCCAGAACCGGGCCATCCCTTTCCAGAACCCATCCCCCGTCCGATAGTAGACGGTTTCCATGATGCCCATGATGACAGCCAGACCCAGGGTCAGAGGAACAAACAACCAGTGGTAGATGGCTGTCAGCGCAAACTGAGCACGCGACCAGTCCACCATGCCCGCATCAATGTCGATTAGTAAGTTTGTCATGAGAAAACAATTTATAGTTTGAAATTTAAAATATTTGGTCAAGAGTTAAGAGTCGAGAGTTAGTTTATTAGTTTAGAGTTTAGAGGTTAAAGATTAGAGAACGAATTCCCATTGCTCGTAGAGACGCGGGCGTGCCCCGTCTCAGAAGGGTGAAGCAATAAACTTCAAATTTCTCATCGTTCGGCTCTGCCGACGCTTTGGCTCGTCCAAAGAAACTTCAAACTCTATACGACCTCCCCGTCCGCAGAAAGAACCTCGATGGCCAGGATGGGGCTTCCCTTTTTTTCACTCCTCCTCCTCTTTCGGAGAGGGCTGGGGTGAGTCCCTTTCACCTAAAAAGTTCCGTAGCCACAAAATCCGGTTCTTCACCAGCCTCGGCATGTGTCTTCAGATAATTGGGAAAGAAGAAAACCCTCAGCACGGCAAACATGATGAACAACTTCACAAGAATCACAACCCAGAGCGTGCGCCCCAAGGTCATGTGGCGGAAACCGTCGTAATACAGGTCCCAGACACGATGCCAAAAACTCCTCTTCCCTTCCAAGTCCTATGCTGTCTCTTCCTTTGTTCGGACAAATATAATCTTTTTTCCATTGGCAAGCAATAAAAATGTAAAAATAATAATATATAATGTTCGCGTGCGTGCGCGTACATTTTTTAATTTATAATTTTTGGGATTTAATCGAATCACAGTCGGAAGGCGCCAAGGATTTTATCCATGACCCAATTGATGGACGTGGCTGAAATGCTGTCGCAGGTGCAGGTGCCGAGTCCGCGCAGGTGTCTGACGACCTGTTGGATAAGGGGCATCTGGACGTGGGTGGGATTAGGGATGGTGAACTCCTGGAGTCCCTGCTGGGTGTAGAGTTTGATGGGCTTGTAGTCGAAGACGGAGAAGAGGAGGGTGCCTGCACTGCCGACGATGGCGATGCGGTCGGTGCGTGCTGATTCGTGTGCCACGAAGCACCAGGAGGCGGAGCCGGTGATTCCGTCGCGGTCGAACCGGAAGCAGGCGTTGATGGTGTCCTCGACGCTGTAGAGGTGGGCCATGTTGGAGCAAAAGCCTTCGGCCTCGATGATGTGTGCCGAGAGTATTTCCTGAAGCAGGTCAATCTGATGTGGGGCAAGGTCGTAGAAATAGCCTCCGCGTCCGGCAATGTCTGGCTGGAGTCGCCAGGGGAGTGACTGGGCGTTATAGTCGAGCAGGCGGGGTGGAACGGCGAAGCGTATCTGGACGGAAAGGATGTGTCCGATGCTGCCGGCATCGACGAGTTGTTTGACTTTGCGGAAGTAGGGTAGTTCCCGGCGGTAATAGGCAACGAAGCAGGGAACTCCTGTAAGTTGTGAGATGCGGTTGATTCGCAGGCAGTCTTCGTAGTTGGCTGCCATGGGTTTTTCTATGTAGACGGGTTTGCCGGCTCGCATGGCCATGAGTGCGAAGGTGGCATGCGAGGAGGGCGGGGTGGCGATGTAGACGGCGTTGACCAGTGGATCGTCGACGAGTTCCTGTGGGTCTGTGTATGCTCGGGGTATGTTGTGTCGTTGGGCATAGGAGCGTGCCTTTTCCTTGTTTCGGCTCATGACGGCGACTACCCGAGAGCCTTCGACAAGCGAGAAAGCGGGTCCGCTTTTTTTCTCGGTCACTTCACCACAGCCGATGAATCCCCAGTTGACGATGTCTAAGGATTTCTCACTTTTCATTTTTCAGTTTTCACTTTTTTCGTCCGTTCTGTGGCGAAAGTAGGAAAAAATCCTTATCTTTGCAAGCGTGGAAGAAAAAAATCTTCGGAACGAACCGTTCTACAGTTATCGTGGCATCAATAGATGCCTGTCTGCAGGTGTCAGTTTCCTGACTGATGGTTTCCTGCGCTTTCTTTTTCTCGGATTGCCTGTGATGATGCCTGTGGCTTTGTTTTTTGCCGGCATCGTTTTTCTTTTTTGCAATTCCGTGTTATTATCTTCCCTTTCCCCTTCTGTCTTTTTTACTTTGTTGGGCGGTATGGGTGTGCTGCTTCTGCTGAGTCTGTCAGGCTTGAACGGCTGGGTTTACAGGCTGGTGCTGCATCGCATAGCCGGTCGTGACTTGTCGGGTCTGAAACTGGCTGATGTCTACGACCGTTTGTTTTGGCGTCTGTTGTGTCGTAGTCTGTTGCTCCTGTTTGTCGTGTTGCTGTTCTGTTTCTTGTTGAGCAGTGTCGGTGGGCTGTGTTTTCTGCGGACGGGGACGTTCGCGGTCCAGCAAGCGGTCCCGGAGTATGGGAGTGTATGGGTGTTGCTTTCGGTGTGGAACCTGATTGTGATTGCCTTGCTGGTACCTGTGGAACAATGTTTTCCGACGGTGATGCTGGACGAAGGCGGTTTCGTGCAGAAATTATGGAAGGGTTATGTGCGTGGTTGGCGCAAGTGGGGCAAGGTTTTTGCCTTGGCCGTATTGGTCTACCTCATCATTTGGCTGACGAGTGCGTTGCTCTTCTCTCCGGCCATTGTGTTTGCCTTGATGCAGCGCGATGCCTCCCTAAGTCTGTTGCAAGGTGACGAGGCGGGACTGCCTGCATTTTTCTCTTGGTTGACGATGATAGTCCTGTTTATATCCTCCTATTTTATGTTTGTGCTCAGATGCCTCGACATAACCTCGCAGGCCTATCTTTATGCATCCATCAAGGTAGACGAGGAGGAAGAGGAGAAGAACAGGATACCCATGATTTAGTTTCAGCAGATGCGGAAGAAGAAACCTTTACCATTGCTTGAGAATATTGAGATAACGGCCATTGCAGCGGAAGGCAAGGCTTTGGCGCGTGTGGACGACAAGGTGGTCTTCGTGCCCTACGTAGTGCCGGGCGACGTTGTCGACTTGCAGGTGAAACGTAAGAAGCATAACTACATGGAGGCGGTGGCAGTGGCTGTCCACAAGCGGTCGCCATTGCGTGATGCGCCTTTCTGCCGCCACTTTGGTGTGTGTGGAGGCTGCAAATGGCAATGTCTGAAATATGAGGAACAACTGCGTGCCAAGCAGCAGCAGGTAGTAGACCACCTTACGCGCATCGGCAAGGTGGAACTGCTGGAGGTGTCACCCATTTTGGGCAGTGTGAAGACTCGAGCGTACCGCAACAAACTGGAATTCGGCTTCAGCGACCATCGCTGGCTGACGGAGGAAGAGGTGCGTGGTGGTGATGCCATCGAGCAGCGCAATGCGCTGGGCTTCCACATTACAGGTGCTTTCGACAAGATTCTCGACATCGAGACTTGCTATCTCATGGACGACCTTAACAACGCTATCCGTAATGACATCCGCGGCTATGCCCTGGAACACGGTCTGAGTTTCTACAACCTGCGCGAAAACCGTGGCTTACTTCGTTCCCTCATGTTGCGCAACAGCAACACGGGCGAGTTCATGCTACTGGTGCAGTTCCGCATCGAGACTGAGGAGGAACGGGCACAGGCCATGTCGCTCATGCAGCATCTGGCAGACACATTTCCCCAAATCACATCGCTGCTCTATGTGGACAACCACAAGTGCAATGACACGTTTGCCGACGAGCCGGTGCACGTCTACCGTGGGCAGGACCATATCTTCGAGGAAATGGAGGGTCTGCGCTTCAAGGTGGGTCCCAAGTCTTTCTATCAGACCAATACCGAGCAGGCCTACCAACTCTATCGGGTGGCCCGCGAATTTGCCGGCCTCACAGGGCAGGAACTGGTCTACGACCTCTATACCGGTACGGGCACCATTGCCAATTTCGTGGCAAGACAGGCCCGCCAGGTCATTGGCATCGAGTATGTGCCCGAGGCCATTGAAGATGCAAAAGTCAACAGTCGGCTCAACGACATTGACAATACCCTTTTCTATGCCGGCGACATGAAGGACATTCTCAGCCGCGAATTCATCGACCGTCATGGGCGTCCCGATGTCATCATCACCGACCCACCCCGTGCAGGCATGCACCAAGACGTCATCGACACACTGCTCTTTGCTGCGCCTCGGCGCATAGTCTACGTGAGTTGTAATCCGGCAACCCAGGCACGCGACCTGCAACTGCTCGATGCGGCTTACCGTGTGGAGCGGGTGCAGCCCGTTGACATGTTCCCCCACACACAGCATGTAGAGAATGTCGTCCTGCTGGTGAAAAAAGCATAAAATCCTATGTCACGAAACAATCAAGCATCACGCGATTACTACAACCACAAGTTGGCCAACCATTACACCGACTATCCGGTCCGACGGCCCTGCGAGTTGTTGCAGTTCCTGATGGAAGACGGTCCTCGGCTGAACCGCTCCAAGGCCAAACAGTTGCTGTCCTACAAGATGGTCTTTGTCGACAACGTCATCGTCACGCAGTTCAATGCACCCCTAAGCAAAGGGCAGTTGGTCCGGATTTCGCAGCGAGGCAACCAGCATGTGCTCAACAGTCCCTTTGTCTCCATTGTTTACGAGGACGCTTTCCTGTTGGTCGTCGACAAGTCTGTGGGCATACTGACGAACACCCAGCCGGGCATGCGTGACAATTCGGTCAAGCGGATTTTGGACGAATACGTGAAGCGCGAGCGTCGTGCCTACAGCGTGCATACGGTGCACCGGCTCGACCGTGTCACCTCCGGCCTGCTCATCTTTGCCAAGCGTCGCGACGTGCAGGAAGCCTTCATGAACAACTGGCACAACTATGTCTATGACCGCCGCTACGTGGCCCTCACCGAGGGGCGCATGGAGCGTGACCACGGTACGGTGGAGTCGTGGCTGAGCGACAATCGCATGTTCCTTACCTATTCTTCACCGACCGACAACGGCGGGAAATTTGCCGTCACCCACTACGTCACTCTCCAGCGCGGCAAGGAGTATTCGCTGGTTGAGTTGCGGCTGGAGACGGGGCGCAAGAATCAGATTCGCGTGCACATGCAAGACATTGGCCATCCCATTGCCGGCGACCAGAAGTATGGGGCCCAGACCGACCCGCTGGGGCGCGTCTGTCTTCATGCCTATCGCCTGGAGTTCCGCCATCCCATCACAGGTGAAAACCTGCAATTCAATATGCCAGTACCTCCACAATTCCAAACACTATTACAATGAGCGAAACAAGAACTTTCAAGGTGTTTTCGGGCACCAAGTCGCGGTATCTTGCAGAGCGCATCTGCCAGCACCTCGACTGTCCGCTGGGCAACATGATTATCAATCACTTTGCCGATGGCGAGTTTGCCGTCAGTTTCGAAGAGTCCATCCGTGGTCACGACGTCTTTCTTGTGCAGTCCACCTTCCCCAACAGCGACAACCTCATGGAACTGTTGCTCATGATTGACGCGGCCAAGCGTGCCAGTGCGCGCAGCATCATCGCCGTCTGCCCGTACTTCGGCTGGGCAAGACAGGACCGCAAGGACAAGCCTCGTGTCAGCATCGGTGCCAAGTTGGTGGCCGACATGCTTACGGTGGCAGGCATCGACCGCCTGATTACGATGGACCTGCATGCCGATCAGATTCAGGGTTTCTTCAATGTTCCGGTCGACCATCTCTACGCTTCGCTCGTGCTGATTGAGTACATTTGCGAACTGCAACTCGAAGACCTGGTCATTGCAACGCCCGACGTGGGCGGTTCGAAGCGTGCGGCCCTGTACAGCAAGCGGCTGGGTGTGCCTCTCGTGTTGTGCAACAAGACAAGGGCGCGTGCCAATGTGGTGAGTTCCATCCAGATAATCGGCGATGTGGAGGGGAAGAACGTCGTTCTGGTCGACGACATTGTCGACACGGCCGGCACGATGACGAAGGCTGCCGACGAGATGTTGCGTGCTGGGGCCAAGTCGGTGCGTGCCGTGGCCAGCCACTGTGTGATGAGCGACCCGGCCAGCGACCGGGTGCAGCAGAGTGCGCTGGAGGAAATCGTGTTCACCGATTCCATTCCTTATGCCCAGAAATGTGCCAAGGTGAAGCAACTGTCCGTGGCCGAGATGTTTGCCCGTGCCATCCGCTGTGTCGAGGAGTGTGCCTCGGTCAGCGAAGCCTTTGATTTCTGATTTTCCTGTAGCGTCCGTCCTGCCCGACGAGGTAGATGCGGTCTGCAACCATTGAATTTTCGTCGCTTCTGCGTCCGTCCAGGCCGTAGAAGCGATTTTTTTGTGCCTGCCCCGGCTGGGTGGGCATGACGGGCGCTTCGATGGCGGTATATTCGACGGGCATCATCACGATTTCGTGCGTGGGGTCGTCGTAGATGGTGATGAGCGAGTCGGTGAACAGGCTGTTGTCGACCATGATGCGCAGGTGGTAGATGCCTATGGGGTGTGTCAGTATGTTGGTAATCTTGAAGTTGCGGTGTAGTGTTTCGCCGGTGCCGATGCTCAGTCCTTCTTCGCAGAAGATGCGGTTGACCTGTGGCTGGTCGGGGCTGTAGAGGGCGATGAAGAGGCGTCCGCTGTATTCGGCTCCGTCGTTGCGTATGTCGAAGGAGAAGGGTGGGCTGCTCCATTTGCTCACCGTGTCGGGGAAGACGACGTTGTAGGCTTGCAGTCGGGCTTCGGCGGCGACGGGGTGGGTGAGGGTTGCCTGTCCGTTGGGTGCGAACTGGCAGAGCAGGTGGTTGGGAGTGCCCACCATGGTGCGCACTTCGTGCAGTTCGTTGCCTTGCTGGTAGACGGGGACGATGCGGTAGGTCTCGGTGGTCAGGATGTGGGGCAGCACGTCCTGCAGTGGCTGCTGCAGGTCGATGGTGTCGGTGTAGGTGGTGTCGTCAATCTCCTCGAGCAGGAAGTCGCGCTGGTAGGTGTAGAGCAGTCGGGTGGAGGCGGCGGGGGTGACGGTGGGGCTGCCGGATGGCTTGAGTGCCAGGGCCACTTGTCCCTGGTGCCGGTTCCAGCCCATGTTGCTCAGGTGGTGGACGGCCACGCGCAGGCCTTCCAGTTGCTCCATGTGGGAGAAGGCGAAGGCGTAGCGTTGGGGTGTGTCGCCTGCGCGTGGCTTGATGCCGACGAGTATGGACTGCAGGACGTTGAGTCCGGTTTCGGGGTTGTCGACGTCGTGCCACTGTGGTTGGTCGGGTGTGAGCCAGGTGAAGTAGTAGTAGCCGTTGCCGTCGCTCTCGGGGTTGCCGAAATTGATGTGGAACAGTCCGTTCTCGTCATATCCGTCGCACACGAAGTTGTGGGCCAGTTGCTCGGAATAGCCGCTTACGATGATGGGGCGTCCCTCGCTCAGTTCGATGAACATGATGGAGTCCCACTCGGCCTGCGGGAAGAAGTTGCGGAAGTACTGCTGTATGCCCTCGTCGTACTGGAAATGTTCGACCAGTGCGCGGGGTTGCAGGATGGACCGGGCACTGCTGCTGCCGGTTCCGTAGCACATGTCGACGCTCTTGCCGCAGTCGCTCAGCAGCAGGGCCACGGCCTGGGCCTGGCGTTCGCTGAACGGTTCATAGTAGTCCAGTTTGATGTGGTCCCAGTCGTAGGTGTGCCCGGAGAAGTCGGTGTCGAACGTCAGTCCCGTCCCCCTCTTGTCCGTGTACGTGTGCGTGCCCGTTCCGCGCGCGGGCCATTTGTAATAGTTCATCACCTGGCCCATGGCATTGGCCACGCAGCCGGTGATGCAGGTGTCGCCCCCGACCACGGGGCAGAGGCGGAAGTAGGGGTCGCCCTGGTGCCATGTGTCGGGACAGAGCGGCTCCACCCGTTCCCTGACACCGGCAGGGCGGTAGACATGCATCTCGGGCAGGATGTGCTGTTCGTAGCGCTTGATGAGGCTGCGCACGACGGGGTTGCGGCGTGCCTGCCCGAATCCCGTCTCGTCGCTGTAGGCCAGCACCACGGGCCGGCTGCCGCGCTTGCCGGCCAGTACGAAACCGCGGTCGTGGTCGAAGGCACAAAGTCCTTCCGACTCGTAGACCAGCCGCGCGCGCGGCATGCCCAGCCGATGCTTCACCTGGTCGGGCGAGAGCGTCTGCGCACCGGCGGCAGCCACGGTCAGCAGGGCCAGCAGGACGGTCAGCAAGTGTAACGGTCGTGTCATACTGGCTGCGAAGATAAAGAAAATAATTGACATTTGAAAAACTGCCCGCCATAGATGTTCAGGATTTCCGGCCACACTGCACAACAAACTGCCCGGAACTTAACTTCAAACTTATTTTCAAGCGGAACAAAAGTTTAAATCACGTCGTGATTCTTGCAAATCACGACGTGATTCTTACAAATCACGACGTGATTTCTACAAATCACGACGTGATTTTAAGTTTTGTCTACAGATGCGACAGGTTTAAAGTGCAGTGTGTCAAAGATTTGTGTGTAAAATCGCCTACTTTTCCGTTTTCGTCGTGATTTGTAGCAACTTCGGAAGGGGACGAAAGGGGCCCAGCCGCAGTTTGCCGAGAGGTGAAGAAAAAGAGGAAAATAGTTGTAGGATTGAAAAAAACGCCGTATCTTTGCTGTGAAAACGAAAGACAGGGGCGTAGCCCAGTTGGTTTAGAGCGCTGCAGTCACATTGCAGAGGTCATCGGTTCGAACCCGATCGTCCCTACGTTTCATAGTGGGCCTCCCATCCCGTGCTGAGGATGAGGAGGTTTTTTTGAATTTCCAAACAGTAGAGCAAGTGAAACAGATAAGAAACTTTTGTATCATTGCCCACATCGACCACGGCAAGTCGACCCTGGCCGACCGCCTGCTGGAGCGCACGGACACCATCCAGGTGACGGAGGGACAGATGCTCGACGACATGGACCTGGAACGCGAGCGTGGCATCACCATCAAGAGCCACGCCATCCAGATGGAATACACGCTGGACGGCGAGCCATACACGCTGAACCTGATTGACACTCCGGGGCACGTGGACTTCAGTTACGAAGTGTCGCGCTCGATAGCCGCCTGCGAGGGCGCGCTGCTGGTGGTCGACGCCACCCAGGGCGTGCAGGCGCAGACCATCTCCAACCTCTACATGGCCATCGAGCACGACCTGGAAATCATTCCCGTCATCAACAAGTGCGACATGCCCAACGCCATGCCCGAGGAAGTGGCCGACGAGATTGTCGACCTCATCGGCTGCAATCCCGACGACATCATCCTCGCCTCGGCCAAGACAGGGCAGGGCGTGGACGACATACTCAGGGCCGTGGTCGAGCGCATCCCCCATCCCGTGGGCGAGGAAGAGGCTCCGCTGCAGGCCTTGATTTTCGACTCGGTGTTCAACTCCTTCCGCGGCATCATCGCCTACTTCAAAATCGTGAACGGCGTGATGCATACGGGACAGAAGGTACGATTCATCAACACCAAGAAAGAGTACCAGGCCGATGAAATCGGTGTGCTGAAGATGGACATGCACCCTCGCAAGGAACTGCGCACGGGCGACGTAGGCTACATCATCACGGGCATCAAGAACGCCGTCGAGGTGAAAGTGGGCGACACCATCACCTCCGTCCAGCAGGCGGCACAGACCGCCATCGCGGGCTTCCAGGAAGTGAAGCCGATGGTGTTCGCCGGAGTCTACCCCATTGAAACAGAGGACTATGAGAACCTGCGCACTTCGCTCGAGAAGTTGCAGTTGAACGATGCCTCGCTCACGTTCCAGCACGAGAGTTCCGCCGCCCTGGGATTCGGATTCCGCTGCGGCTTCCTCGGACTGCTGCACATGGAAATCGTGCAGGAACGGCTGGACCGCGAGTTCAACATGGACGTCATCACCACCGTGCCCAACGTCTCCTACATGGTCTACGACAAGCACGGAGGCGTGCAGGAAGTGCACAACCCCTCGGGCATGCCCGACCCGACCCTCATCGACCACGTCGAGGAACCCTACATCCGCGCCACCATCATCACGACCGCCGACTACATCGGCCCCATCATGACCCTCTGTCTGGGCAAGCGAGGCGAACTGCAGAAACAGGACTTCATCGCGGGCAACCGCGTCGAAATCCAGTTTCTCATGCCGCTCGGAGAAATCGTGATAGACTTCTACGACAAACTCAAGAGCATCAGCCGCGGCTATGCCTCCTTCGACTACCACCCCGCCGGCTTCAGGCCCTCCAAACTGGTGAAACTCGACATCCTGCTCAACGGCGAGAGCGTCGACGCCCTCTCCACGCTGACACACGTGGACAACAGCGTGCCACTGGGACGCCGCATGTGTGAACGACTGAAGGAACTCCTGCCGCGACAGCAGTTCGACATCGCCATCCAGGCAGCCATCGGCGGAAAAATCATCGCCCGGGAGACGGTGAAACAAGTGCGCAAGGACGTGCTGGCCAAATGCTACGGCGGCGACGTGACACGCAAGCGCAAACTGCTGGAGAAACAGAAACGCGGCAAAAAACGCATGAAGCAGATTGGCAACGTGCAAGTGCCGCAGAAAGCCTTCCTCGCCGTCCTCAAACTCGACGGAGACTAAAGAAAAAAGAAACGTGAAGACAAAACAATTATTACCCGATATGCCGAACAAGTCTTTCCTCATGGGCGTCCTTGCCCTTACGACAGCAGCCACCTCACTGGCCGACCCTGTCGACCTGGAGAAAGCAAAGACAATTGCTGCCGAGTATACACCAGCACAGTACCAACCCACACTGGTGAAAAAGGCCGTGCGCAACGAAGCGATGGCACGCAAACTGCCTGCCAAGATGCGCCAGACACCCCCTTACTACATCTTCTCGCGCGGTGAGGACCAGGGATTTGTCATCGTCAGCGGCGACGACTGCATGCCCTCCGTCCTCGGCTACACCGAGAACGGCAACTACGACGAGAGCCTGCTGCCCCCCCACTTCTTCGTCTGGCTCGACCACTTTGGCGACATCATCGAGGAAGCACAGGCCGGCGGCACCAACCTGAGCCGCACCAGTCCGGCACGCCGAAAGGCACCGGCACGCGTCAAGGGATGGGACGACATACGCCCCCTCTGCACCACCCACTGGAACCAGGGATGGCCCTACAACGAACGCTGTCCGTTCCGAGACACCACCAACGAGCGATGCCTCACCGGATGTGTGGCCACCGCTGCCGCCCAGGTAGTCTACTACTACCACAAGGACAATCCCGACACTTTCCTGCAAAACACCCCGACCTATCCCGCCGACCAATGGCACCATAACGCCGTGACCGAAAGCATCGAGCGCGGAACACCCATCAAGTGGGACCTCATGCTCGACAGTTACAACGGCAGCGAGCCACAGGAATACCGCGATGCCGTGGCAGACCTCATGTTCGCCATCGGCGCGATGGTTCACATGGACTACGACTCCTCGTCGGCAGCACAGATAACCGACCTCGTATCTCCCTTCAACTCCTTCTTCAACCTCACCAGCGTGTGCGAATACAAGAGTGACGGAGACCACAGTTGGATAGCACTCGAGACATGGGAGAAAATGCTTTACGACGACCTGGCACAGGGCCATCCCATGATCTATACCGGCTACCATGCCGACCAGGGCGGACACGCTGTCGTGCTCGACGGCTACCAGTCCAACACAGGACTGTTCCACTTCAACTTCGGCTGGGGCGGACAGGGCGACGGATGGTACACCGTAGACGACGAAACCGGCATGAACAACTTCCGCATGTGGCAAGGTGCCACCTACAAAGTAACTCCCAAGAAATCAAACTTGGAGGTCAAGATGGCACTGCCCGACGGATTCTACGTAAACCATGACAATCGCGTCCGCCTGACCGTGAAGAACTTGGGCACACTCAACTACAGCGACGGTATCTACCTGTTCCTCAACTCCAGCGCCGCAAAGCCATCGGCACTGACCAGTGCCCGTGGAAAGGACACAGAGACGATGCTGCCCAACGACGGTTCGGAGGTGGTGTTCGACATGACACTCAAGCCTACCACCGCACGCACTTGGTACGTCACCGTCACCGACCGCAATCTCAACGTGCTGGCACAGAAACCGATGGAAGCCGGCGTCATGAACAACGACCTGCTGTTCAACAGCATCCGCGTGCTGGGCAGTGACCAGACCGAACAGCACGGTGGCAAGGACTACACCATCGTCTACGGCGAGCGCACCACCTGCATTGCCAACCTCACCAACCAGAGCAGTCTGCCCTATCAAGACCGACCACGCATCGAAATCTACACCAGTGACGACGATGGAGCCACCTTCACCCTGGTGGGCGAAAAATCCATCTACAACGCCACAATTCCGGCTCTCTCAGCAGCCGACCTCGAATTTACGGTCAACAACGATTCCTACTGTCCCATCGAGCAGAACCGACTCTACTACGCAGCACTCTGCAACCCCCTGTCGACACGTTCCGACACCAACGTACACTATGAGGAAAACGTCGACACCGTGGCCCGATTCATACTCAAGGCACCCGACACCCCTCTCACCGGCACACTCGACGAAGACGGAAAACTGCGATTCGAGGGACAGTGGAGTCCCTACAACTTCACTTCTATCGCCACTGAAACGGCCAACAAAAATGCCGTGGCCTACGACCTGACAAATGTCACGGGCATCGGACTCGTGCCACGACTCAGCAACCAGCCAAACGCACTCTACTATGTGGACGGCAGTTCGGCTGCCACGGGTATCAACGTCGTCAAGCCCGACAACACCGTCGAGCAACTCGACATTACCGTCGGCTACGATTTCCTGCCTACCGAGACACTGACAGCCCAGACCGCAGCCCTGCACATTAACCTCGAACCCAACATGTGGCACCTCGTCACGATACCGTTCGACGCAGAAGTGCCACGAGGCATCGTCGCGAAAAACATTCTCGAACATTCTCGAACGGGATTCACCAGTTACACCGAAATCGTGACCAGCGTGCAGGCCGGACACACCTACCTGCTCATGCTTTCCTCCACCCAGCAATCGACCATCACTGCCACCAACACAACCGTGGCTGCCGCACCGATGCAGAATACTGACCCTGTCGTCGTCGGTCTCTACACGGCGCAAGCCATTCCCGAGGGCAGTTACCAACTCAACAGTGACGACACACAACAATTCTACAAACCCGAAGCAGGCACAGTGGCACCGGCCCTCACAGGATACGTCGACGCAGCCAACTTCACCGCCGCCACCCTTCGTGCCAATACCAATACGACCATTGACCCCAGTTATCAGAAACTGGGACAAGGCATCGCCGCGGCATACGTGGCACTGGGCGAGTACCAAAGTACCACTACACCCGAGGCCTACGAACTGCTCTATCAGAAAATACAACAGGCAGAGGAGGAATTCACCCACCGCAGTTTTGAGTCGACATCCAGCACCCGTGCCCTCACTGCTCAACTGGCCACCGACGTCGAAGTGTATAAAGGCAGTCTGCGTACAGGACTTGGCGACATAGAAATCGACATGACACAACTCATCACCAATCCTTCCTTCGAAGAAGGCACGAACGGCTCAATACAAGGCTGGACCGTGGGTGACAATACAGCCGTGGTGCGCAAGGCCACGGATAACAACTATCGTGGCGTGGGAGCCGACGGCAGTTTCCTGCTTTACAGTCGCGACTCCAGAACGGACGAAGGTACGTCCCTCAGTCAGACCATCTACAATGTGCCTGCCGGCTGTTACCGCCTCACCGCCATGCTTGGTACGGAGCCAGGCGAGAGCGTCACCCTCTTCGCCAACGGACTGACGGCTGAGACACCTGCCCATACCCATGGACAGTACTATCTGACTGAAGCCGTCATCGACGAAATCCATGTCACCACTGACAATCCTGTGCTCAGTATCGGTGTGCAGGCTGGTCACTGGTACAAGGCAGACGACTTCCGCCTCTACTTCATGCGCTCTCTCACCCTTGACGAAGACCCAGCCGTGGGAATCCAGACACCCGTTGAAGACTTCGAGGTTCGGACATTGAACATCCAACGTAACGGCATCTACGACCTCACTGGTCGTCGTGTGGCTGCAAATGATGCGGCTATCTCGACACTACACCTCTCACCAGGCATTTATATTGTTAATGGCAGGAAAGTCGTAGTCAAGTAAAAGAAATGGAAACGGAACAAGTATCTTCTTCACTGCTGGATGGGGCTGTAGGCGAATTGTCTCGTTTGCCTGGTGTGGGTAGGAGGACAGCATTGCGGCTGGCCCTGCACCTACTGAAGCAGGAGCAGGAAGACGTGGACAGGCTGGCCGACAGTCTGGTGCGCCTGCGTCGCGACGTACACCGTTGCCGTGTGTGCCGAAATCTGTGTGATGGTGAGGTGTGTGACATCTGTGCCAACGCCCGTCGTGAACATGAGATGATTTGTGTGGTGGAGAATTTTCAGGACGTCGTGGCGGTTGAGGCCACCGGACAGTTTCGAGGTGTGTACCATGTGCTGGGTGGCGTGATTGCTCCGTTGGAGGGCATCGGCCCCAGTGACATTGAAGTGGAGAGCCTCGTGCAGCGTGTGGCTGCAGGTGGTGTGAAAGAGGTCATCTTGGCCTTGAGTGCAACGATGGAGGGCGATACGACGGGTTTCTATCTGTTGCGCCGCATGCGCGAGGTGGGAGGCGAAGGGTTGCTGGTAACGCAGTTGGCTCGTGGCTTGTCGGTCAACGATGAGTTGCAGTATGCTGACGAGGCAACCTTGGGCCGTTCAATCTTGGAACGCAGGGAAATGTGAAAATGGAAAATTGAAAAATTAAGATAATGAGAAAATGTAATTTTCAAATTTTAAAAATCGGTGCAATCCTGCTTCCCTTGCTGTTGCTGGCTGTGTTGGAATGGGTAGAGGTGGAAAAAGTTGTTGCAGGTGGAAGTGTGGAATTCGTGCTGGAATGTGTTACGGTGCTTATGACAATGGCTGCTGTCGTGGCAGCCTTCTCAAAACGCCAGGATGGAGTGTGGCGATGGATGCTGTTGGAAGTGAGCATGTTGCTGGGCGTGATTGCCTATGAATTGACTTTGAAGAGCACTGGCCTGCTGTGTGCAGCGATTGCTATGCTGGTGCTGCTATGGAGATTTTCCACAACCTCTCCCAAGGAAGAGAAATAGAAGAATGAAAGTTACACTTATAGTTCCTCCAGTGTTGGTGGGTAAGCATCCTGCTGAACGCAGTTCGGGTTGTACGCGTGTGGTCTATCCCACGCCGAACATCTATGAACTGACGGTGGCTGCGTTGGTGGAAAAAGAAGGCCACAGCGTGGCTTATGAGGATTTTGTGTATGATGGACGGACAAAAGAGGACTTGGCACAGTTCTTGAAGCATGACGACAGTGACGTGTATTGTCTGTGGACCGTAAATCTGTCTTTGGAAAATGATGGGCAGGCGGCTGAGATGATTCATGAGGCAAGGCCGGATGTGTTGCTTGTGTGGATGGGGCCGGCTCCAACCTATTTTACAGAGACATGTTTGAAGACGAAACAGGATGTGGTGGTGCGCGGAGAACCTGAACAGACATTGGCAGAACTCTTGCGCAAGGTGCGTGTCGGTGAAGATTGGCACGAAATAGATGGCATCTCCTTTCGGGATGAAGAAGGTAGGTGCCGTGGCAATAAAATGCGTCCTTTGATGCGTGACTTGGATTCGTTACCCTTTCCTGCACGCCATCTGTTGAAAGGGAGGGTATACAGAAATCCGAAACTCAAGGTAACGCCCTATACGACGGCAGTGACATCCAGAAACTGTCCGTTTCATTGCATTTACTGTGTGCCGAGTTCACTCACGTTTGCCCGGGAGATAGAGAACCGTCGTACGCACGGACGAAAACCTGTGATTGGTTTTCGCTCGGTGAAAAGTGTCGATGCAGAACTGGCGGAAATCAGCCGGTTAGGATATAAGGCCGTGGGATTCATGGATGACAACTTCATATGGAATGAAGAGCGTACGTTGGCTATATGCGACTCGCTGCGTCGCCATGGGCTGAAGTGGGGCTGTCAGGCACGGGTAGATGCCATTACGGAACCAATTGCCAAGGCACTGGGAGAATCTGACTGCATGTATGTGGATTTAGGAGTGGAATCCTTCAACGACGAAATTCTGCAATTCGTGAAGAAGGGTATCACGGCAGCCCAGATAGATGTGGCCGTCGACCTGTTGAAACGCTATAAGGTGCCAGTGAAACTGAACATCTTGATTGGTACAAGTCCGTTGGAGACGAAAGAAACCCTGAAGGAGACGCTACGCCGTGCCAAAGCATTGAATGTGTCTCAGGTGATGTTCAACATTGTTGCTCCTTTTCCTGGGACGGAATTCTACGACATAGCCAAGGAAAACGGCTGGATAGAAAACGGTGAGTATGTGCCGACAGATGTGCAACGGGACTCCATCCTGAACTATCCTCATCTGTCGTCTCGTGAGATGGAGAAGATTCTGTTCAGAAGCAACCTGTCCTACTTCCTGTCGCCTCGTTTCGTGTTGCACCAGATGAGCAAGTTCCGCAGTTTCGGTGACTTCACCCATGCGCTGCGGACACTGGCCAACAAACTATTTGGATGAGAATGAAAAAAATATCCTTTGTCATCATCACCTGGAACGGATGGACGTTGCTGAGGGACTGTCTGGAATCGATGGGAGACCTTCTGCAGCGCGACGATGTGGAAGTGGTTGTGGCTGACAATGGATCGTCGGACGGAACAGTGAAACTTTTGCAGAAAAACTATCACAACGTTATTGTGGTGGAACTACCTAAAAACATGGGTGTTGCATACGCACGTAACCGGGCTCTTGAAAAGGCATCGGGCGATTTTCTGTTCATCATTGACAACGACATAATCCTCAACGACGAGGCTGTGAACGGGATGCTGGACTTCATGGAAACGCATAAGGAAGTGGGCCTCTGTGGTTGCCAACTGGTTGATGCTGACGGAAAGGTGCAACCCAGTTGCAAGCACTATCCCGGAATCGGTCAGAAAATGGCCAACTTCAGAAAATCTGATGGTTATCATTATTCCTACGACAGGGCAACTATGGCAACTCCTTTTGAACCAGACTATCTCATAGGGGCCTGCCAACTCGTCCGTCGTGAAGCCTTTGAAGAGGTGGGACTGCTGGACGAAAAGATTTTTTACGGCCCCGAAGATGCAGACTTCTGCCTGCGAATGAGAAGAAAAGGCTGGAAACTGGTTTATTTACCACAGTTCAGGATTATTCACCACTGTCAACGTATTACCAGCCGACGTATTCTTTCACCCATAGGACGTAAGCACATACGTGGGCTGATATATTTCTACTGCAAACACAAACGCTTTATCTGACACTTTTGATTGCATCACAGAATAAAATCCTCTCAGGACACGACACATGACACTCCCCTCAACATATCAGTCAACCGCTCCTTCCGTAAACAAGGTCGGATGGATTGCTTCGTTGCGAGGTCTGTTGGTGCTGTTCGTCTTTTTCAGTCACCTGCAGGAACTGCATCTGCCTTGGCAATTGATGTTTGTAGTAGGACGTGTGGGAGTTGTTGGCTTCTTCCTTTTGGCTGGTTATCTGGCCTTTGCATCGCTCCAGAAACGAACATTAGCACAATTTGGTCTGAACCGTTTTTTGAGGATATATCCGGTTTTCTGGCTTCTGCTTTCCATTTACTTCATACTGGATTATCAAAACACCAGTTGGCATGATTTCCTTTTAAATCTGACATTATTCAACGAATTGTTTGGTAGCGAATGTCTGATTACGCCCAGTTGGATGTTGCCTATCATGGTGGTGCTTTATGTTGTCCTGATGGGCAGTAAGAAAAGAGGGAAAAAGTGGGTGCAGATTGCTTATGTGTCTGCTGGCGTTGTTGCCTTGCTCATGGGATGGCTTCGGATGAAGTCTGGACAGCGTTTCCCAACGGCTTTCTGCCTATTGGTGATGGTTGGATTGCTGGGGTATATCCACAAATGGGGAAAGGTCAGTAGAGTCCGGTTCGTTTTCTTACTCATCATGTTTGAAGTTGTGCTACTGACAGCATCCATTACCTCCTATGGTAGAGAGATGTTAGTTTACTATCTCTTAGGTTATAATTTAGGACTCATCCTCTTTCTTCTGTTTGCGATTACACGCTTTCAGTCTCCCGTCCTGCCTCAAATTGGCGATTGGGGATTCACCCTTTTCCTGGGAGCCGAACTGCCCGTCATGGCTTTGGAAAAGTGCATGGATGTTGGTAACCTTCCCGCTGGAGTCTATGTGAGTATCAAGTTCGTTCTTGCCTGTGCTTTGGCCTGGTTGGTGACCACCTTTGTCGAAAGGCCCCTGCTCACCAAGGGGAAAATATGGGAACACAAAATAATAAAATTTTAAAGATAGACTATGTTACGAATTGCAGTACAATCGAAAGGCCGACTGTTTGAAGACACAATGGCTCTTTTACAAGAGGCAGGTGTGAAGGTCGCCTCCTCCAAGCGAACCCTTCTGATAGAATCAACCAATTTTCCTCTGGAGATACTCTATCTGCGCGACGACGATATCCCACAGACCGTGGCCACGGGAGTCGCCGATATTGGTGTCGTGGGCGAAAACGAATTTGTTGAGCGTGATGAGGATGCAGAAATCATCCAGCGGCTTGGTTTCAGTAAATGCCGTCTCTCGTTGGCCATTCCTAAATCTGCCGACTACACTGGCCCGTCTTGGTTCCAGGGTAAGACAATTGCCACATCCTACCCCAATATCCTGCATACATACATGCAGCAGCAAGGAGTCGAAGTTCAAGTCCACACCATTCAGGGTTCTGTCGAGATTGCTCCAGGCATCGGCCTGGCCGACGCAATCTTCGATATCGTGAGTTCGGGCTCCACGTTGGTCAGCAACCATTTGCGTGAGGTGGAAGTAGTGATGAAGAGCGAGGCCTTGCTGATTGGCAACAAACATCTCGCCGCGGATAAGCAGGATATACTTCATGAATTGCTGTTCCGCTTCGAAGCCGTCCGTGCAGCCGAAGACAAGAAATACGTACTGATGAATGTTCCCAATGACCGGATTCAGGCAATCACAGAAGTGCTCCCTGGCATCAAGAGCCCCACCATCATGCCGCTGGCGACGGAGGGGTGGAGTAGTGTCCATACAGTGCTTCACGAGAAACGCTTTTGGGAAATCATAGGACAACTGAAGCAGATAGGAGCCGAAGGCATTCTGGTCCTTCCTATTGAAAAAATGATATTATGAAACTGGTAAAATATCCACCACGAAGTTTATGGAGCGAACTGCTGAAACGTCCCGAAAAGGACTTCTCTCAGTTGCAACAAGCAGTTCGGACGGTGCTTGACCGTGTAAAAACAGATGGAGATGAGGCTGTAAAGTTGTTTGAACGGCAATTTGACGGTGTTGACTTGTCTGACTTGCTTGTTTCCAGGTCAGAAAAACAGGAGGCCGAACAACGGGTCGTGCCAGCATTGAAAGATGCTATAGAATTGGCTCACGGCAACATTGCCCGTTTCCATGAGGCACAACGCTTTCAGGGAAGAAAGATAGAAACGCAGCCAGGAGTGATGTGCTGGCAGAAGGCAGTTCCCATCGAGAAAGTCGGACTCTATGTTCCGGGTGGAACGGCTCCGTTGTTCTCCACCGTGTTGATGCTTGGCACTCCTGCTCGCATTGCAGGCTGTCGCGACATCGTGCTGTGTTCCCCTCCAGGCAGGGATGGGCGATTGCATCCAGCCATTCTCTATGCAGCCAAGGTTGCAGGAGTAGACAACATCTTTAAAATAGGTGGAGTGCAGGCCATTGCAGCCATGGCATACGGAACGGAAAGCGTTCCCAAGGTGGACAAGATTTTCGGCCCCGGCAATCAGTATGTCATGGCGGCCAAGCAAGCGGTTTCGCTTCGTGACGTGGCCATCGATATGCCAGCAGGCCCGTCAGAGGTGGCTGTTGTGGCCGATGATGTTGCCAATCCATGTTTTGTGGCTGCCGATTTGTTGTCGCAGGCGGAGCACGGAATGGACAGTCAGGTACTGTTGGTCAGCACAAGTGGACAACTCTTGCAGTCTGTAATACAGGAGGTTGAGGCGCAGTTGGCGTCTTTGCCACGTAAAGTGATGGCACGGACATCCCTCGAAAACAGCAAGTTTGTCCTGGTCAGTTCCTTGGACGACGCTATTGACATGGTCAATATGTATGCTCCGGAACATCTTATTCTGAATGTTGCTAATTATTCATCCTTTGCCGACCGCATTGTCAATGCAGGTAGTGTTTTCTTAGGCTCGTATTCGTGCGAGAGTGCAGGGGATTATGCATCAGGTACAAACCACACACTGCCGACCAATGGCTACGCACGTGCCTACAGTGGAGTCTCGCTTGACAGTTTCATCAGAAAAATCACCTTCCAGGAGTTGTCTCCCGAGGGCATCCGAAGTATCGGAAAGGTGGTGGAGGTGATGGCAGCCAATGAGGGGCTGGATGCGCATAGAAATGCTATGACGGTAAGGCGTGAAGCCGTTACTTCCTTAACCTCTAACCTTTAACCTTATGTCACAATTTAAGTTAGATACATTAGTTCGTAAGAACATCCTGACTTTGAAACCTTACAGTTCAGCCCGCGATGAGTTTCCCACTCAGGGAACTGTAAAGGCACCTGTAGCAGTGTTCCTCGATGCGAACGAGAATCCTTACAATCCTCCCTACAATCGCTATCCGGATCCGTTGCAGAAAGAGTTGAAAGAACAGATTGCCCCCCTCAAACAGGTGTCAGTTGACCACATCTTCTTAGGCAACGGGTCAGACGAAGCCATTGACTTGGTGTTCCGGATTTTTTGTGAACCAGGTCGCGACAATGTCGTTGCATTAGAACCTACATACGGGATGTATGAAGTGTGTGCAGACATCAATGGCGTGGACTATCGGAAAGTGCCGCTGGATGAGCATTATTCGTTTCAGTCCAGGAGGTTGCTCGCTGCTTGTGATGCCCATACAAAGGCAATCTTCATTTGTTCCCCCAACAATCCGACAGGCAACTGCTTCCCTCGCGAAGAGGTGGAAACCGTTTTGGAACAATTTCCTGGTATTGTCGTTGTCGACGAGGCTTATTCTGATTTCTCGTCCCAACGTCCATTTCGTCAGGACCTTGACCGTTTTCCCAACATGATTGTCCTCAATACATTCTCCAAAGCGTGGGGAGCCGCCGCCATTCGTCTGGGAATGGCTTTCGCCTCGCCCGACATCATCCGCCTCTTCAACAAGGTGAAGTATCCCTATAACGTCAACTTGCTCACACAGGAGAAAGCACAACTGCTACTTAAGGACATCACCAAGGTGCACCAGCAGGTGGTGATGATTCAAGAGGCTCGGCAGGCATTGATGCAGGCTTTCTCCCTACTGCCAATCTGTGAGAAAGTTTTTCCCTCCGAGGCCAATTTCTTCTTGGCGAAAATGACAGATGCTGACGCCATCTATGCCTATCTGGTGGGTCAGGGCATCGTGGTGCGCAACCGCAGCCGTGTGGCATTGTGCAACAATTGTCTGCGCATCACCGTTGGAACCACTTCTGAAAACAGTAAACTACTCAGTGCACTACGTATCTATAAGCCATGAAAAAACGAGTTTTATTTATCGATCGTGACGGAACCATCCTGCAAGAACCTGCCGACGAACAGATTGACAGTTTTGACAAGTTCCGTTTTGTACCAGGTGTAATTCGCAACCTGTATTTTCTGCGGACACATCTGGATTTTGCCTTTGTCATGGTGAGCAACCAAGACGGGTTGGGGACATCTTCCTATCCTGAAGATACTTTCTGGCCCACTCACAATCTAATGTTGCAGACGCTTAAGGATGAGGGTGTCGAGTTCGACGAAATACTTATTGACCGTTCTTTTCCACAGGACCAACTGCCCACGCGCAAACCAGGTACAGCCATGTTGACCCATTACATGCAGGGTGGCTACGATTTGGAGCACAGTTATGTAATCGGTGATCGTGAAACAGATGCACAACTGGCGCAGAATCTGGGTTGTCATGCACTCATTCTCAGCGAATCGCTCACATGGGACAAAATTGCTGAAATTCTTTTTGCTGGCGAAAGAGTGGCTTCTGTTCACCGCATTACCAAAGAGACGGACATCGATTTGACGTTGAACTTGGACGGGACTGGTAAGTGTGAGGTTTCGACAGGACTGGGTTTCTTCGACCACATGCTGGAGCAGATAGCCCGTCACGGCAACATAGACATGCAGTTGAAAGTCAAGGGTGATTTACAGGTTGACGAGCATCATACAATAGAGGACACGGCCATTGTGCTGGGACAATGTATCCATGAAGCGCTGGGCAACAAGCGCGGCATCGAACGCTATGGCTACACCTTGCCGATGGACGATTGCCTTTGTTCAGTAGCACTCGACTTTGGAGGCCGTCCCTGGTTGGTTTGGAATACCTGCTTTCATCGCGAGCGGGTGGGAGATGTCCCGACAGAGATGTTCCTGCATTTCTTCAAGAGCCTGAGCGATGCAGCCCATATGAACCTCAACATCAAGGCAGAAGGAGATAACGAACACCACAAGATTGAGGGCATCTTCAAGGCTTTTGCACGCAGCCTTCGCATGGCTGTCAGACGCGACATCTACCACTACCAGTTGCCTTCCAGCAAAGGTGTGCTGTAGAAAGTTTAGAGTTTAAAGTTTAGAGGTTAAAGGTTAAAGAGTCGAGGCTCCTGGGAGCGCGGTTATCGCGAAGCGCTTTGGCTCGTCCAAAGACCTCCTCGTCCGCAGTAACTTTAAATTTCTGAGACGGGGCACGCCCACAACCCTCTCGGTTCTTTCTGAGACGGGCACGCCCACGTCTCTACGAGCAATGATAACTTCTCATCGTTCGGCTTTTCCGACGCTTTGGACCGCGGACGTCCTCGTCCGCAGAAACTTCAAACTTCAAATTTCTCATCGTTCGGCTTTTCCGACGCTTTCGCTCGTCGAAAGAAACTTCAAACTTTCTGAGACTCTCGACCCTTGACTTCTGAGGGTGGGGAATGCTTTCATTCGTTCCCAACAAGTTGGTCATAACAGGGAATGTCAGGCAGAAACCTATAACTGTTATGTACATAGTCCAACTGGCAGCAGTAATGCTCCAGACCGTTGCTGACCATAAGATATTCCACGTGCATCACCATGTTGTAGCGTCCGATTTGCTCAAATACACATTGCGTAATCGCTACGTCAGGACGTTTGTACTCCACAATCATTCGGGCATGTAGTTGGCGATCGTACACCACGGTGTCGCAACGTCGGCTCATTCCGTTCAGCGTCAGTCGTATCTCGTTGCCCATCAATGCAGGCGGATAGCCCTTTTCAGACTGTAAGAAATGCACAAAGTGTTGCCGAACCCACTCCTCAGGAGTCAGTGCTACGTACCGCTGTCGTAGAATGTCGAAGATTTTCGTCATTCCGTCCTCTGTTTTCGTCCTGACAGGGTAAGTGGGCAAGTTTAGAACTGTCATACTTGTCCGTTCTCTATTTTTTTTCTAATTTTGTCAAAGATACAATAAATCTCTGATATGGCAAAAAATACCGTTCAAAGCACCGCTCTTTCCCATCGGGACATCATCACAGCCCTGCGTAACCAGCAATATGCACCCGTCTATCTGCTGATGGGAGAGGAGGACTACTATATCGACCGCATTTCAGAGTATATGGCTGACAACATCCTGACTGAAGATGAAAAATCTTTCAACTTGCTCACCATTTACTGCACTAAGGAGACGGACGTGGCTGATATCATCAATCAGGCCAAACGCTATCCGATGATGTCGAAATATCAAATTGTAATTGTTAAAGAAGCACAAAATTTGTTAAAAATCGACCAACTTCAATTTTACCTGCAAAAGCCTCTCCAAACCACCATCCTGGTTCTCTGTTACAAACACGGAAGTATCGACAGAAAGAAGAAGTTGGTCACCATTATCAGCCAAATCGGTGTAGTTTATGAAAGCAAACGGCTGAAAGACCAACAACTTCCCCAATTCATCGACGACTACCTGCACCGCAAGAACGTCACCATCGAACCTCGGGCACGCATGATGTTGGTCGAGAATATCGGTTCCGACCTCAGCCGCATGGCTGGAGAGTTAGACAAACTTTGTGTCACACTTCCTGCTGGAAACCAACAGATTACTCCCGAACTCGTAGAAAAGAACATCGGAATCAGCAAGGATTTTAACCAATGGGAACTCAAGAATGCACTCGTAGAGCGGAATGTGCTGAAGGCCAACCAAATCATTAACTATTTTACGGAAAACCCCAATCTCAATCCACCTGTCTTAACGTTGGCCATGCTTTTCAACTATTTTGCCGGAGTGATGCAGGCCTACTATTCACCTGTCAAGACAGAGCAGGGACTCATGCAGCAACTTGAACTTCGATATCCTTGGCAACTACGTGAATATCAGGTTGGTATGCAGAACTATTCTGCCATGAAAACTATGCAGATTATCGGCAAGATACGTGAGACGGATGCTAAACTCAAGGGAGTTGGAAAGGGAAACACTCCTGATGCCGACATCATGCGCGAACTTGTCTATTTCATTCTTCACTGATTTTTCCGTCAGTCCCCTCTATCGCTTTGCTTCTTCTCAGAAAGTTTGAAGTTTGAGATTTTCATTGCTCGTACAACAGTCCCAAAGGGGCTAAAAGACCAAAGACGGGGGCATTGGCTCCCAGGTTGTGTCGAGAGTCAAGAGTCCCATTGCTCGTAGTTTCTGTCCCCCGATAACGGGGGAACCGAAGGAACAGCGAGAGCAATGCCGAACCACGTTTGAGCATTGCCGAGTCGTGACTGAGGAAGACAAAGTCAACCGAAGGAACAGCGAGAGCAATGCCGAACCATGTTTGAGCATTGCCGAGTCGTGACTGAGGAAGACAAAGTCAATCAAAAAGGGGGGGGAGGTGATGATGGAGTGACAGTTTCTGTCATAGAAAATGGGACTAAAAAATGACGACCCTCGGTCGGTTTTTCTTGAGAGAATCTGGTGTAAAATAGTCGATTTTTTTAGCCCAAAAAATGGAGACAAAAATGTAAATGGACTCAAAAATGCCGATGAGAGGTGAAAAAATAATCTTCAAAATAAGACGAATTTTCTTTTCTTTTTGTTCATTAATTACCATTTTAGAAAGTTTTGAAAATTATTTGCTGCAAAAGAGCGATACAAGATTTTTCTTTGTTAGATGTTGAAAAACAGGTGATTGCATGAAAAATACCGTGCTGAGAATTGTGTAGGGAAAATAATTCTGACATCTGCTTGAAATTAAAGAAAAACGGCAAAAATTGGTGTTTTGGATTTAGTTTAGCATTAGATTTTAGCAATTCTTAACGTTTACAAAGATAAATTATTACAAATGTAATCTATTCAGTATCCGCAAATTGAGTTTACAGAAATATAGTTTTGTGTTGTATAAAGCATTATTTACATTTATATTTGTATAAAATACAAGTCTAAAATTTTCTATTTAGAATCATAAAAGAATGAAAATACAACTTTAATTTATTGCGCATAAAACACTATATATCAGCCTATAACGTTTGTTTGTTGCAGATTCGATACTATCTTTTCGACCATTTTCTCGAAACAACTGAATGGAGTTTTGTAAATAATTGATATTTTTCATAACTAATATTTTTATAGCCAGTTACTTGTATAATTTTGGGCAATGCGTACTTTATCATTGTACCCTCTTTGTTTACCATTTTAAATTTTACAATTTAATATTTTTCTCTTTTTACCTTTATAAATCTATATACTTAACAAATCTAAAAATTTTTGTTTTTGTTGTATTTTTATATTTTTAAATTTTGTAGTTTTCTAAAAACTTTGTAATTTTGTAAATAGTTTTAAAAACGTATATCAAATAGTTTTTTTTATCTCATTTCATCTAATTTTTATATTTTTTGATGACAGACACCGAGCGTATCGTTAAAATTATTTCGGACAAGAAGTTGAGCAATGTAGATTTTTGTGCTACCACTACAATTTCTCCTGCCACACTCTCTCACATCACAAGCGGACGAAGTAAACCTACATTGACCATCCTTCGTAACATTGTCACTTCTTTCCCCGATCTGAATCCTGAGTGGGTCATGTTGGGAACTGGTGCCATGTATCGAGATGGTCTTTCCCCGCAAGAACCCCTTTTGGAGAATTCTGACAGAGATTCGTCCTTCGACACTGCCTCTTCCGTTTCAACAGCAGCGTCTCAGGTTCCCCCTGCTGACGATTTGTCTGATTTTGCCCAGAACCTTAATTTTGGTTCTTCGCCATCTTCCACGCCGCCTGTACCTGCTGCTCCAGTGGTTCCCAGGCTTGCTGCACCGCCCCCACAACCTGCCTACGCAGGCTCCAATCCTATTTCCCGTCATCATCCATCCGCTCAACCTGCAGGTGCCTCAATGGATGTGAAAGATGTTGTTCGTGAGGTTGTGTCTCAGTTACATCTTTCGAGGCCTGCCCAGCGGCGTATTACCGAGATACGAATTTTCTTCGATGATGGTACTTATGAGTCGTTTGGCTCCTGATTTCTGTTTGTTAATTTTTAACAATACGACATTAATTTCATTTATTTTATTTAAGAATATCAAAAGTAGGAATTTTCATCGTCTTTTTTACAAAAAGACAAGAAAAGCAGCCTTTTTCAGTACAAAGGCTGCTTTTCTATATCTATTTATAATAAAAAGGAGAAGTTGATAAACTTCTCCTTTCCTTTATTATGTCATTGCTGTTTATCCGATGAGGTCGTCAAGAGCAGACTTGAAGTCGTTGTTCTCGTATCCGTTTGAGTCATTGTTGGCTGTTTCGTTGCTGTCGTTATGGCGGAATGTCTGACGCTGTGGACGCTCATTGTAGTTGTTACCGCGTTCATAGTTGTTGCGTTGACGGCGTTCGTTGCTGTAGCCGTTGCCATTTCGCTCCTGACGAGGCTGGCGACGCTCTCGCTGTGGACGTTCGACATAGTCGGCAGGTTTTTCGATGAGTACGCGGTGGCTGAGTTTGAATTTGCCTGTTTTCTGGTCGATGTCGATGAGTTTCACGGCAATTTCGTCACCTTCCTGTATGCCGGCTTCTTCCACTGTCTCGAGTCGTTTCCAGTCGATTTCAGAGATGTGTAGCAGTCCGTCTTTTCCTGGCATGAACTCGACGAAGCAGCCGTATGGCATGATGCTGCGTACGGTGCCTTGGTAGACTTCTCCCACTTCGGGGATGGCCACGATTGCTTTGATTTTGGCCATGGCAGCCTCGATGCATTTTTTGTCGGGTGCGCTGATTTGTACTTTTCCGACTCCGTCCACTTCGTCGATGGTGATGGTGGTCTGTGTGTCTTCCTGCATTTGCTGGATGATTTTTCCGCCTGGGCCAATGACGGCTCCGATGAATTCTTTGGGGATGATGATTTGTTCGATGCGTGGTACGTGTGGTTTCAGTTCCGGACGTGGTTCGCTGAGTGTCTTCATCATTTCTCCCATGATGTGTTCTCGTCCTGCCTTGGCTTGCATGAGTGCTTTCTCGAGGATTTCGTAACTGAGTCCGTCGCACTTGATGTCCATCTGTGTGGCTGTCAGTCCGTTCTTGGTTCCTGTGGTCTTGAAGTCCATGTCGCCGAGGTGGTCTTCATCGCCGAGAATGTCGCTGAGCACGGCATATTTGTCTTCTCCCGGGTTTTTGATGAGTCCCATGGCTATGCCTGCCACGGGGTTTTTGATGGGCACGCCTGCGTCCATGAGTGCCAGTGTGCCGGCACAGGTTGTGGCCATGGAACTGGAGCCGTTCGACTCGAGTATGTCGCTGACCACTCGGATGGTGTATGGGTAGTCGTCAGGGAGTTGTCCCTTGATGCCTCGCCATGCGAGGTGTCCGTGTCCTATTTCGCGACGTCCTACTCCGCGCTGTGCTTTTGCCTCGCCTGTGGAGAAGGGTGGGAAGTTGTAGTGGAGGAGGAATCGCTGATATTCGCGTACGAGTGCTCCGTCGATGAGTTTTTCGTCGAGTTTGGTGCCCAGTGTACAGGTTGACAGCGACTGTGTTTCTCCGCGTGTGAAGATGGCGCTGCCGTGGGGTCCTGGGAAGGTTCCGACTTCGCACCAGATGGGGCGGATGTCGGTGGTCTTTCGTCCGTCGAGGCGTATGCCCTCGTCGAGTACGCAGCGGCGCATGGCGTCGCGCTCGACGTCGTGGTAGTAGCGGTCGATGAGTGTGTTTTTCTCTTCCAATTCCTCTTCGGTCATTTCGGTGTGTGCGGCGGCGTAGGCTTCTTTGTATTCTTCGCGTATGGCTTCGAAGGCTTCGGCGCGTGCGTGCTTTTCAAGTCCCTGCTTGGTGACGTCGTATGCTTTCTGGTAGCATGTCTTGGCAACGTCTTCGCGCAGTTCTTCGTCGTTCACTTCGTGGCAGTATTCGCGTTTCACGTCGGTGCCGAGTTCTTTCATCAGTTCTTTCTGCAGTCGGCACTGTGGCTTGATGGCCTCGTGTGCGGCCTTGAGTGCTTCGAGCAGGTCTTGTTCTGACACTTCCTTCATTTCGCCTTCCACCATCATGATGTTTTCTTCGGTGGCTCCGACCATGAGGTCCATGTCGGCTTCCTTGAGTTGCTGGAAGGTGGGGTTGATGACGAACCTGCCGTCGACGCGTGCCACGCGTACTTCGGAGATGGGTCCTTCGAAGGGGATGTCGCTGGCTGCGAGTGCTGCGCTGGCTGCGAATCCGGCCAGTGCGTCGGGCATGTCTACTCCGTCGGCGGAGTAGAGGTTTACATTCACGTAGACTTCAGCGTGGTAGTTGCTGGGGAACAGGGGGCGCAGGGCTCGGTCGACCAGTCGGCAGGTGAGGATTTCCTCGTCGCTGGCCTTGCCTTCGCGCTTGGTGAATCCGCCTGGGAAGCGTCCTGCTGAGGCATATTTTTCGCGATATTCAACTTGCAGTGGCATGAAATCCGTTCCGGGTACTGCATCTTTTGCGGCGCAAACAGTGGCCAGGAGCATGGTCTTGCCCATTGTCAGGAGAACGGCTCCATCGGCTTGTTTGGCCAGCCTTCCTGTCTCAATGCTGATTTCGCGTCCGTCAGGCAGAGAGACTTTCTTTGTGATTACGTTCATCTTTCTTTTAATTATAAAACATCTGTTATTTATCGAACCGTCGGTGGTTCTGTTATGGCTATATAAAAGATGTGAAGACGCAGAGTTTCCTTGACCGTCCCGAGAGTCTCAAGCCTGCAAAGTTCACTAAGTAAAGTATCAGAAAGACCTCCACCCTTTGTGAACTTCGTCTTCTTTAACCTCTTCCAAAAACATCCAAAAAAACTTTGCGTCTCCACATCTCGCGTCCGCTTCCGCGGCGCTTTCCTTCGGCAAAGGTACGACAAAAAGTGAAAAGAAAGAAATGAAACGTGAAAAATGAGTGCTGAAACGTCAAAAAATGACGGTTCAGGACCTCTGGCACTGGTTTTTTCTTGTTTTTTCAGGGTAGTTCTATAAATTAGGTTCAGACGATTTACAGTTTATTAGCGAGTAGATTTGTTCTTGCAGCCGCAGAAGCATAGCAATCTATGGTTCAAGGCAAAAGGACAAATCTACTCGCTAAGAGACGTAAAGCGTCGAAGCACATAGGAACACCCGTTAGATAGATAATAACAACCACCTTTATAGAAGTACCCTCTAACAGGCGGAAGGTGTCGCATAGTCATCTGCTGCGCAGTGGAAAGTTGTCGTCAGCCCGGTGGAAAGTTGACGCGTGTGCAGAGGAAAGTATAAATCAAATATATGATTTATATAAATCTAATCCATGATTTATATAAATCAAACGTATGATTTATATAAATCATATATTTGATTTATACTTTCGTGTGCAGACGAGTGGACTTTCGTGTGCAGACGAGTGGACTTTCGTGTGCAGAGGCGTGGCGTTTCGTGTGCAGGCGAGTCTATTTCGGTGCCGTGGGGTGCAGGTATGGGGGTGCAGCGGGGGCGGGACGTGATTTTTGGGGAAAAAATGGACGTCTGTTTTGTCATATAGTTAAAAATATGTATTTTTACATGCCATATCGTACAATTCCATTTAATACTATTATCATGAAGAAGAACAAATGCTTAATGCTGGGGTGCCTGCTGTTGTTGTGCACACTGACGGTTGCCGCGCAGACCGACTACACGTCGCGCATCACGAACCCGAGTTTCGAGTCGGGCACTGCGGGGTGGGAGTACACCAGTCTCTCGACGCAGGACAACTCGGTCTTTTCCATCAAGAGCGGCAGCATCTATCTGGAGAAGTGGACGGGCCGCGGCGGTGCCGTGGGTTCGGCCAGCCTGAGCCAGACCATCACGGGCCTGGCTCCCGGCAACTACGAACTGCGCGTGGCTGCCCAGAACATCCAGGAGGACACGCCCAACGCGGCTCAGACGGGTACCTATATCTTTGCGGGCGACGCGCGTACGACCGTGACCGTGCGCGACAACTATACCGTTGCCTTCGACTACGTCTCGGGTGCTGTCACCATCGGCTTCGTAGCCGAAAATGCCAGCGGCAACTGGATTGCCGTCGACAATTTCCGCCTGACGAAGGTGGGCGACGACTTGTCAGCCGCCCTGCGGAGTGCCATTGCACAGGCCGGGACCACACTGGGCGACGCCAGCGGCAAGCAGGCTGCCCAGTTGCAGGAGGCCATCGCACAGGCCGAGGCGGTGGCTGCCGACGCTGCAGCCACGGCTGCGACACAGGCCGACGCCATCGTCGCCATGCAGACGGCAGAGGGCGTCTACCTGCGTGCCAATGCCTCGGAAGAACATCCGCTCGACCTCACCTCGCTGCTCACGAATCCCAGTTTCGAGACGGGTGACTTCAGCGGTTGGACGCAACAAAACATGCAGTTGCAGAACAACTCCGTCTTCAGTATCAAACAAGGCACTTACTATGCCGAAAAGTGGATCAGCAAAGGTGCTGCCGTGGGCGATGCCCTCGTCAGCCAGCGGCTCTCCGACATGGCTCCAGGCCGCTACCGACTGCGCGTGGCCGCCCAGAACATCCAGGAGGACACGCCCGGCGCGGCCCAGACGGGTACCGTGATATTTGCCAATACCGAGACCCTGCCCGTCACCACTCGCCAGCAGTACGCACTCGACTTCGTCCTGACCGGCAACGAACTTGAGGTCGGTTTCAGGGCCGAGACAGCCAGTGGCAACTGGCTGGCCGTCGACAACTTCCGACTGGAATACATCAGCGACAGCCAGGATGCCATCCGGCTGGCCTTCGAGCAACTCGTCGACAAGGCCCTGACACTCGCTGACGAACGCATGAACACAGCCACCCTGACCGCCCTGCAGAACGCCCTCGCCGCCGCACAGACGGCCCTCAGCACAGGCACCGGAGCCGACGACTGGGCTGAAGCCTCGAGCCAACTTGAGGCAGCCTACACCCAGGCCCTCGAGTCTGCCGACGCCTTTGCACGCCTGGCCGACGCCATTGCACAGGCACAGGCCGAACTGGACACCGCCTCGGCCACCGAGACCGCTGACTACCAGGCTGCCATCGAGACGGCTCGCAACACCTACGACAACACGTCTACGACCGACGCACGTGCCCTCGCCGCCATCCAGACACTCGACGACGCAGCCTTCGCCTTCCGCGTGGCCAACGGCAGCGGCGACGTGCCCACCGTCACCACCGACCCGCGCTTCCTCAAGGGCAGCACATGGGCCTTCGGACGCAGCACCGTCAGTGGCAGCAACATTCTTGAACAAGGATTCTGCTGGAGCGAAAGCCCCGACCCGAAAGTGACCGACCATCGCACCACCGAATACCTGAACCAGGCCGGACGCATCTACTGGCTGCGCGACCTCAGACCAGCCCGTATGTACTACATGCGTGCCTACGCCATCACCCGCGACTATGCCGTAGGCTACGGCGACGTCATCAAGTTCTCCACCCTACCCAAGGGCACCATCACCCACTGGTACAACAATGGTGGCGACGAGGCCGTCAACGACCGCATCAACTACGCCATCAACACAGCCATGGACTACTATTGGAACAACCTGACCAGCATCCACGACTTCGGCATCAGCGTGACATACAGCCCGGGCACCCCGACAGCCGACTGCTCCTACGGAGGTTACATGCGCGTGGGAGCCAATGCCAGTTACCAGCAGCCAGGAACCATCATGCACGAGGCACTGCACGGCATCGGCGTGGGCACCCATGGCATCTGGTGGAGTGGCGACATGCGACAGGACGGCAACCGAGGCGTCTGGCTGGGCGACCGCGTGACCGAGGCCGTGCGTTTCTGGGACAACAGCACGACGGCCACCATCACCGGCGACGACACCCACCTCTGGCCATACGGCTGCAACGGTGCACAGGAAGACACCCATTCCGACAACCTCTACTGCATGATGGGCATCCTGGCCCAGGCCCTCAACGAGGATGGCCTGCCCGCTTCAGGAGCCATCGGCTATGCACTGCCTTACTACTCCTTCCAGCACGAGGACGACGTGAAGTACTACATCAAGAACGAAGACGAGTCGCACGGACTGCGAACCTCCTACCTGGTCGAGAATGCCAGCCACCAACTCGTCTGGCAGACCATGGATGCGGAAGAGGCAACCCAGGACGACGCGGCAGCATGGTACCTCAGTTTCACACCCACCAACCAGTACTACCAACTGAAGAACGCCAAGTCGGGATACTATATGACATACAACTCCGCAGGAACCAACGGCATCCGTACAGCCCGCCACAACACAGTCCAGAGTGCCGACAACTTCCACCTCATGCGCGGACGTGTCGACGTGACGGCAGGAACGGCCACTCATCGCGGCTACTACATCATCCACCCCGAGAGTTCGGACAACCCACCTCTGCTCAACGCCACCAGCAACGGCACCACGGCCACGGCTGGCTTCAACATCGCCAAATCCGCCACGACACAGCGCTGGCTCATCCTCACGGAAAAAGAAGCCCGCGATTTCGACACCGGCGGACTGCAAACGGCGAAAGACGCACTGGATGACATGATTGCGCAGATAAGGGAAATGGCCGCCACACCCCATACCGAAGACCTGGAGGGCGTCGACGATGCACTCGCCACGTCCCTCAACGGCATCGAAGTGCAGGCCACAGCCAGCACGACCGTGAAGGAAATACAACAACTCACAGCCAGTGCACGACAGGCTGGAATGGACTTCCTCGGCGGAGTCTCGGCAAAATCCGTCGAAACACCATTCGACCTTACCTTCCTCATCGAAAACCCCGACTTCGACCAAAGTGCCACGGCAGGATGGACCACCACCAATGCCGATTGCGGCTACGATGCCGGCGGCGTCGAATACTACGAAAAGACCTTCGACTTCTACCAGATACTACCTACCATGCCTGCCGGCAACTACGAACTACATGCCTACGCCTTCCAGCGTCCAGGAGAAATAGCCGCAGTAGACCAAGCCTACAGCGCAGGCACCAGCCAGGTCACGACCAAACTCTATATCGGATCAACCCAACAGGCCGTGAAGCACATCTGCGACGATGCCCAGCCTGCGGCCCTCTTCAACGACGGAGGGTGGGGAAGCGACAAGCAACTCAACGACGGCACCTATGTGCCCAACTGCATGACAGGCGTGGCACAGTATTTCAAAAAGGCCCTCTACGACAGCAGTGTGGAGGCAGAACAGGCCAGCAACGGAAACCTGCGCATCGGAATCCGTTGCAACTCCGCCACGTCTTACTACTGGACCATGTTCGACCACTTCCGCCTCTATTTCTATGGACACAAGCCCGATGCCAACGGTGTGACGGACATCCAGCCGCCTACAGACGAAGGACAGCCCGTCGTCTACGACCTGCAGGGACGTCGCCTCTACAATGCCTCGCGCTTGCAACGTGGCATCTACATCGTGGGTGGGCGCAAGGTACTGGTCAAATAGAAACGTGAACCCACGGCCTCAACGTCGGAGCCAACATCAAGGCACACGCAGGAAAGGCCGACTTCACGGAATTGTGTGTCGGCCTACCCATTCATTTGAAGAAACAATCAGAATAATCAGTCCAAATGGAACACCTCGCCCAGCGGAATGGTGACGGGTGAATTGTCGGCATTCACCTCCATGATGTCGGCCATCATGTCCCACCATTGTTGAGTGACAGGGTCAACATGGTCCGTGTCTTGCGAATTGCCCTCCTTCGAACATTCCTGATAGGCAAAGAGAATGTTTGTGTCGGGGTCGTGGAAAATGCTGTAATTGCCTACGCCGGCCTCCTTCAGTTGTGCCTTCAATGCTGGCCACAGGGCTGCGTGGCGGCGTTCATACTCATCCTCACAGCCTGGCTTGAGGAACATCTTGAATGCAAATCGTTTCATGGCGGATAGATTTCTTAATTCTTCTGTTGGCAAAAATACAAAAAAATGATGGCCTCACCTAATGAGTGAGAAAATAAGCATTGAGAAAGGGGAAGCACTGTGTGTGCATCCCCTTTCTCATTACAGATGTGGGTCAGTACGTTTCACCAAAGGTCTCCCCAAACACTATTGCCACGGTTGCGGCCTTTGGTCAGAATATCATCTTCGTCGTCTACGATGGGGTCGTCGTCATTTCCTTGGGGGACAGATCCGCGCACCTCCATCAGACGTGTGGCAAAAACTGTGCAGAGAACTTCTGGCTGAATATATATCTTCTTCATAATTAGCAATTAATAATTAATAATTAATAATTAACAATTAACAAAGAGGTGTTATTTTACCAAAACTTTCTTTACGTTGCCATTGCTTAGGCGCAGCAGGTTGATACCACGCTGAAGTTGGTTCTGACGAGTTCCGTCGAGCGAGTAGATGCCGACGATTTCCGCATCTTCGCGGGCGCGTTGCACACCAGTCGTTTCTTCGTTCTGTGGCTCTTCCGTGTTGCCGAAAGAGAAGATGTAACCCTTCACGGCCAATTCGTTCAATACATTGACGCGGATGTAGGCCTTGTGAGCAGGGATAGCGGTATTGGCATCAAGTCGGTAGAAACCTACGACGGGTTCATACGTCTCGACCTTTTCGCTTGTCACCTCTCCTGTGGTCTCGTTGACGCTTTCCACTACCTTGTCGTAGGTGATGTATTTCTTGGCCAGCACATAGTAGTTGCAGCCGGGTGATTTGTCATCGGCCTCGATGCGGTTTACAGCACCATGTAGTATGTTATCTTCAATATTTTCCACGGTTTCATTGGTGCGGTAGAAGCGGAACTGGCGGGCGCGGTCGTTGCCGGCCTTGTAGAGGATGACACCTTCGCCAGCATTAATCTGGTTGCCGTCGTACTTCTCCAAGTGAATGTAGTTGCGGACCTTGTCGCCAGTATCACCGTCGGCTGCATTGATGCTTGTAGCATAGTACACCTCTACACCTGCCGGAATCTCCGTGTTGTAGCGGATGGCTGTCGTGGCATACTCAGCAGTGCCGATGGTCTCGTAGTAGTAGTAGTCGTAGCGGTAGAGTTCGAAGTCGTCAATCTCGAACCATGTGTTGGAACTTGCACCAATCACGAGGTCGCTTTCACCGTCGTGGTAGTAGAGCGGCACTTCAAGGTGCTGCGAGTACGGACGGCTCACGGTGAACGGAGTGGTCTGCGTCGTGCTGCCAATCTGCAGCGAGACGGAGTTGCCCTTGTCGGTGCAAGCCACAGCCTTCAGTTTGTAGAAGCCTTCTGGAAGGCCGCTGATGGTCTGGCGCACGTAGAAGTTGGTAGCGGTCGCATTGTCGTCGAAGAGGTTGCAGACATAATTGCCGTCCACATCGTTGAAATTGCGACTCCATCCATCTTCACCTGCGTCTCCGCCTTCACCTGTGTCCTTGTGCGAAACGAAGGTGCCTGTGAGGTTGGGTACGGTCCATCCCGGTACGACACCGTTGGCTGTGGACGACACACCGATGGTCAGGGCATTACCTGCTGCATCGAGTTCGAAGGACGGATTTTGGATGAGAGCCGTCTCATTGTCGTCGAACCAAGCCTCTATCTCGGCATTGAGTGCCTCGAGGTCGCTGGTCGTCGTGTCGGTCCAGCGCACACCGGTACGCTGTAGCAGTTTGTTCATCGCTTCGATGGTTTCTTCCTTGAGCGGCAGGTAGTTGACGTAGGTTATTCCCTTGTCCCAGGCAGCACAGTAGCGGTTGTACTGCTGCACTTGGGCGGAACTGATGAGTGCCCAGGCATTCTTTTCGGATGCAGTGCGTTGAGCCGACAGGGTAGTAGTGTTATTGGCTCCGTATCGGTAGTCACGTAGGTTTATTTTTGCATAGAAATGGTAGGCCTGATTGGTAGTCAAGGCGTAGGAAGACGCATCCTGAATCTGGAACGTCGTGGCTCCCGTTTCACTGCTGGAAAGAAGGTCTGCCACATAGGTGGCGCGACCAGCGATGTAGTCCATGCGCAGTTTGTTGTAGTCGTTGCTGATGCTGGCACCGCTGGCATTGCCCCACAGTCCGAACATGTGTACGTTGGAGAGGTTCGGGTCGCGCACGAGAGTGGCATCGCTGGTCAGGAAGCCCTGTCCTCCTTCGTCGTTTGCACCATAGTGTACGTTGTAGAGATACCAGTTGATGGCTTCGTAGGTGGCTTCCTCACCTGTCCATGTCCAACGGTCTTTCTCCTCGGGATATTGTACGGCTGGCTTGGAGATGCGGAACTGTACGACGATGGGGCCGTGGTCGCCCAGGTCGGTGTTGTCTTCGGTGCCATAGACGGTGCCGACCGTGTAGTCAGTCTCGCGTTTATAACTCAGGGCAGTGAGTTGGGCTGTGCCGGTGGCTGTAGGATTGAGGTAGATGATCTTGTCGACAACCTCGTTCGAAAGGCTGACATCGCCCACACTTGGGTAACTGCCGCCGCGCACCAGTTCAATCCAGGCATCATTCACTTCGTAGTTGCCGGTGGTCTTGACAGGGACAATGAAGTTGGCGATGATGTTATCGCGTGTGTAGCGGCTGTTGAAGTCGCCCATGATGATCTTCGGACGGGTGGTAAAGGGGTTGGCAATGACAGCAGTGGCCAGTTGCGTCCACTGTGAGTTGCGTGAGTCTGTGGCTCCGTTGTCGGTATTGCCGGCATCCATGTGGGTGATGTAGACATCCACCTTCAAGCCGTCGGCCAGCGTCACTTCGTAGTAGCGGAAACCCTTGCGGACAAGATGGTTTCCTTCTGTCTTTGCCACTGATGAATATCTTTCCCAAGACTCGCTGCCGGCTTCCAGTCCGTTGTCTTTGTTCCAGAAGAAGTTCAGACCGTCGGTGTTGCATCCATCGGTTCCAGCAAGATAGGCCGCTGCCGCTGTGGCTTTATTGATGGCGCCACGCCAGGTTCCTTGTCCGTAGGTGGTTCCGAATTCGCTGACAAGTTCGGAGTTGTAGTCGAAATCCTCTTGCACGGCAATGAGGTCGTAACGCTTGCCTGCCATCATCAAGTATTTGCTGATGTCTGTTGCTCCGTCTGCTCCACGTCCGTCAGGATTGACACTTATCGAGCCTATTTTGATGGTTGGCAGTCCGTCGACGTTGAGCGAAGCCACGGTAAATGTATCGTTGATTCCTTCAGCGTTGACGCTCGTCACCTTCAGCGTCGCTCCTGCGGCCGTAGCCTGGAAGTAGACACGACCGGCATCGAGGATGAGTTTCGACTGGGCTGTCTTCGTGGTTGGGTTGGCTTCGATCAGGTTGTCGCCGTTCTGCGTGTAGACAATGTTGGCAACGGGGCCCTCGAGCGTGTAGGGACCAACGGCCGATGCGTCGTAGTAGTACCACTGGCCTACGCTGAGTTCCGTCTCGTTGTCGTTCGGCAACGGCAGGAAGTCGTTGCCAAGGTAGTAGAGGCGGAAGTTGTCGAAGCGCACCCAGTTGGCCGTGGTCGATTGTGTCTGCATTCCGATTTTGATGCCGTTGCCGGAGTTGATGCAGTCCACACTGTAGGTGTCAAGTGCAGTAACCTCCGTTTTGTTGTTTCCACCGAAGAGATATGTTCCCGTGATGGTCATGTCGGGGTCGTCCTGCCGTTCGGCAGCAGCCCTTGCCGTCACGCGGTATCTGCCTGCAGGCAGTCCTACTGTCTGCGTGGTGGTGTAGTCGTTCAGACCTGCTCCCCAGACCCACTTTTCAATATACTGGGCTTCTGTGCCGTAAGCACCATTGCTCTGAATAACAAAATCTCCCGTCCAATTATCGGCAGCACCAATGTTTGCTTCAAAGTCGGGATTCGACATAAGATAAGTCACGTCAACTGGATTGCTGGTGGAGGCAGCAGAATAGTCTTCGCGTGTAGCCTTCGGGATGAGTATCCAGTAGGCATTGAGCGTCTTGTCGCTGATGTCGCCCACTATGGCTTCATTGCCATAAACGTATAGTCCGCCAGCCCAGTACAAATAATTGCCGCCAGTATTGGCTTTCAGTTTATAGACATTGGTGTAGCCGCTGACAGTGACGGGTTCGAAGGCCCAAGTGGTGTAGTCGTCACGGCCGTCATAACCGTCAATCCATCCGCCATTGCTTAAAAAGCCTGTAGCAGCAATGCCAGGATAGTGCAAAAAGTATTCATCGGCACTGCCGGAAATGGTGATGACCGAACCGGCACCATCGACAGTTGCGTGTGTCGTGTAGGTGGAACCGCGGCTGAGGTAGCGGCGGGCTCCGAGATTGTAGATGTAATAATCACCCGTACCTGCGGACGTTCCGGACGTGATGGTAGGAGCGGGTTGGGTTATCTTCAGTGTGGCACCACTGCTGGTTGCCTTGAAGAATATACGCCCAATGTGCATGAACATGGTTTGTGTCACTGGTGTCACAGAGGGGTCGGCGATGGCCTGCAATCCATTGGTGGTGTAAACAATGTCGCTGATATTTCCTTCAAGAGTCTGGAAATCCGTCAGGTCGTTGTCATAATAGTACCATTGGTCGGCAGTCAGGGTGGTATTCAAGTCGTTTGGCAATGCAACTGCATACTGATCAAGATAAACCGCCGTACAAACCAGCGAGAAGTTGTCGAAGGCACACCAGTCTATATCCTCATCTGATTTTACACCGATACGGAGTGTCCCGTCCGTCACACTGGTTGTAATATCGTTGATTTGATAATATCCATTCTGAAAAGCGTATGCTGCAGTACGAATACTGTTAGGCTTGCCGCTACTAAGTTCCCAATCTGAAAGTTCAGGATCTTTAAGAACAGTCCAGTCGACCGATATTTCAGAGTCATCGCGAGCAGCAAGTTCAGAGGTATTGCCATTTGCATAGAAGTAAGGTTTTACCTCCCCTCTGTAAAAACCTTGTGCAGACAATTTATATTCACCATTAGGAACTGTGAATTCTTGATAGTTGTCGAAAGTTTTCTCGTATTGTTCAACGCAGTAATTAGCATAGAGGTGAGGACCATCACAACCCCAAGTGTCAGTTGCAGTGGTACCCGACCATCCTTGTGGGGTATATCCACCGTTCCCATACGCTGCACCAATGCCTTTTGCTATCCAAGAGGCTGTGATATAGAATGTGGCATCGATAGGGTTCGTTGACGTTGCATTGGGAAGATTGGCTACGAGATTATCTTTTGTTACCAATTTCCAATAATAGTCATTCGTGTTCTCTGTGCCCCGCTCTACAGCATTGTTGCCTGCGTTGTACAGATATTCGCTCGTGCCGTTCAACTTTATTTTGTATGTTTTCTCCAATCCGTCCACGGCTTCGAACACCCATACAGCAGAATTTTCGTTGTCCATGTAATTGTTATCTCCCAAATATTTCCCAGAATAGATGGAAGATGTGGAAATAGTGTAGCCGCCGGAAGTTGACGCCAGTGTCAAAGTCATTGCGCCATGTGGGTCGAGAGACGCATGTGAACCCCAGTAAGTTCCGGAGGTCATGAACCTCTCTGCCCCGACATTGTAGAGGTAGAAGTCTCCCTCGGCAGGAGTACTGGCCGTCCAGTTTTGCGCCTGGAGACCTGCCCATGCACTCATCATCATGCACAGCAGCATGATGATGCTTTTCAGTAGTTTCTGTTTCATTGTTTTTTTTAGTTAGATAATATTAGTTGTTTTGTACCTGATTAATTTTTATAATACGTTTAAGGCTGTATAATTACGAAAAATATTAGATATGAAACAAAAGAAATGTCTTTTTTTGAGATTGTTGGGGTCATTTCACTACGTGGGTGCCGAGTGCGAAGGAGCGTTCCATGTTGCCTGTGGTGTCGATGTTGTCGGCCTTGGCCGAGAGGTTGTCGAGCAGGTTGACGAGGATGGCTTCCTGAGTGCAGGGCATGACGGGCGAACCGAACTCCAGTTGTCCGTGGTGGGCCAGTACGATGTGCAGGATGCGGTTGATTTCGTCTTCAGGGATGCTGCGTTCCTCGAGCACCTTCTGCAGTCGGTTGGCACTGATATAGATGTGGCCTAACAGGTACATGAGTGGCTGTGTCTCGCCCTCGCGCGTGTATTCATATACTTTTCCGTAGTCGTGGAAAAGGATGGCGAGGGTGCAGTGTTCGGGCTTCACGGCGTAGGGCAGGGTGGGGTAGATGCCTTCCAGCATGTGCAGCATCTGATAGGTGTGGTTGAGCAGTCCGCCCTTGTAGGCATGGTGCACGCTGGTGGCTGCCGGGTAGAGTGAATAGGGCTTGAAGAGCGTGTCGGCAGTCTCTGCTATGACGGACTTCAGTTGTTCGTCGCTGCAGTAGTCGAGCAGGTGCCGGATGCAGGTGTCCCACAGTTCGCGCTTGATGGGGCGCGGCAGGAGGTCGTAGAGGGGGTGTCCTTCCTGTGCGATGGCTCCCGGACGGAGGTCGGGTTTGCGGGCCGACCTCTTGCCGTCGTTGTCCTGGATGTTGAAGAAGGAGACGAGTTGTCCTACCGTGGGCTCGTCGGTGGGGAGCAGGTCCCACACGGCGATGTTCATTTCTTCCTCGCGGTTCTTGACGCGCAGGGTGCTGAAGGGGTCTCCGCGCTTGGTGGTCGCGTTGGTGCGACCGATGACGATGTATACTTTTTCCATGTGTTATGGGATTTCGGATTTTTCGGAGTGGTCGGATTTTTCGGAGTGGTCGGTTTTTTCGGATTATTCCGATTTCTCGTGGAAGAGTAGTCTTCTGTCTGCAAAGATAAGAAAAAAATGCGGGAGGTAGGTGTCTAATCTGTCAGTTTTTCTTGTTTGGCGATGGTGAAGTGCAGGACGAGAGCACAGGAAATCTTCCTGTCTGCACACGAGAGTTCATCTGTCTGCACACGAGATTTCATCTGTCTGCACACGAAAGTTCGTCTGTCTGCACACGAAAGTTCGTCTGTCTGCACCCGAAAGTTGACTCCTCTGTAGAGGAAAGTATAAATCAAATATATGATTTATATAAATCTAACGTATGATTTATACAAATCAAAGCCATGATTTATATAAATCATATATTTGATTTATACTTTCGTGCGCACAGAAAAAAAGTCTGCACCCAAGAAGTTCGGACTTTCGGGTGCAGACGGGCTGGGCAGGGTCGTTCGTGTTTTTTCAAGTATAGAATTCTTGCTGCGCCATCTTGCTGCTGCACGGTCATGCCATTCTTTTCTGGCACGATGTTAAAATCTTGTTACGAATCAGTTACAATTTCCAGGGGAAATGCCTATATTTGCGTGGGGAAAATAATGAAAAACTTGAACATATAATGACTACACAACTGATTGTAAGAATCGCCGTGGCCGCAGTACTGGGCGGCATCATCGGACTGGAGCGCGAATACAGGGCAAAGGAGGCCGGTTTCCGCACCCACTTCCTCGTGGCCATGGGCAGTGCCCTGTTCATGGTACTATCGCTGTACGGATTTACCGACGCACTGGCCTATTACGGCGACAATCCGAACGTGCGTGTCGACTTGGCACGCATCGCAGCCCAGGTGGTCTCGGGCATCGGATTCATTGGAGCCGGCACCATCATCTTCCAGCGGCACGTGGTGCACGGTCTGACCACGGCTGCCGGCTTGTGGGTTTGCTCGGCCATCGGCATGGCCTGCGGAGCCGGCATGTACGTGCTCGGAGCGGCGGGCACGGTATTGGTGCTGCTGGGCCTGGAGGCCATGAACTTCTTCCTGCGGCGCTTGGGGTCACGCAACGTCACCATCCGTTTCTCCGCTGGTTCGGTCAAGGAGGTGCACGACGTCCTGGACCGCATGTCCAAGGTGGGCATGCGGGTGGACTCGTATAACATGGAACGTAAGGAAAAGGAGGGAACAGACGTCTTCGAGGCTGTGATGGTGATGAAACTGATGCGCAGCAACTACGAAAATACCATCCTGGGACTGCTCGAAAACTTCAAAGGCGTCAAGGTCGATGTCGTCGAATGAATGCTAAGGCAGGTGGATTTCGGCTCCGACGGGAATGTTGTCGGGATTGCTGAAATTATTGGCACGGATGATGGCACCCACCGAATCCTTCGTATTGTAATAGATGACAGACAACTTCGTGAGCGACTCGCCACGTTTCAGCACGTGTGTCTTTGGAATGGACGTTTCCTGCAACTGGGAGGCATCTTCCTTCCGAACCGGTGGCACGGGGCGTTCTGTCTTTTTCCGGACAGGCTCGGCCTGTTTCGTCGGAACAGGGCGGGCAGGTTCAGACATCTGTCGCTGTCCCGGGGAGGCCTTTGATGATGCGGACGGGGAGGTCCGCGGTCCCTGGGTGGTCTTTGGTAATGCGGACGGGGAGGTCCGCGGTCTGGCAAGCGGTCCCAGGGTGGCTGCGATGGCTGCCAACAAAAGGGCACACAACGCATACCACAACCAACGGTAACTGCGCGAACCCTTCTCCTTGACTGCTGCCTGCTTCTTCTGCGTTTCCGGGGCACCGACCGTCTTGTCGGCATCTGCCTGCCCTGGCTTGTCCAGGACAAGGTTGGGTGCCGATTTCTTGCCGGCCATCTCCACCTTCCGGTTGCTGAGGGCATTGTCAAGCAACTGCTCGTATTTTTCTACCAGGGAGTGGGCCGATTCATACTCCGTCCGCACTTCCATCACTTTGCGCTCGGCACGCCGTGCCTGCTCTTTGGCTTCCTCCACTGCTTGGTTGGCTTGCTGCAGTTCCTCCTTCTTCTCTGCCATCCCACTGCGGGCCTCGGCCAGTTTCTGTTCTAACTCGTCTATACTCTCTGGCGTAGAAATCAGTACGTCAATGCCTGAAAAATCATCCATTGGTTCTTCTAAAATAATCGCGTTATTGAAATTTGAAGTTTCTGCCCCCCGATAATGGGGGAAAGGAATGGGGCCAGGGGAGTTCCCCGTCTCAGAAGTTTGAGTTTTCTTTGGAGTAGATGATGCGGACGGTGAGGTCTGCGGTAATGCGGACGGTGAGGTCCGCGGTCCCAAGGTGGCGGGAGGCTCTGGCACTTCCGTCTCTTCAACGGTGGGAGCGGCTTCCGTGGCCGCTTGAATGGCAGGTTGTGCAGGCTCAATCGTGTCGTTGGCAGTGAATCCGATTCTGTTGAACGCAGGAATGACGATGCGCTCTCCGTTGGTCACGTTCACACTTTCCCGGGGTCCCACATTGGAAATCTTGAACGTGCCGAATCCCGTGACTTTTACCACGCCATCGCTTTGCAACCCCTCTTCGATGGCCTCAGAAAAGTGCTGGATGAAGGAGTTTGCCATCCGCTTCGTGCAGTTGGCCTGTTTCGACAACATGCCGGCCAACATGGTTGCTGTGATTTTCTCATTCATCTTTTCATCTTTTCTTTTAGCACATTACTGGGACGGAATCCCAATGTCTGGCGCGATGGGATGTTCCGGTACTCCTGTGTCGTGGGGTTGTACATGGTGCGGGCAGGTTTGGACTTCAGTTCAAAGGTGCCGAATCCGGTCAGTGTCACGCTCTTTCCCTCGGCCACTTGCCGTGAGATGAGGTTGGCCAGTGCCTTGGTGTAGTTCTCTGTCTGCGATGGAGTCAGTCCGCTCTTCGCTGCCAGTGTCTGAATGAATGCTCGGTATGTCATGGGATGTTTAAAGTTTGCTGCCGTACAAATCGAAATCGTCGGCATCGGTGATACGCACTTGGTAGAAGCAACCGCGACGCAAGCGTCCCTCCGATTCGTGGATGAGCACTTCGGGGTCCACCTCGGGCGAATCATACTCTGTGCGCCCGACATAGTATTCTCCCTCCTTGCGGTCGATAATGACGCGCAGAATCCGGCCTATCTTCGCAGCCTGCACGTCGGCTGAAATGCGTTGTTGCAGGGCCATGAGACGGGAGAGTCGTTCTTGTTTCACCTCGTCGGGAATGTCGTCTTTCAGGTGACGCGCGGCCCATGTGCCTTCTTCCTCACTGTAGGCGAAGGCTCCGAGGCGTTCGAATCGGGTCTGTTCCACGAACTCCATAAGTTCCTCGAATTCCTGCTCGCCCTCTCCTGGGAATCCCACCATCATTGTGGTGCGCAGGTGAATGCCCGGCACTTCGCGGCGGATGGTCTCAATCAGTTGTATGGTCTGCTGTTTGTCAATGTGCCGACGCATGTTGCCGAGCACGTTGTCGCTGATGTGTTGCAGGGCAATGTCAAGGTATTTGCAGACGTTCTTCTTCTTTCGCATGACGCGCAACAGGTCCATGGGAAAGTCGGTCGGGTAGGCGTAGTGGAGGCGTATCCACTTCACGCCTTTCACGTCGGCCATGCTTTCGACCAGTTCTGCAATGCGGGGCCGTCCGTAGAGGTCGCGTCCATAGTAGGTTAGTTCCTGGGCAATGACTTGGAACTCGCGAACACCCTTCTTGACCAGGTGTGTCACTTCGGCAATGATGTCTTCCATCGGGCGTGACTGGTATTTGCCCGTGATGATGGGAATGGCACAGTAGGCACAGAAGCGGTTGCATCCCTCGGCTATCTTCAGGTAGGCATAGTGGTGGGGAGTGGTAATGTGCCGTTCGTAGGCGTGGGTTGGGTCGAACGCCTTTCCGAGGTCGTTCAACAGTTCTGTCCAGTTGAATTTTCCATAGAACTTGTCGACTTGCGGAATGGCTTTGTTCAGTTGCTTAAAGTAGCGCTCGGACAGGCAGCCCATGACATATAGGTGTCGCAGGCGACCTTCTTCCTTGGCCTGGCAGAACTGGAGAATGGTGTTGATGCTTTCCTCTTTGGCGTCACCTATGAAACCGCAGGTATTGATGACGGCTATCTCACCCTTTGGTTCAGGAGAGTCGTGTGTGACTCGGTAGCCTTGCAGTTCGAACTGGCGCATGAGACGTTCCGAGTCGACAAGGTTCTTGGAACATCCTAAGGTAACAATATCAATGGTGTTGCTTCGCATGGGGTGTTGTTCAGGTGCGATTATTCGCCAAAGAGTGAGTCGACGAATGTGCGGCGGTTGAAGGCTTGCAGGTCTTCCATGTCTTCGCCCAGTCCAATGTAGCGCACAGGAATTTTGAACTGATAGGCTATTCCGATTACCACGCCTCCCTTGGCTGTTCCGTCCAACTTGGTGATGGCCAGCGACGTAACCTCGGTGGCTTTGGTAAACTGGCGTGCCTGTTCAAAGGCGTTCTGCCCCGTGGAGCCGTCGAGTACCAAGAGTACTTCGTCTGGTCCTTCGGGAACGACTTTCTTGATGACGTTGCGGATTTTTGTGAGTTCGTTCATCAGGCCGACCTTGTTGTGCAGCCGTCCGGCAGTGTCGATGAGCACGACGTCGGCTTGGTTGGCCGAAGCGGAACTGACCGTGTCGTAGGCGACACTGGCCGGGTCGCTGCCCATCTGCTGCTTCACCACGGGCACGCCGACGCGCTCACCCCAAATGCAGAGTTGTTCGACTGCTGCAGCGCGGAATGTGTCGGCTGCTCCGAGGTACACCTTCTTGCCTGCCTGCTTGAACTGGTAGGCCAGTTTGCCGATGGTTGTGGTCTTTCCTACCCCGTTCACACCAACTACCAGAATGATATATGGTCTCTGGCGTTCAGGCAATTCAAAACCAATCTGGTCGTCAGTATTGTTTTCCGTGAGCAGGTTGGCAATCTCCTCGCGCAGAATGTTGTTCAGTTCGGTCGTGTTGACATATTTGTCGCGGGCCACGCGCTCTTCGATGCGGTGGATGATTTCGAGAGTGGTCTCGACACCTACGTCCGACGTAATCAGCACTTCTTCCAGATTGTCGAGCACTTCTTCATCTACCTTCGACTTCCCGGCCACGGCGCGTGTAATCTTTTCCAGTACACTCTCCTTGGTCTTGGCCAGCCCGTTGTCAAGTGTCTCTTTCTTCTTCTTGCTGAAAAAATCAAAAAATCCCATATCTCATTTTTCTTGTTATCTCATCATTACATTTTCTTCATCTGTTTACAAATTTAGAAGTTTTTTCTCAATGTCCCAAATAAATGGACGATTTGCCTGCGAAAAACGACTGCTGCTGCATGCCAAGAGGGTGTAGCCACATATAAAAATAGATGAATAACTCAACTTTCTCAAGTTATAGAAGTTAAGGAGTCCCTGGGAACGTGGTTCGGCATTGCTATCGCTGTTCTTTCGGTTTGAAGTTTTTCATTGCCCTGGAAACGCGGTTGGACCGCGGACGTCCTCGTCCGCACTATCTAAGACGTCTCCGTCCGCAGAAACTCTTGGGAGCACGGACGTCCCCGTCCGCAGAAACCCATGGGAGCGCGGACGTCCCCGTCCGCAGAAACTCTTGGGAAAGCGGACGTCCCCGTCCGCAGTAATTATACCTGTTTGCTATATCCTTTTACTGTGTGTTTTGATTTTACTGCGGACGAGGACGTCCGCGGTCCCAGCCGCGCCCCCAGGTTGTGTCAAGGGCCAAGGGTCTAATGTCTTAACTCCTTAACTTCTTAACTTCATAACTTCTTAACTTCATAACTCCTACAACTTGAGAAAGTTGAGTTAGTTATTCCAACATAGGAATTTTGGTGGTGTGAGAGGAAAAGTGAACACAAAAAGAGGTGAACACCTCTGATTTGTGTTCACCTCCTACTTTGGTTATGTTTTTTTCACCTCCTGCTCTGGTTTAGTACCGAGCCAGTTCCAGCCGTTCTTCCGTCTTAGTTTTTCAGATAGTCTTTCACGTCGTCGGCCAGCACCATCTTCTCCTCGAATGCGTAGGCACCAGTCTTTGGCGACTTGAACATGCGGATTACCTTGGTGAATGAGCGATTGTCCTTGTTTTGCAGGGTCGCAACGGTTTTCTTTGCCATAGTCCTTAATGGTATTTACGTGTTCTTGTGTGATTACTTAATTTCCTTGTGCACAGTCATGCGCTTGAGGATGGGGTTGTATTTCTTGAGTTCCATACGGTCCGGAGTGTTCTTGCGGTTCTTGGTCGTAATGTAGCGCGAAGTTCCGGGCAGGCCGCTGTTCTTCATCTCTGTACATTCAAGAATGACCTGAACTCTATTTCCTTTTGCTTTCTTTGCCATGATTCCAATGAATTTTTGTTGTGTTTAGTTAACCGATAACTTCTATGTCCTTCCATTCCACATGGCCTTTAGCCACAGCCTGCTTGAGGGCTGCATCCAGACCGATGCGGTTAATGATGCGAAGACCTGCGGCACTAACTCTGAGCACAATCCAGCAGTCTTCTTCAACATAGTAGAACTTCTTCACGAACAGGTTTACGCCGAATGTTCGCTTGGTGCGGCGCAATGAGTGGGAAACGTTGTTTCCTATCATCGACTTCTTGCCTGTGATTTGACAAACTTTTGACATATCTTCTTGTCAGTCTCGAAGGGTCAGGAACAAAGACGCATAAATCGCCTCTTGGCGCGATGCTTCAGTTTCTCGACTCCTTCAAAACTATTAATTTTAAAATTTTAACTATAACTACTTTCACTTACTCTGCCGGTACGACGTAGACCGTGCTGCGGTCCAAGCGGCCACGCTTAAAAGCCACTACACCGTCAACCAGTGCGTAAAGCGTATGGTCTCTGCCCATGCCCACGTTCTTACCTGCATAATGTTGAGTACCACGCTGGCGGATGATGATGTTGCCAGCCTTTGCAAATTGACCTCCGAAGAGTTTCACGCCGAGTCGTTTGCTATGTGACTCGCGACCGTTCTTTGAACTACCTACACCTTTTTTATGTGCCATAATTCATTCTCCTTTTTTTGTGGGTTAAGCAATAACTTGTTTGATTGTCAGTTCTGTGAACTGCTGGCGATGACCGTTGAACTTACGGTATCCCTTTCTTCTGCGCTTGTGGAAAACGTAAACCTTGTCGCCTTTCACCAGCGGGCACTTTACCTCGCAAACTACTTTCGCACCTTCAACGGTGGGCGTTCCTACTGTCACTGCGCCATTGTTGTCAACCAACAAGACTTTCTCGAATTCAACAGTTGCCTGAGCCTCGGCATCCTTGATGTGGTGCACAAACAGACGCTTGCCTTCTTCGGCCTTGAACTGTTGTCCGTTAATTTCTACGATAACGTACATGTTTGATTAAAAAAATATTTAAACGGTTTCGTCCGCGAGGCGGAACCAACACGTGGTTCGCTTTTATCCAAAGCCCCTACGGCACTTGATTATATTCTGAATTTAAAGATTGAAACACGCTTTACGCTCCACTCTCAACGCTTCACGCTTCAATCACCCGTACTTGGGGGTACGGGCAAAATCGAATGCAAAGATACTGCTTTTTCTTGAACCAGCAAAATATTCCTTTAACTTTTTCTTTCACATTTACAAATACTATATTCCTCTAACAGATAAAAGCGGCCCATGACGCAGGGTAGTTGAAATATGAAGCCCCTCTGTTTGAAACTACAGCGCAGTGCTGTTTCAACTACAGTTAACTTTCTTTTCAACTAAAGTTAACTCTTTTCGTGAAGAAAGTTAACTTTCTCCAAAACGAATCTTATAGATGTTTTTTTTATATTTTATAATAAACGGACAAAGAATAAAAAAGAATCTCCTTCGCCGGTTTTTTGAGGAGAATTAACACTCCAAAACATGAAATGTCTAAGAAATTAACTATCTTTGCACATAGTATAATCTATTTTTTTATGGCATATCAATCTATAGACGAACTGCGGATACTATTGAGCCAAGAGGTTTTTGGCGACAGGCAGGACAGTAAGAAGGCTGCTGGCAGAGCATTAGGTACGTTCATCGAGACTATTATATTTTACCTGTTGAGGCAATGGGGTGAAAACGATTCTGTCGCTATTGAGAGACCATTGGCTGAATACGGGCGCGAAGAAATAACTCATAATGTGGAGTTCACTTTGCATCCAATACTTTCCGTTCATTCTTCATTTGAGATTCCAAAATCAACACCAACCACTGCTCGGAAAGTAGCCGACAAGATTCAACTCCCCAGCATGTATGATCTTACGAGTAATAAGGTAATCAACAAGGGCATCATACAAAATGCTTGCGTCATTGGTTCAGACGAGCAGTCGATTGTTATTGCCGCTCCCGACCGGATAACTTCCAGAGGTACAATCATGCACACTTACATCCTCGACAAGCATGCTTATGCCATGATTGAGTGCAAGCGTGTTGGAAAGGAGGGAGATGCTAAGGGACCTCAAACCATTGAGAAGGCCAAGCAGGGAGCATATGTGGCCAAGATGACATCCTCTTTGCAAAAAGTACGTAATGACCAAGGCGGGCTTGATGGCATTTACTTTGTAAATGGTGAGGCTTATGTAGGCCCATATGACCAACTTCTCAATGAAATCATCTTTAATGGCGACCCGCAGCAACTGCGCAACTTCACGCTTTCAATCGGGGTCGTAAGTAATCACGGCAATTGGTTTACCGCAGGTAATCAAAACAAGGAAATGAAAGTTCTCGCTCAGAGTTATGATTGGTTACTCTTCTTAACAGATGAAGGTTTGGCAGAATTCATCATCGATTTGTTACGTTCTCCGCAACCCGAATACAGGGCTGTTCGCGATGCTTTTCTTGCCAGTTATCCGCCATCGGGAGGTCGAAAAGTCGATAATGCATTCATCAAGAAGAAAATGGAGCAAGCAGCCCATTGTGCTTTGGATTCTTACTTCGCCAAAAACCTTGACCGAATTGAGAACTGGTTTAATGTTATCTCTCCAAACGGAGGAACTCTACATGACTTAAAGCAAATACTTGTGACACTTAAAAACAAAGACTGGAGGGCGATACTATGACAGCAGGCAGACATGTTAATCCCCTTAGCCAGAGTTGGTGTACTCCCCACAAGTATGTCAATGCCATTAAACGCTTTTGGAATGGCCGAATTGACCTTGACCCATGCTCAAACGAGTATTCTGTTGTAGAAGCCGAAGTGGAATACTGCCTTCCTGAACACGATGGACTGAAGGAAAGTTGGAACTATCCCACCGTCTATGTCAATCCGCCATACGGTTCCGATCGAGAGCGTGGAACGACTATTAAAGACTGGCTGGCTAAGTGTGCTAACACACATCGTGAATATGATTCCGAGGTTATCGCTCTTGTTCCAGTAGCCACCAACACTTCTCATTGGAAGAAATACGTCTTTGGGGTTGCTGATGCTATCTGTTTCCTTTATGATACGCGCCTTCGCTTCCTCGAAAACGGATACAGTACGGGGAAAGGTGCTCCTATGGCCTGCTGCATGATTTATTGGGGTAATGACATTGAAGGATTCCAAGAGAATTTCCTTCAATATGGAGCAGTTATTGACATTAGAAACTTGAAAGATATTTCTATCGGTGAAGAAGTCATTGCCCATGTTTTGAATTTTGCATGATTAAAACATTTATTTTACAGAATATCTTTTATAAATAGTACTCAAAGGAAAGCGATTTCGCAGATTCTTTGTTTCACGGTTTTATGGATTTTTTACGCCATCAAAGAAAACGAAAAAAAGAGCAATGTTTTGGTGGTTGAAGTAAAATGTAGTATTTTCGCAAAAGTTTTGCACACAAATAAAATGCGTTATGGAAAGTATTTATGATTTCAAGGCACTGACCAGCAAGGGAACCGAACTGGATTTCAGTCAATTTAAGGGAAAAGTGTTGCTTATTGTCAACACAGCCAGTAAGTGCGGATTGACTCCGCAGTTTGCAGGATTGGAGGAACTGAACATGAAATATCGTGACCGCGGACTTGTGGTCATCGGTTTCCCCTGCAATCAGTTTGCTTCTCAGGACCCGGGCAGCGACAGCGAGATAGAGGGTTTTTGCCAGTTGAACTATGGCGTGACGTTCCAAATCATGAAGAAGATTGACGTGAACGGCGACGATGCCCATCCCATCTTCCAGTTTCTGAAGCGTAATACGCGTGGTCTGTTTGGCAGTCGCATCAAGTGGAACTTTACGAAGTTCCTTATTTCGAAAGACGGCAGCCGTATCAAGCGCTACGCACCGACCACTTCGCCTAAGCGGTTGGAACACGACATTGAAGAACTGCTTTGACGGCTATTGTAACGACAACAAAAGCACCCATCCAGACGCAGGTTTGGATGGGTGCTTTTGTGTGTGGTAGTTTACTGAGAATTATGTTTCTGTTCTATGTGGCAGAGATACTGTCCCTTGTTCTTCGTCATGCGTCCCCAGTGGAGGGCGTGCTCGGGACAGGAATGGTAGCAACGAAGGCAGAGCACACAGTCTGTTCCCCAGGTGGGGTGTTCCTTGTCGACCGACTTGTTGGATGGGGTCAGTCGGATGTTGTGGCAGGGACAAACCTTGGCACAGCGTCCGCAGCCGGTGCAGGCATCGGTCGTGCGGAAAGGCTTCGAGTCAATGAGGTAGCGGTTGAAGAAGGGGCGTACCACTTGGCTCTTCAGCCATGTGAAGTGGCCGGGCAGGGTGTCGCTGACGCCTTGTCGTTTTTCCTGAATATGCTCGACTATGTCGGCCAGGCGTTTCTTGGCTTGTTCATATTTGCGGTGTTCTTTCTGGGGAGAATCCACGTCAAAACCTGGCAGGCAGATGTACGATTCAGGCATCTGTACGGCCCAGGCTGCTGCACAGGTCCAGCCACGTTTTTCCACACATTTCCTGAATATTTCGCCTGTCTTTCCTGTGTCGTCGCCGCAGGTGGTCACCATGTAGAGATATTCCACGCCATGCAGTTTCACCTGGCCGATGAACTGCTCGACGAATGTGGGCACGCCCCATGCGTAGGTGGGGAATACGAAACCCACACGTTCGCCAGGGGCGAGGTGGAAGTCTTCCTGTTCAGTGTCGATGTCGGTGATGAAGGCCAGTTGTTCGTCGAGTCGCTCTGCCAGTTGGCGAGCCACCCAAGCCGAGTTGCCCACGCCGCTGAAATAGAAAATCATGGGTGTTGCTTTTGACTTATCGCTTGATGCCTCGCCGGTTCAGTTCGTTGATGTATCGGCGGGCGTTCTGCATGTGTTCGTTGTAGTTGGTGGCGAAGTTGTGTGAGCCGGAGAAATCCTCCTTGGCACACATGTACAGGTAGCCGTGCCGCTCGGCATTGAGGACGGCATCGAGGCCGGCAATCGATGCGATGCGGATGGGGCCTGGCGGCAGTCCCTCGTAGCGGTAGGTGTTGTAGGGAGATTCGCAACGCAGGTGCTCGTTGAGCACGCGACGGATGCTGAAGTCGCCGACGGCAAAAATCACGGTCGGGTCGCTCTGCAGTGGCATGCCCCGTTGCAGGCGGTTGATGTAGAGGCCTGCGATACGTGGCTTCTCCGGGTTGTAGGCTGATTCCGCGTCGACGATGCTGGCCAGTGTGGCGACCTCGAAAGGCGAGAGGTGCAGGGTGTCGGCCTTGGCGCGACGCTCTTTCGTCCAGAAGCGTTCGTACTCGTCTTTCATTCGTTGCACAAACTTCTCGGGGGCGATGTCCCAATACACTTCGTAGGTGTTGGGGATGAAGAGGGTGGGAAGGGTCTCGCGGGTGAGTCCGAACTTTCCCATTGCCTGCTGGGTGGCTTCTTGCAGTTGCAACGAGTCGGTCAAGAGTTTTCCGGCCACGCGTCCCATGAGTTCGTCTACTGTGCGCACCGATGGCACGACGAGGTTGATGGGCTCCTCGTTGTGGTTGCGCAGGTTGCGGAACAGTTGCAACATGCGTGTTCCTTGCTCGACAGTGTAGCGGCCCGTGCGCACATGGTCTTTGTAACCTTTCAGCAGTGCCAGGGTCTTGAATCCCAGCATGGTGCGCGGCTGGGCGGCTGTCTCGACTTTCACGAGCACCGAGTCGTAGGTGTCGTCGGCGTCGATGTAGAGGTCGGCCCGTTCGGTGTTCTTTGCGTTTGTCAGGGCAACAAAGCAGACTGCAATCGCACCGAGTGTGATTGCAGCCGCAATGGTATAGATGAGTTTTTTCATTTCACTTCAAAGATGACTTTGTCTTTCTGTTCATTGAGGTGTGCCTGGATGGTGACGCCTGTGGACAGTTCGTTTTCGACAATCAGTTCCGACAGTCCGTCCTCCAGGTGGCTTTGGATGGCGCGTCTGAGGGGGCGTGCGCCGAATTGTTTGTCGTAGCCTTTCTCTGCGACGAATTTCTTGGTTTCGTCGTCGATGTCCAAGTGGTAGCCCAGGGTCTCCATGCGTTGTGTCAGCGGCATCAGTTCCTGGTCGATGATGCGGATGATGGAGTCGAGTTCCAGTTGGTCGAAGGTGATGATTTCGTCTATGCGGTTCAGGAATTCGGGCGAGAACTGTCGTTCGAGTGCCTTGCGTACCACATTGCGCGACATTTCCTTTTCGCCCACGCCCTGCATGGCTGCGAAGCCGATGCCGCGGCCAAATTCCTTCAGTTGGCGTGTGCCGGCGTTGGAGGTCATGATGATGACTGTGTTGCGGAAGTCGACGGTGCGTCCGTTCGAGTCGGTCAGGCGTCCGTCGTCCATCACCTGCAGCAGGATGTTGAACACGTCGGGATGGGCTTTCTCAATCTCGTCGAGCAGCACGATGCTGTAGGGTTTGCGGCGGACGCGCTCGGTCAGCATGCCGCCTTCTTCGTAGCCCACATAGCCCGGGGGTGCGCCCACCAGTCGGCTGACGGTGAATTTCTCCATGTATTCCGACATGTCGATGCGGATGAGTGCATCGGTCGTGCCGAACATGTGTTCGGCCAGTTTCTTGGCCAGGTAGGTCTTGCCGACACCCGTCGGTCCGAGGAACATGAAGGTTCCGATGGGTCGTTGCGGGTCGTTCAGTCCGACGCGGCTGCGCTGGATGGCTGCCACGAGTTTGTCGATGGCGTCGTCCTGACCGATGACCTTTGACTTCAGTTCGCTGCGCATGCCCTTCATTTTCAGTCCTTCGGCAGCGGCCATGCGCTGCACGGGGATGCCAGTCATGAGGGACACGGTCTCGGCCACTTTTTCCTTGTCGACGGTTTCGCGGTTCTCGACCAGGGTTTCTTCCCATTTCGTGCGCATTTCCTTGAGTTCGCTCTCCAGCATCTTGATGCGGTCGCGATAGTTGGCGGCCAGTTCGAAGTTCTGGTTCTTCACGGCCTGTTCGCGGCGGGTGATGGTCTCGGCGATGAGTTGTTCCTGCTGTTCAATTTCGGTGGGGACGAGCACGTTGTTGATGTGTACGCGGGCACCGGCCTCGTCGAGTGCGTCGATGGCCTTGTCGGGGAAACTGCGGTCTGTGACGTAGCGTTCGGTCAATTTGGCGCAGGCTTCGATGGCCTCGTCGGTGTAGGTCACGTTGTGATGTTCTTCGTAGCGTTCCTTGATGTTGTTGAGGATTTCGATGGTTTCGTCAAGGGTGGTGGGCTCTACGATGATTTTCTGGAATCGGCGTTCGAGTGCGCCGTCTTTCTCTATTGATTTGCGGTACTCGTCCAGGGTGGTGGCACCGATGCATTGCAGTTCACCGCGCGAGAGGGCTGGTTTCATCATGTTGGCGGCATCCATTTGTCCGGCCTGGTTGCCGGCTCCGACGAGGGTGTGGATTTCGTCGATGAAGACAATGATGTTGGTGTTGGCCTTCAGTTCGGCGATGATGGTCTTCATGCGTTCTTCGAACTGTCCGCGATACTTGGTGCCGGCCACGACGTTCGTCATGTCGAGGGTGACGAGGCGCTTGTTGAGCAGTGTGCGCGAGACCTTGCGCTCGTTGATGCGCTGTGCCAGTCCTTCGACGATGGCGCTTTTTCCCACGCCAGGTTCGCCGATGAGCACGGGATTGTTCTTCTTGCGGCGGCTCAGTATTTGTGCCACGCGTTCGATTTCTTTCTCACGCCCGACGACGGGGTCGAGTTTTCCTTCGCGTGCGGCCCGTGTCAGGTCGAATCCGAAGGTGTCGATGGCCGGTGTGTCGGTCTGTCGTCCCTGTCGCTTGTCGGTGCGCACGGTCTGCGAGGTGGCTCCCTCCTGTCCGTTGGCACTCTGTGGCGGTGTGTCGAGGTCTTCGTCCTCGTCTTCGTCGAAACTCACGTCGGCCTTTGGCGCGGTGGCGGGCTGTGAGAAGTAGGTGAAGAGTTCGTCGTAGCGTACGTTGTTGTCCGTGAGGATGCGTGCTGGCAGGTTGTCCTTCTGCTTGAGGATGGCGAGCAGGAGGTGCTCGACGTCGGCTGTCTGGCTGCGCATGAGTCGTGATTCGAGGATGCAAAGCCGCAGCACGCCGGTCGACTTGTCGTTGAGCGTCACGTCGGAGTTGACGTAGCGGAAGGGCAGGCCGTTGTCGTGTTGCAGGTTGTGTTCAATCACTTTCTTGAGCATCGGTATGTTCACGTGGCAGCGGTCGCGCAGCATGTCGACTGCTCGATTCTGGCCGTCGCGGATGATGCCGAGCATGATGTGCTCCGGCCCGATGTAGTCACAGTTCAGCCGCAGGGCTTCCTCCTTGCTGTACTGTATGATTTGCGATACTTTCTGCGAATAGTTCAGGTTCATTGTCGGTTTTATCAGTTCTCATTTTTCCAGCCAGTCTGTCAGACGTGACAAAATTTCAGTCTTCATGTCATCGGGCATGGTGCTGATGCGGGTGGCGTGGCTGCCGCCTGGCTGTACATAGACGCGCATGTTCTGTTTCCTGGAGCAGTCGAGCCAGTCGGCCACGCCGCTGGCGCTCCACGGGTCGTACTCGCCATAGATGAAGATGTGTTTCGGGTCGTGTGTCTTCAGGAACTTCACCGTGCGCTTGTACAGGGTCTTATCAAATTTAATGCCACGCAGTTGCTGTGGCAGCATGATTTGCTTCAGGTAGCCTTTTGTGCGCTTCACGCCCAGCAGCCGCCTGAGTCCCTTGCGGCTGTAGCCGTAGTAGCCCAGTTCGCGGGCGGCCTGCACGTGGAACGGGGTGAATGCGCTGGGGCAGGTGAAGTAGTCGGGGCCGGCCACCGTGGTCAGGTAGTCCAGCCACGTGCTGTCGGCTGCCTCTGTCTGTGGAATCGTGCTCACGGGTGTGCCCCACTGCCAGAAGGCAAAGGGCAGTTCCAGCACGCAGTAGTCGTAGATGTCGGCTACAGGCAGGTTGTAGGTGTAGCCTTTCTGACGCGAGAAGGAGTCGAAGCCGGGCAGCAGCCGCTCCTTGCGCCAGAGCAGTTCGCACTGTGCCTGGCGCACGGCCAGGCGTGCGACGGCGGTGCCCACCTTGTGGTCCAGGAAGGGCTCGTGCCTGCCGTCCTCGACGCGGCGGTTCAGTGGTGCCACGTAACTCACGCTCACATCGACGTCGTCGGGGTAGGTGGCGCGGTAGAACATGGTGGTCTGTCCGCCCTTGCTGATGCCCGTGGCCACCCATTTGCCGCCGAACACCGTGCCCAGCGACTGGCGCACGCGGTGCAGGTCGGCCATCGAATTGTCCACTGTCATCCACTGCCAGTAGTCCCATCCCTCGTCGGACGGCGAACCGCCCGAGTGTGTCTGCGGTACCGACTCGGCAAAGTAGCGGTGCTCGCACACCACGACATTGGCGTCGAGCAGGCGGCTCAGTTCCTCTTCGTAGAGGGGGTTGAGCGCATAGTGGGCAAAATAGCCCTCGGTCACCATCACCGTCGGGCGGTCCGGCCCTTTCAGGCCCACGACGACGCGCTCGCTGAACGTGCCGTCCAGCGTGTCGTGTCCGTTCACGTCCTGTGTCATGCGCACCACATATTTCTCTTTGTAGACGCCACCGCCGTCGCACGCCTCGACGCCCGTCACGTGGGGGGCTTGCAGCAGTTGCCGCATGAACGCCGTCGTGTCGGTCTGCGCCTGCATCGCCAGGGTCGTCCAGAGCAGTGCCGTCAGGCCTGCTGCCCATCGTTTGCCAATGTTTCTTCCGTCCATGGTTTCCTTGGGTTTTGTTTCCGCTGCAAAGTTAGGTAAAATCAGACAATTCAGCAAATCGGCCCCCGTCCGTCGCAAGCCTCCCTGCCATGTCCCCCTCTGTGGACGGCCTCTCGTCCCACGGCACATAATAAATAATGTTCGCGCGCGAGCGCGCGCGTAAATATAATAGCCTGCACGTTGCTCCCTTGTCGAGCCGTATGCCTGGGGGCGCATGTGTCTTGCCAGCGGACCGCATCTTTCCTCAACCTCCCTTTCCGCCGTCGGGACGCCCGCTTCCGCAAAACAACCAGGACACCTGTGCTTTGCACCCATTGCTCGTAGAGACGGGCTGTGCCCC
>FLNU01002330.1_pt1 | contig 78186 bp, 53 predicted proteins | sample 1140361 | NCBI WGS metagenome assembly FLNU01 (sample SAMEA3878206, study PRJEB12797) | bioreactor metagenome | biome: Moose rumen | place: Sweden | collected 2011-10 | reverse complement strand
CCGTCTCTCAAATAGTGGAGAACGTCTCCGAACGTTCAAACAGTAGAGACGGTGTTTTTCACCGTCTCTCAAATAGTGGAGAACGTCTCCGAACGTTCAAACAGTAGAGACGGTGTTTTTCACCGTCTCTCAAATAGTGGAGAACGTCTCCGAACGTTCAAACAGTAGAGACGGTGTTTTTCACCGTCTCTCAAATAGTGGAGAACGTCTCCGAACGTTCAAACAGTAGAGACGGTGTTTTTCACCGTCTCTCAAATAGTGGAGAACGTCTCCGAACGTTCAAACAGTAGAGACGGTGTTTTTCACCGTCTCTCAAATAGTGGAGAACGTCTCCGAACGTTCAAACAGTAGAGACGGTGTTTTTCACCGTCTCTCGGAAGTTACTAAGTACCTTTCGACAATTTCTTCTTTATCTTCTTTCGCCAGCCGAAGATGCGCTGCGGAATCTTAATAAGCCAACGAATTATCTTATCAATCAGAAATGACAGCCTGTCCGCAAAAGTGAACATTGGTCGGGCTATGCCGCGCATGGCATACGCCTCGCCGATTACATTATCTATTCTGCTTTTCTGCGCACCGGCATTAGGCTGCCAATGGTGAATGATAAAAGCCGGAACGGAATAGAAACGAGCAAACCACGTGTGGCGACACATCTCCCTACCCTCATGATTTAACAATATTGTAGTTATGCCGTCATCGTGCAAATGATTAGGAAGATATAACGTGCGTGACACAGATACCTGCCAAAGGAAAAACGGATAATAAGGCTCTTTGTCCGCACTCGAGAAATCATAACGACGACCTTCAATCAACATCTCACGGGGGTAATTTGCCTCTAATCGCTCTCTATGTTCTTTATAGTCAAACACCTTTTTTGAACGTTTGGAGACGCTCTCCACTATTGAACGTTCAGAGACGTTCTCAACTATTTCATTTTTATTTAAGAGCTTGCGCAAGAGCCTGAGGTTGAGCACATTAAAGAAAGGATTGGTAACGATGGGGTTACCACTGCGGTGGGCATAACAGCCGCCATCCGGACAGCCGGCATTGGCAATGTCATTCTCTACCACATATTGCACTAACGCTAACACTGCCTCAATATCAGTAATAAAGCAATCTTCATCCACATTAATTGCTACATCGCAATCTTCGTCGCGAAGCATTGTATAGAAATATCCGTCTGCCGTTTGGTCGGTTAGGCGTATGCACGGATATCCCGCATCTGCATACAGACGACGGCTCTGTTCGTACAATTCCTTATTGAAACTGCGACAGAAAAATTTTATATTAAGATTATTATCACAATTCATTTAATATATTCCAATATCGGGGATAGGATTGTTTTCTTTATGTAGATGAAAATAAGTTCGGGAAAGAAGGCTCTCAGTTGCCCTGTTTCACGGGCTTTGCGGAAAAGACAGGAGAAAGCCTTTCTCTTTTCTCTGCCTCGCCATTTTCGAGTGTGGCTGAGGCTATCACTATATACCATATAATGATACAAGGCATCATCTATTCCAACAACCTTACAAGCGAGCAAAAGGCAGCAACCGATAAATGCGCTATCCTCGCTGCTTCTCGCATCAGGAAACATAATATCGTACTTTTCCAACATCTCACGGCTGTAAATATACGTCCACAAGTATGCTACATAGTGGCGAAGAAGATAACTCCTCTCTTGCCGCGATATTTCCACATTTGCCACTTGAGGATTACGCAAGACCTTACTGTCCGCTCTCTTTGTTTGCTCCTGCCGCGAGCGGGGTTTAACAGAACGTTCGGAGACGTTCTCCACTACCAAACGTTCGGAGACGTTCTCCACTACAGAACGTTCGGAGACGTTCTCCACTACCAAACGTTCGGAGACGTTCTCCACTATTCCATCGTCACATATAGCATTGCAGTAACTAAGGTCTGCGTCATTCGCCTTTGCGTTGTCATAAAGCATCTGATACATCTGCGGTTCTGCTATGTCATCTGCGTCAAGAAACGCAATGTATTCACCATGGGCTGTTTTTAGCCCTACGTTTCGTGCCGCGCCCGGACCGCCATTTTGCTCCGTTGCAGTAAAGATATACTTTATATCTTTCCTCTCGCTTTGCGCTGCTAATGCTTTCGCAATAGAGATGCTCTCGTCATGCCCGTGGTCGTCAACTATCACCACCTCCATATTTCTCAGACTCTGCCTCTCAACAGAGAGAAGACAACGCTCTATATATTGCGCTGCATTATATACGGGTATTATGATGGATAGAGTCGGCATCTCATTTACGATGTACGAAGTACCGCTTACGCTATGTATCGCTTACGCTAAGGAGGTGTTCTCCACTTAATCAGTGATAAAATCTTGTTCCCGGTAGGCAAGAGAAAGAATCGATTATACCTGCTACGGAGCCGTCTTCCTTCAGAGCAATAAGAGTGTGTATTGAATGGTGATTCATTTTTTCCCCTGCTTCTACAATCTTTGCCGACTGCAATATTGTCTTTGGGTTGCTTGACATTATCTCGCCGACAGGCGTTTCGAAAAACCGCTGCCCTAATCGTTGCATCGCTCGCCTCACATCGCCATCCGTTACGATACCCGTCAGTTTGCCGTCGTCAATCACTACTGCCACGCCAAGTGTTCCCGCCGTCATCACCTCTATAACTTTCTGCATTAGGTCGGTAGAGACTACTATCGGCAGATTACCTTTTACCATAATATCCTCCACTTTCGCAAGCAGTTTCCTGCCGAGGTCGCCTCCCGGGTGCAACATCGCAAAGTCTGACGAGCGGAAATGGCGCGACTCCATCAAAGCGCAAGCAAGAGCATCCCCCATAGCGAGAGTGGCGGTCGTAGAAGATGTGGGAATAAGATTGAGGGGGTCTGCTTCATGTTCAACGGCTATATTCAAATGAACGGCAGAATAAGAAGCGAGAAGAGAATCAGAACAGCCTGACATTCCGATAATGGGTATATTCTTCGCTTGAATAAGCGGCATAAAGCGTAGCAGTTCTTCCGTCGCCCCCGAGTATGATATAGCAATAACTATATCGTTTTCCGACAGCATACCGAGATCGCCGTGATAAGCATCAAGCGGATTGAGGAAAAAAGCAGGCGTGCCGGTGGAAGCAAAAGTGGCGGCAATCTTTGTAGCGATATGTCCGGACTTCCCTACTCCCGTAACTATCACTTTCCCTTTGCAGCCGAGAATAAGGTCAACCGCCCTGCTGAAACTATCATCTATCCGAGGGATAAGTTTTAATATCGCTTCCGCCTCGCTGCGAAGACACTGTATGGCAACTAAATCTCTTTCCATAATTTTAATCTAACTTAAGCACTGCGAGGAACGCCTTTTGCGGCACTTCCACATTGCCTATCTGTTTCATTCTTTTCTTGCCTCGCTTCTGCTTCTCAAGCAGTTTGCGCTTACGGCTGACATCACCGCCATAACACTTTGCAAGCACATCTTTTCTCACCTGCTTAACCGTTTCACGGGCAATAATCTTAGCACCTATCGCTGCCTGTATCGCTATGTCGAATTGTTGGCGGGGTAGCAGTTCTTTCAGTTTCTCGCACATTCGCCGTCCGAAATCAACGGCATTGGCACGATGTGTCAGCGTAGAGAGGGCATCTACCTGCTCACCATTAAGCAAGATATCCAACTTCACCAAATCCGACTGCCTAAATCCGTTGGCGTGATAGTCAAAAGAGGCATAACCTTTTGATATACTCTTCAGTTTATCATAAAAATCTATCACTATCTCGCCGAGCGGCAAGTCAAAATATATCTCAACGCGGTTGCCGCTTATATACTCTTGCTTAATCAGTTCGCCTCGTTTGTCAAGGCAAAGGGTCATGATAGGACCTATAAAATTAGTGGTTGTTATAATCGATGCCCTGATATACGGTTCTTCCACATGTTCTATATATGCGGGGTCAGGCATACCTGCGGGGTTATGCACCTCGTGCATCACGCCGTCTTTGGTATATACGCGATACGACACATTCGGAACGGTCGTTATCACATCCATATCAAATTCGCGGTCTAACCGCTCCTGCACTATCTCCATGTGTAGCAGTCCGAGGAAACCGCAGCGGAAACCAAACCCTAACGCCACCGAACTCTCCGGCGTAAAGGTTAGCGAAGCATCGTTCAGTTGCAGTTTCTCGAGCGAGGCACGCAGATTCTCATAATCTTCCGCCTCAATAGGATAGACACCGGCGAACACCATCGGTTTAACCTCTTCAAACCCCTCAACAGCCTTCTCGCACGGACGGGCGACATGAGTAATGGTATCCCCTACTTTCACCTCTGTGCTCGTTTTTATTCCCGAAATGATATACCCCACATTGCCGGCACTTATCTCCTGCATAGGCTGCATATCGAGTTTCAGAACACCTACCTCGTCTGCCGAATACTCCTTTCCGGTATTGAAGAAACGCACGGTATCGCCTTTTTTCAAAGTACCGTTTACTACCTTAAAATAAGCGATTATGCCTCTAAAAGAATTGAATACGGAATCGAACACGAGGCACTGCAGTGGTGCATCCTTATCCCCCACAGGTGCAGGAATACGCTCCACAATAGCATCCAATATCTCCTCAACGCCCATTCCCGTCTTGCCTGAAGCACGGATTATTTCCTCTCTCTTGCAACCAAGCAGTTCCACAATCTCATCTTCCACCATATCAGGCATAGCACTCTCCATGTCGCACTTATTCAGCACGGGGACAATCTCGAGGTCATGCTCAAGAGCCATATATAAATTGCTGATAGTCTGAGCCTGCACTCCTTGCGAAGCATCCACTATCAACAATGCCCCTTCGCACGCTGCTATTGACCTACTCACCTCGTAGGAGAAGTCCACATGCCCGGGGGTGTCAATAAGGTTAAGTGTATAACCTTTATATTGCATCTGAATAGCGTGGCTCTTAATCGTGATACCGCGCTCTTTCTCAAGATCCATATCGTCAAGCACCTGATTCTCCATCCGGCGCTTATCTATGGTCCCCGTATATTCGAGCAGACGATCGGCTATCGTCGATTTACCATGATCAATATGGGCTATTATGCAAAAATTGCGAATATCCTTCATCTCACTATATTCTTCTGCGCCAAAATCGGAGAACTCCTCCTTTGTACATTGTCCTTTGTCACTTTGTACTTTGTCACTTTGTACTTTGTACTTTGTCCTTTGTCACTTTGTACATTAATTGGTACTTCGTCTCACGGCAAAGATACTACTTTTTTCTCAGTTATGCAAATAAATGCTAATATCTGACAAAAAAATTGGAAGCAGCACTCGACTGCTTCCAATTTTTCTGAGAACTTTGGCTTATATTCTCAACTTTTTCTAATTACAACTCAACGCCAAGTACATTGTATTCCTTACCATTAGCGCGAATCACAATCTGTCCGTTCTGACGCAACTCTTTAACTACCGCATTGTCAGCCTTGACATCATCAAGAGCGGTAACATCGAGAAGCAAATTAACGACAACGCTATAACCTAATGAATTAACGGCATTGATAGCAATAGTGCCATCGTTTTTAACCACTGCTGAACCGCTAACCATATACCACAAAGCCTCAAAATAGCCGTCATCAGTAAAGGTGTATGCCAGAGTATAGTCAATATAATCATAAGTGGAATTATAGCCTGTGCAAGCGTGCAATGTACCTGCGTCATCCGTATCATCAATAGGATAAGTGCCGACAGCTAAACCCGTTGCCGTATTAGCAACATTAAACTGCAAATCAACACCCTTATTTCCGTCTTCGGCAGAAACGATAATTACACCATACTGATTGACATACTTAGTATCAATGGTGTATGTCGGGAAATCGTATGCAAAATCGCTGTCGCTGTCATACTGCAGAGCAGATGAACTACTATCGGAAGCAGTAAAGGTGATATTTACGGTATATTCTGCCACATCGGTCAGGTCGTCCTCATTTTGAACGGTAATAGTACCAGTGATAGTACCATTATTATTTGCATCTACCATAACAGTCAAGTCTGCTTCTACAATAGAGAGCCAAACAGTATCATTTCCGTTTATCTCTACTAAATAGGTATAATCTTGCGAGTAAATATCGTCTGCCGTATAAGTACCGGCGATAACATCGTCATAATACATAGCAATGCTTATATACTTATCACCTGCGGTATTGTATCCGTATGCCTGCCAAATAGAATAATAATAACTATCATAGAACTGCAGTGCGCCGCTGAAGGAACCTGTACGAGAAGCAACAGGCTTGACATAAGTGAGAGTGATGTCGAAATCTACAACATCAGAATTGTCCTCCTCATTCTGCATACGCATCACACCGGTCAATGTCACATCTCCATTGGCGGCAACGCTAACATTCAAGTTTGCAGAGAGCGGTGAATAGTAGAGAGTATCCGTGCTGCTCAATAATGCAATAAATGTATAGTCAAGATCCAAATCCGAATAACCGAACGTACCTGCAAGAACATCTGCATTCACGCATACTGTAATATACCTGCTACGATCGGCATTGAAACCATAGAACTGGAACCATCCGTAGAAAGCAGTTTGATCATATAAATTAGTACTCATTGACAATGTCTCTGTCCTGCTTGCATCAGGCATAATGAAGATGAGATCGAGGGTATATTCAGTGTTGTTATAGCAGAGAACGGTACCCGTTACATGATAACCGCCATCGCCTGACAATTCTACGGTAATGCTGCCGCTGTAAATAGAGGAAGCCTGGCCGCCAACAGGAGTAACACTACCTGTAATATCACGATTTTCTCCAACGGAATACGTACCTTCAGACAAAGCCCCGTCTAAGGAAAGTGATATAGTATTGTTATCATCATCGGCTTTCAGGTAATAATAGGTATAATAACCATCATAACCATAATAAGACTCAGAAGTTACTCTCAAGTTAGTAGCGTTAATAGTTTCAAAGTTATCTGCCGTAGGAGCAGCATAGAACATTGTAATCATATACTCATTACCATCGTCACCTGTGAAACTGGCTTCTACCTCAATATTTCCCTCATCGTCGGTAATATTAATCTCAACGACCTGCGTTGTGTCAAAATAAATGCGAGTTTCTGCCGCAGCATCTATCAGATAGCAGTAATTATACAAAATATCGTCCTGATCGTAGGAACCTGCCGGAGAATTTGTACTCTTGCCGACCACATCCAAACTGAAAGTGTAGTCATCGTTCGTCGCTCTCATCCACCAATCATTTTGGTATGAATAGAAATGATAACTCATTGGTTCTTCAAAATCAATAGAGATTAGTTCCTTCACTGCTTCAGGGACATTCCTCTTAACCACCTTCATAAAATTCTTCTGCCCATACTGAACAAGATTGACCTGAGGAGCATACTTCTTGTCTGCACGCTCACCTATGGCAGCACGCATTTGCTTGCCTTGCCGTGCATCAAAACGAATCTGCGCATCTTTCTTGGGAGATGCACTAATACCTAACACTAAGGTTAAAGCACAAAATAAAGCGAAAAATTTCTTCATAATTATAAAATTTAAATTGTTATTTGTATTTATGTTTTTTATCAATTTTGCTTCAATTACACTTTAATTCGAACGGCAAAGTTACAATTTATTATTTTTACCTGCAAATTTAAGTGCAAAAAAATAAAAAAAATAGCAATATCGTGTCAAAATGTCAGAAATTTAATAAATATTCTTACATTTTGTCAATATTTTAGTATCTTTGCAAACATTATGTCAAATTTTATGTTTCCGTTTCGCCACTCATCTCTCTATACTATTCTTCCCCTCGCTCTATTGCTACAACTCTGCGCTTCGTGCAGTAGGCAAAATAGTAATGACGACATTGAATCGGAGAGTCCTTTTTTTTCTGTAGGAGTTGTCGGTGTTACCGCTACTACCCTATCCGTTCGCATTGAGCCTGCCGACGGCACTATTTTCTACACCGCTGCCTTACTCACCTCTGACGAGTATCTCTCCGACACGAGTGATGCCGCTATCATAATGAAGCAAACGCAGCATCTTAACTCAGCACTTCTCCAAGCAGAAAACACGGGGCAATCGCTCTCACTCGCTGACCTTCTTTACGAAGGTGTACAGACCCTTCATTTCCGCCACCTCACATCCTCTGCTTCGTATCAACTCTGTCTCTTTCGATTCGACACAAAGGACGGTAGCCCATCCGAACAATTAAGGACAATCGGCAAGGTTGAGCGATTTCCGATAACCACAACCGCCATCTCCAAATCGGCTATGCTGTTAAGCATCGACATTACGGGAGATGACACACTCTCTATCACCCCTACAACCGCCGAACCGTATATCTTCTTTTATGAAACGATAGACGATTGGTTCGAGTTCACCAATGATGCCGACCCGACTCAGGAAGCGATAGAGGCAGAGATTAACGATTTCGTCATTTGGTACGATAATGAGGGTTATCCGCTGCCTATCTATAAAGGCACACAACACTTCCGCCTCAGCGATCCGACCCTTTCCTTACGCACCGATACCTATTATATATTCTTCGCTGCCCCATACACCGAAGCCGTCAACGGCGAGGCTGCATACCTTATCGCTTTCATCGAATAAAATGCCTCGCTGTTGACGTTAGAGAATTAAAGTGAGAAATTTTTCATTTTTCACTTTTAATTTTTCGTTTTTAATTGTAACTTTGCACTAAAATTTACATTTTTTCATACGATGCAATCAGTAGTAGTCCGCTTTGTCGGTGATAGCGGTGACGGTATGCAACTCACCGGCAATCTATTCTCTTCTCTCTCTGCCATTCTTGGAGACGAGATATCCACTTTTCCTGATTTTCCCGCAGAGATTCGTGCTCCGCAAGGCACCTTAGGCGGTGTCAGCGGTTTTCAGGTCTGCCTCGGCAAGAACGTATATACTCCGGGTGATAAAGCCGATGTTCTTGTAGCGATGAATGCTGCCGCACTGAAGGTAAACACTGAGCATATACACCCGCACTCAATCATCGTCTGTGATATTGATTCCTTCTCTGCCAAAGATCTTGAGAAGGCGCAATATATGACCGATAACCCTTTCACGGAACTCCGTCTGCCCGAAACGGTGCAGGTTGTTCCGATTCCGCTTACCACCCTCACCAAAGAGTCGCTCAAAGATTCCGGGCTTGACATCAAGTCTATCGTTCGTTCAAAGAACATGTTCGCACTTGGTCTCGTCTGCTGGCTATTCGATCGTCCTATCGATCATGCTATCTCTTTCCTCGAAGATAAGTTTCGCAAGAAGCCCGCTCTCATCACGCCTAATGTTAAAGTCCTCACCGACGGCTACAACTACGGGCAGAACCTCGCCCTATCTGTTAATCAAATCAGACGAAGTACGAAGTACGAAGTACGAAGTACGAAGTACGATACTGTCCCGGCTGTCCGCCACACCTCGATAGCCGGCAATAAGGCAACGGCATGGGGACTAATTGCCGCAGCCGAGAAGGCCGGCAAGCAACTCCTGCTCGGCTCATATCCTATAACGCCCGCAACGGATATCCTACAAGAACTCGCCGCCCGTAAAGACTGCGGAGTCATAACCATTCAGGCAGAAGACGAGATAGCCGGCGTATGCACCGCCATAGGTGCTGCCTTCGCCGGTGACCTTGCTGTTACTTCCACCTCCGGTCCGGGACTATCGCTCAAGAGTGAGGCTATAGGTCTTGCCGTCATGGCAGAGTTACCGCTCGTCGTCATCGATGTACAGCGCGGCGGGCCGTCCACCGGCTTGCCTACAAAGACGGAACAGACCGATCTTCTTTTATCTTTATACGGGCGCAACGGCGAATGTCCCGTTGTCGTGATGGCTGCTTCGACACCCGCAAACTGTTTTCACTACGCCTATATGGCAGCGAAGATAGCACTTGAAAACATGACCCCCGTCATTCTTCTCTCCGACACATATCTTGCCAACGGCACCTCTATCTGGCAAATACCACATCTTGCCGATCTCCCCTCCATAACCCCGCAAGGCGTGCCATCGAAGCCTCGACAAAGTACAGCTTGCGCTATGTACCGCTTACGCTATGTACCGCTTTCGCCATGTACCGCTTACGCTAAGGAGCCGTTCAATCCGGCTATGCGCGATGAGCGCGGCATCCGCTATTGGGCATACCCCGGGATGGAAGGCTACGAGCACCGCAATATAGGACTCGAAAGAGATGCCGAAAGCGGCACCATCTCCACCAACCCGCGCAACCACGAGCAGATGGTCAAGATAAGGGCAGCCAAAGTGGCACAAGTAGCAAACTCCATTCCCCCTCTCAGCGTTTGGTCACCCGAAGACGAAAGTCCGGGAAGTCCGGAAAATCCGGAGAATCCGGAAAGCCCGGAATGGCCGGAAAATCCGGAAAATCCGGGAAATCCGGAAAGCCCGGAATGTCCGGAAAATCCGGGAAATCCGGAGACATTCTCCAATCACAGCACTCTACTCGTCGGCTGGGGCAGCACAGAGGGACACCTGCGTGAAGCGGCAATCTCTTATCACGCAATTTTAGAACGTTCGGAGACGTTCTCCACAAGGCACAACGCAAATTTAGAACGTTCGGAGACGTTCTCCACTACAGAACGTTCGGAGACGTTCTCCACAAGGCACAATAACCGCGGCACAGTAGATGTGGCACACTTCAACTATATCAACCCTCTACCCCTCAACACTCACGAGGTACTATCACGCTACAAACGCATCGTGGTCTGCGAACTCAACACAGGACAATTCGCCTCCTATCTGCGTTCGCAATTCCCGGATATTCATATCGAGCAAATCAATCAGATAGAAGGTCAACCATTCCAAGTGGAATATATAGTTGAAAAGTTAAAAGAGATAAGTGATAAGTGATTATGGAAGCACAAGATTTCAAGTCAGATCAATATGTTCGTTTTTGTCCGGGCTGCGGTGACCACGCTATTGCAACAGCTCTGCAAAAAGCCATGGCAGAGATAGGCGTTCCGCCTCATCAAATAGCCGTCATTTCCGGTATCGGTTGCTCCTCTCGCATGCCGCACTACCTCTCGCCTTACGGGTTCAACACTATCCACGGACGCGGTGCAGCAATAGCAACAGGTGTCAAGACCGCTCACCCTGAACTAACCGTTTGGCAGATGACAGGCGATGGCGACTGCCTCGCCATCGGTGGAAACCATTTCATTCATTCTCTCCGCCGCAATATAGACATCAATATCTGCCTTTTCAATAATCGCATTTACGGTCTTACCAAAGGGCAGTACTCCCCCACTTCCCCTAAGGGTTTCGTCAGCAAGTCGTCACCTTTTGGCACTGTTGAGCGCCCGTTTATCCCCGCAGAGTTATGTTTCGGTGCCCGCGGCACCTTCTTCGCTCGAACTCTCGATGTGGATATGCCCACCACCGTCCGCTGCCTCGTTCAGGCCGATAAACACAGAGGAGCATCTCTCGTTGAGTGCCTCGTGAACTGCGTCATCTTCAACAACGGCACACACTCTTTTATTGCAAACCGAGAAGAAAGGGCGGAGAGGACTATTATCCTTGAACAAGGTCAGCCGATGCTCTTTGGCAAGAACCGCGACAAAGGTCTGGCACTCGACTATTCGACCGTTATCCCTACCCTTATCGTTGTGTCCGCCGATGACTCACGCGTCCTCATCCACGATGCCACCACGCCTGACCCCACCCTCCACCGTATGCTCGCCCTTATGGGGCAACCCGATAGCATTGAAGAGAAGGTTGCTATGGAAGCAGGGCAGACCACCACTCTGCCCATCGCGCTCGGCGTGATACGCAATGTCGCCGCAGACACATACGACAACGCCGTCCATCAACAGATAGACAACATCCGAGCAACCGCCAAAATTCATAATTTCGACGAACTAACCGGCACATTAGAGACATGGTAATCACAAAGTACCGCTTACGCTAAGTGACGAAGTACCGTTTACGCTAAGTGACGAAGTACCGCTTGCGCTATGTACGAAGTACTAAGTGACTTGTCACCTTCGGTGTGCACAATGATATAAAAACGGAGCAGACCAAAGTCTGCTCCGTTTTATATTGCACATTTGCCTTACTTCCCGTTATTATTTGATTACAACGAGGAAATAGTTCTTTTTGCCGCGCCCGAAGAGGAAGTACTTATTATTAAGAAGAGCCTCAGATGTGATTGGCTTTTGCAAATCCGTCAGTTTCTCTTTATTGAGCGACACACCGCCTGCTTGCAACATCTTTCTCGCCTCATTTTTAGAGGGGAATATTTGTGTTTTAACAGCAAGTAGTTCAAGCGGGTCGATACCGGCCTCGATGTCGGCTCGCGATATTTCGAACTGCGGCACTCCGTCTAATACTTGCAACAGCATCTCTTCGTCAAGACGGCGCAGTGCCTCAGAGGTGGCGTTGCCGAAAAGTATGCCCGACGCCTCTACCGCTGCCTCATAGTCCTCTGACGAATGAACCATAACCGTAACCTCTTTTGCAAGGCGTTTTTGCAGTACTCTAAGGTGTGGTGCTTCCTGATGTTCCTTAATAAGAGAGTCAATCTCTTCTTTTGAGAGAGAGGTGAAAATCTTTATATAACGCTCAGCATCTGCATCGCTCACATTAAGCCAGAACTGATAGAACTTATACGGCGAGGTATAGCGGCGGTCGAGCCATATATTCCCGCTCTCCGTCTTTCCGAACTTACCGCCGTCGGCTTTGGTTATCAGCGGACATGTCAAGGCGAAAGCGGTCTTGCCATTCATCTTACGCATCAGTTCAATACCCGTGGTTATATTTCCCCATTGGTCGCTACCGCCCATCTGCATAAGGCAGTTCTTATGCTCATTGAGCCAAACGAAATCGTAGCCTTGCAGCAGTTGATAGGTAAATTCCGTGAACGACATACCTTGTGAGAACTCACCGTTAAAGCGTTTCTTGACAGAGTCTTTCGCCATCATATAATTGACGGTTATGAGTTTACCAACCTCCCGTGCGAAATCGAGGAAGGTAAAATCTTTCATCCAGTCGTAGTTATTGACGAGTTCTGCTGCATTAGGTGCATCGCTTTCAAAATCGAGGAAGCGAGAGAGTTGCTTCTTTATGCACTCTTGATTATGCCTCAGCGTATCTTCTGTCAGCAAGTTTCTCTCTGCCGATTTACCGCTCGGGTCCCCAATCATACCCGTAGCACCACCTATAAGAGCAATAGGTTTATGCCCGCAACGCTGCAAATGGCGAAGCATCATTATGCCGCACAGGTGCCCTATATGAAGAGAGTCTGCAGTCGGGTCAATACCCACATAAGCAGTAGTCTGCTCTTTCTGCAGTTGTTCTTCCGTTCCCGGCATGATATCTTGGAGCATGCCCCTCCAACGCAATTCTTCTACAAAATTCATCGAAGTAATTAAAAATTAAACATTAAACATCTATTTCACCACCAACGGAACATGTGCCTTCTCTTCCATATCTTCAGAGAAGATGAAGGAAGCGGAGTAAACGGGAGTGAGAACAGACTTATCGTATCCTGCTGCAATTACCACATATTCCTCTCCTTCTATTGCCCCCACCTTACTTAAGTTAACCGAATGAAAACCTCTTATCAACATATTATCATTAGTCCCTGACATCTGACTATATAGATATGCAAGAGCCTGAAAATACTCATCCACACTCGAATACCATTTTAGAGACTCGAGGTCAGTGATATCAATAATATAAGTTTCTTCATCGTTTGAAGGCTCGATAGTGAACCAAATTCCCTCAGACTTCTTATCTATGCTATAAGCAAAAGTAAGCGATGAAGTGGTAGTATCTTTTGTTTCGATCACCTTACAAAACAACTCTCCCATCGGTGCGACGGCATCCGGATTAACGCAAAAGGCATATACCACATATTCCGAATTCTCTTCCAAATTGGAGAATATACGCGAGTCCTTACCATAACCGAGACTATGCGACGAGAACGATGCCACATAAGGAGAACTCTCAACAAGCAATTCCTTGCGCCAACTCAGATAATCAGAATATATGGAATCAACCATATATTGCATAAAGCGAAAATCATAGCCGTGATTATTAAAAGTCTCTAATGCGGATATACCGCAGTAGTAATAGACATCCTCTTGCGGTACTATATCAACCTTTGCAGACGCAGCCGTGATAGAAGTCGTGTCAACAATTATATCAATTTTCACCGGTTTCACCGAATACTCTGCTTTAGGGTTGCAGGCTGACATTATAACATATAATATCGGCAATATGTACAATATACTCTTCTTCATACCACTATCAATAAATTACGAAATCCGTTTCTGATTCAAGCAGTTTCTTCACGCATCCGATAAACCTGATGCAACCCATTTGATGCGTGCCGTAATGTCCGAAGTTATACTCCACATTGGCATAAGCGAACTTATCCTTTGCACGCTGCGAATTGAGGAAAGGCACGGTATCATCGTCAAGCGAGTGGAACATATATAGCGGTGCCTGCGGCAACCAGCCGTCGTCTGCCACAATAGAATTGCGAAGCATGGCGCGATATAGCACAGAAGTATTGGCAGAGCGTTTTTGCCGTGCTTCCTCGGTCATAAACTCACTAAGACGGTTAACCCCCATCAGTTTTGCAATCTCCACTACTGTGTATTTTTTCGAGTTTATCCATTCTTCAAAATTGTTCAATAGGTTGTCAGTAAAGAACTCATCATAACGCAAATTCAACCTTTCCCCCTCGTTCATACCCTGAATAATCATTGGTATGGCGCAAGGTATGCCGAGATAATCATTGGCTACCGCCTCGTCGTAGGTAGCAGCAATATCGTACGGACCGGCACCGGCGAAGTTGCGGCGAACCTTATACTTCGAAAGATAGGCGGGGTCTGTTTCCAAAAGTCGCTGTACAGCCACCGTTGTCGCCCCGCCTTGCGAATAGCCCATAAGGTAAATCTCATCGCTTACAGGACTACGCCCTATGCTGTCAAGATAAGGCACTACGGCTTCGAGCATATCAACAACATTATGCGCAGTCAGGTGAGCGCAGAGGTAAGGGTGAACGCGGTCAGACGACACGCCAAAACCTATATAATCGGGGAAGATGAGCGCAAACCCCATCGTTGCCAATATACCCTCTAACTGAAAGCACTCTGACGGTGCCTCATAGGCAGCACCTATAGTGTAGTGGCTGATAAGTATTATATTCTTTATCTTACCCGTTGCAGGTAACATTACCTTTCCTGATAGTACTATCTTCTTGCCATATTGGTCATGCGAGATATATGTGCCTGATATAGAGTGAATCTTATGTGTATTTGTTGCGCTCAACACCTCTTTTGCAAGCGGTGTACCCGCGATAGAAGTGGTACGGCGGGGTGACGGTACCTTATCGCTATCCGATTCCGTAACGAGATCCGCTGCACAGGCGATACTCGGCACCTCAGGAAAACCCTCATCAAGGTCGGTTATCTCTACCTTATACGGGTGGAAACCCACCTGGTTAAATGAACGATACTCCACCTCATCATGCTTGCATGAGAACAATACGCAAACCGGCAAGAGAAGAAAAGTCCAACGATATATATTTTTGAATCTTACCATAATTATATCCTCCGTTATCTCTAAAATCTCACACCTATAGATGCCGTTATAAATCTCGAGCCTGCCAAATATACCTTTTGCAGGTTTTGCAGACCTGACAGCCCGCCAAATTCTATTGACCCGAACAAATGGTTATACCCCACAGAACAACCGATAAGCGTTGCATCAGCCGCCCAAGCACACACAGTCTGCCGCCCGTTGTCGTCCTTTTCACTACCGCCGTTGATTAGCAAACCCAACCCTAAAGAGGTGTAGAGGTCGAACCAATAGTGACGAAACCATGTAAACTTAACCTCCGGCAAAAAAGCGAGGTTATAGCAAAAATGCGCTTCCTTACCTTGAACGTAATTACTGCCGCCGTTAAAGATGTATCGGTCCCACATAAAGCCTGAGCAGTCAACCTTACCTCCATAACTAAACCACTCGTTGTGACGATACTGATATGAAAAAACGACATGCCCTATGTAATGGTAATTACGATTTTCAGTCATCACAAGCTGCGTGGGATAGAGGGTGTAATCTCGGTGCAACGATTCGTGGAAAAACGCCGTTTCGGCTATCATATCACCCCAACCGATACTTATCTCATTAGGATGGATACCGCGCATCTCGTTTGATTCTGCCTTACTATGAAACGCAACACCCAACAGCAAGAATAATATACACAATTTCTCTTTCATCGCTTATTGAAAATATTTTCTGAATGTATCTTCAAATAGTTTTACCGCCTTATCAAACGACTCATGCGAGTCGCCCCCCGCCGCATTAGCATGCCCTCCGCCATTGAAGACTTCAGAAGCATATATATTGACGGGGCGATTGCCTTTCGAGCGGAATGATATCTTCACCTTGTCGGTATCTTCGCGCATAAAGACGGAATAATAAACCGAACCTATCTGTAGCGGCATATTCACTATTCCCTCCGCATCGCCCGACTGGAAATTAAAACGCTTCAACTCCTCCGATGTCAGTGCAATAAGAGCCGTATGGAACTTAGGATAGACCTTCATCTTGTGGTAGAGGCAATAGCCGGTAAAGCGCAATCTCTCTACCGAGAACTGATTGAAGACATTGTCCGATATTGCCTCTTTGTCGACACCTGCCCTTAGCAGTTGAGCCACATTAACATACAGTTCAGGCAGTTTAGAGTTATTATAGGCAAAATTACCGGTGTCGGTCATTAAGCCCGTATATATGCAGGTGGCAATATCAAGAGGCATATCGCGGGGTAACAACCCTTTTTCTGCAAGTCCGTTATATAGTTCTTGAATAAGAAAAGCCGTTGCCGGTGCTTCGGGGTGAGAAATAATAACATCAGCACTCAATACGCCCGGATTAATATGATGATCCATCACAACGCGGGGTACGGATGACTCCTCTAACAGCGGTGTCAAAACGCCGATACGCTTGCTCTCGCAATAATCAAGGCAAAAAATAAGGTCTGCCTCACGAAAAACGGAAGCAGTAGCATCGGCATCAGCATCTCCTATAATAACATCCCCTGCCTGAGGAAGCCAAGCAAGAAACGAGGGGAACGCATTTGGCACCACCACCCTCACATCCGCATCGCTCGGTTGCAGCAGCCTAAGTATCTGCTGCAAGGCGAGAGACGACCCCATAGCATCACCGTCAGGCGACATGTGTGCAGTAATAACAATATGCAGCCTACCGGAAAGCAGACCGCATATCACATCTATATCATTTTCCTTGATAAACATCAGTTTATACTTTAATTTTTAGAAGTATCCTTTATTTGTACAGATATCTCTTTATGCTGTTTTTAGGAGTTTTCTCAAACTCGTCAGGACGAACCTCAACAGCGGCTATCTGCTCGTATGAGGCGAGTAAACCATTTACTTCTTTACGCATCTTTTCCATCTCGGCAGGAATATTGTCGGCAGTTATGCCCGCTGCATCGAGAGCATCCTTGTCGAGATAAACGAGAACAACTATTGCGCCCTCTCTCTGAACAGCGATACTTTCCATAACATAAGGCATATTGTTTACCTTGTCCTCTATCTCCTCCGGATAGATATTTTGTCCGTTCGGACCGAGCAGCATAGTCTTGCTGCGACCTTTGATAAAGATGTCACCTTCGGCATCAACATAACCGAGGTCTCCTGTGCGTAACCAGCCGTCTTCGGTAAAGGCTGCCTTCGTCGCCTCTTCATTCTTGTAATAACCGAGCATCACATTGTCGCCACGTACCTCTATTTCACCGATACCTTCATCGTTAGGATTGGTAATGCGAACCTCCATATTATCAAGAATCTTACCGCAACTGCCCGGTTTGAACTCAAACCACGGACGATATGAGATAAGCGGAGCCGTTTCGGTCATACCATATCCTATAGTGAACGGGAATTTTATCTTGCGGAAGAAACTCTCCACCTCAGCGTTCATAGCGGCACCGCCAATTATAACCTGGAAGAACTCACCGCCGAACACACCCATCAGTTTCTTGCCAATCTGCTCGAGCATAAAATCATTTAGCAGCGGCACTTGCAGCACCCAATTCATAGGCGGTTTAGCAATCATCGGCTGTATCTGCTTGCGATATATCTTCTCAATTATCAAAGGCACAGAGAGAATAAGCGTCGGTTTAACCTCAGCAAAGGCTGCCATAAGCACCTTAGGCGTCGGTACGCGAGTGATGAAATAAGTATGACCGCCGATAGTACTATTGCCCAAGAAATCGAATGCACAGCCATAAGCATGAGCAAGAGGCAGGAAAGTTACCATTCTATCACCACGGAAAAGTTGGCTGGGACCTACGCTACTATAGGTCGTTTGCCCGAAAATAGCATTCGAAGCAAGAGCACGCCCCGTAGTCATCACTCCCTTCGAGAAACCGGTTGTACCTGAGGTATAATTGATTGAAGCCAACTCCTCATTGTCCTTATAATCATAACGAATGCAATCGGGGTGGAAATTACCCTTGAACTTACGATCAAATAACTGCTGAATATTATCCAAAGATATCTGCTCAAGAGTAAGTTGCATCTTCTCGCCACTCGCATCGTCAATAACAGGCAAAGCACTCTCAATAACGGCATTAGGCTTGAATTTAGTAAGCGACATCACCGCTCTCACTTGTCCTAACTCGTTCTCATCAAGGTGATCCCAAATATAGTCGGCGGTAAAGAGAAATTTGCTGTCGCTATGCTTCAAAATATGATGAATATCATTAGCATGAAAATCTTGCAGGATAGGCACAATCACAGCACCGTAAGTGATAGCGGCAATATATGCCACAGCCCAATTGGTACTATTCCTTCCGATAAGCGCTACCTTATCATTCTTCTCTATACCGCACTCCCTAAAAACGAGGTGCAACTTCTCCACTTGCTCAGCCACTTGGGCATACGTGAGCGTGTACTTGGTTTCATAGTCCGTAAAAGCCTCCAATTCCCAATTCTGACGGAAGGAGTCCTCGAACATTCTAACAAAATTTTTATTAACCATAACTACTGAAATTTAACACCTGCATAACTCATTCGTCCCAAGGGACAATGCCCTATACAGGCACATTTTTAATACTTTTGTTCCTCTCTCGACTGTTCGCCGAGCATAAACTTTGTGCAAAGATAACAAAAAAAACTGACAAAACAAGACTTTTTCAATAAAATGAAATAATTGTTGCGTTTTTTGTTTTGTATATTCATAATTTATACTACTTTTGTTTTCAAATTACGCAATTATGAGTTATTCATACATAATGCCCGTCAAACACATACAAGAGACCACAATAGAACTAACAACATTACTCGAACCAATGAAAATACTTATTGCAACAGAAAAGCCTTTTGCCGCATCGGCAGCAAAAGAGATTCAAGAGGTGATTACACATGCCGGCTTCACACCTGTGATGCTCGAGAAATACGCTCACCGTGAGGCATTACTCGCAGCAGTTGAAGACGCTGCCGGACTTATCGTCCGCTCTGACAAAGTGGACAATGAGGTTATCGATGCGGCAAAGCAACTCAAGATTATCGTTCGTGCCGGTGCCGGTTACGACAATATCGACCTCAATGCCGCTACAGCACGAGGTATCATCGTAATGAATACGCCCGGGCAGAACTCCAACGCCGTTGCCGAATTGGCACTCGGGTTGATGGTTTATGCCAAGCGAAACTTCTTTGGCGGAACAACGGGAACTGAATTGAAAGGCAAGACATTAGGTATTCATGCCTTCGGTAATGTAGGTAGGAATGTAGCGCGAATAGCGCAAGGCTTCGGCATGAATATCATTGCATACGACGCCTACTGTCCGGACGAGGTTATGCTCGCAGCCGGTGTAACACCCGTTCATTCGGCAGAGGAGTTATACCGACAATCGAATATCGTTTCGCTGCATATTCCGGCTACCGATGAGACGCGCAGAAGCATAGGACGCAAATTAGTGTCGCTTATGCCTAAGGGAGCACTGCTCGTCAACACCGCAAGAAAAGAGGTTATAAACGAGGAGGAACTAATTGAACTGATGCAAGAGAGAGGTGATATCCGCTATGCTACCGATATTATGCCGGCAGCAGATGTTCGCTTCAGCGAACTCTTCCCCGAAAGATATTTCTCCACCCCGAAGAAGATGGGAGCGCAAACGGCAGAGGCAAACTGCGCAGCAGGCGTAGCGGCAGCAAAGCAAGCAGTAGGATTTCTCAAAGACGGTACAGACAAATTCAGAGTCAACTAATCGAGTGATAAGTGATAAAAGAGTGAGACATTTTCATTGCATATTCCTATTTAGCATACTCTTGTCGGCATCTATATCCGCTCAGTACAGAGTATCAGGCACTTTCACCGAAGAGTCTCAGCCTGCGCGGGTGGACCGCGTGTTGATATTTGAAGACCTCTCCGCCACCGATGCTTTTATCGAATATACCGGTAGCGGCGTTGCTCGTTGGTGCGACTTAAACGGCAACACCATTCAGCAAGGGCAGGGCGCAGAGACCTTATATCCCGCCCATAATACAGGTTATAAATTATACGAAGGCTCCTCTCTCGTCGCTTCTTTCTTCGTATTAGACTACGAAACGATAAAGCCCGTGTTATCAGGTGAATTGCCTACCGCTGACATGTTTTGCGACGAATCGGTTATCAACGCAGATATACTCGTACCCGCTATGTCTTACACCGACACCTTAGGTGCTGCGCATACTATCAACCGCACCGCCCGAATATGCTACACCACCCTTTCTTGGAACGGCACGGCATGGCAGGACTCTGCCGTATGCGAAACAGTGAACCTGAGGCAAGGCACTACCAGGCAACAACTAACTGTCCCCGCACCATTCACCAACACATCCTTTACTCTCCTTTTTGACTCACAATACTTTGGCTCTGCTATCTCTTTACCCGACTCCGTTGAGACAGCACAATACGATGCCGTAGCGGTAACATCTCATCCTTCCTCTATCACCACCTCGCGCGACTACAACGGCAAGGGGGCAGAAAATGAGCCGCAGAGACCTATTGACGAGACAACACTATCCGGTTCGGCACCATTGGAGATTAATTTCCTTTCCAATGGTAACAAACCAGTTGCTAAATACTACCATTGGCGCATTCTCAAAGGTTCAACTGTCATTGCTGACCGCTTTGACGAAGAGCAACGATACACCTTTACCGAAAACGGCAATTATCAGGTCCTCGTATGGGTCTATAACGACTCTTGTATAACCGATTCCACCGTTTTCGATATTTCAGTATCAGAATCACTATTGAAGGTGCCCAATGTCTTCACTCCCAATGGTGACGGAATGAACGATGAGTTCCGCGTCGTATATCGATCCCTCGCCGAGTTCCACTGCTGGGTGTATAACCGCTGGGGCAAACTCGTCTATCAGTGGACCGACCCTGCCAAAGGCTGGGACGGCACCATCAACGGAGTACCCGCCGCTGAGGGAGCATACTTCTATGTCATCCGCGCAAGAGGCACTGATGCCGACCCGAAGAATAAATATCACAAGGTAACAAAGAAACGCCCCGCAGACATAGGCGTTTACCAACTATCAGGCTCTATCAACCTCATAAGAGGTAAAAAATAAACTCTCATTATCTTCGCCGAACACCATTCGGCACAAAAATAAAAAACGAGCAAATAACTATGTCAGAATTAACAAACGAACAACTGAGTGCCGCTATTATTGAAGGCATACAAAACAAGAAAGGACATAACATCGTAACCGTCAATTTAGAGTCGCTTCCCGAAGCCCCCTGCGATCGCTTCGTCATAGCCGAAGGCTGGTCAAGCACGCAGGTGTCAGCCATAGCAGACGAGGTGGAAGATTTCGTAAGGAAATCAGTCGGTGCTAAGCCTTTCGCTGTTGACGGCAAAGAAAACGCTGAATGGGTAGCGATGGACTACGGGCAGATAATAGTGCATATCTTCGGCAGAGAACCGCGTGCTTTCTACGACATCGAGCACCTATGGGAAGATGGCGAGATAACCGAAATACCCGAAATATAAAAAGGTTCAACTCTCGGCATATTCGCCGAGCAATAATAATACTTATGGCAGATAGAAAACGAATTATCAGACAAGAAAAAAACATAAACGGTCAACGAGGTGAAGGTCCGAACAAAAAGCCTAAGCGACCTAACTTTATGTGGCTATACATAGCCATCGTGGGGCTATTGGGAATAGCATATATCATGAGCGAGGGCGACGACTTCGCTACACTTACCACCCCTTCGTCATCATCCGTTTCCAAAGATGTAAGTTACACGCAACTGCAATCGTACATTGAACACGACTGCATTGAGCGCATTGAGGTATCAGACGACAATACAGCCCTGGCTTTCGTCAAGAAAGATAAGGTTGGCATCGTCTATACAGGTACGCCGGTAGGACAAAAGCAAGATTCGCTCGCTTCTTCCAACGCAGAGATAAAAGTGCAGATACCAAGCGTTGTGGAGTTCAATAAATACATGGACGAGCAGAACAGCATCCGTGAGCAACAAGGTCAGAAGAAGATTGATGTTACCTATAAGAAGGACCACAATATATGGTATATCTTGCTTGTAAACATCCTGCCCTTCCTGCTCTTCTTACTTTTCTTTATATGGATGAGTCGGGGAATGCGTGGCGGAGGTATCGGTGGTATCTTCTCCGTCGGGAAAGCCAATGCACAACTCTTTGATAAAGATAATAATCAAAAAGTGACCTTCAAAGATGTTGCCGGTTTGGAAGGCGCAAAAGAAGAGATACAAGAGATTGTTGCCTTCCTTAAGAACCCGCAGAAATACACAGAGTTAGGCGGTAAGATACCCAAGGGGGCACTGCTTGTAGGTCCTCCGGGAACGGGTAAGACTCTGCTTGCCAAAGCCGTGGCAGGTGAAGCAAATGTGCCGTTCTTCTCAATGTCGGGTAGCGACTTCGTTGAAATGTTTGTTGGTGTCGGTGCCAGCCGCGTTCGAGACCTCTTCCGTCAAGCCAAAGAGAAAGCCCCCGCAATCATCTTCATTGACGAAATAGATGCCGTCGGGCGTGCAAGAGGAAAGAATGTTATCTCAGGCGGCAACGATGAGCGCGAGTCAACCCTCAACCAACTGCTGACGGAAATGGACGGCTTCGGAACAAATTCGGGTGTCATCATTCTTGCCGCCACCAACCGTGCAGAGATACTTGACCCCGCCCTACTCCGCGCCGGACGATTCGACAGACAGATACATGTTGAACTGCCCGACTTGAAAGAGAGAGTAGATATTTTCAAGGTTCACCTTCGCCCGCTCAAATTAGATGATAGCGTTGATATTAATTTCCTTGCGAAGCAGACTCCGGGATTTTCCGGTGCCGATATCGCCAATGTATGCAACGAGGCAGCACTTATTGCGGCACGAAACGGCAAGAGTTCCGTCACCAAGGAGGACTTCATGGATGCCGTTGACCGCATCGTGGGCGGCTTGGAACGCAAGAATAAGATTATGACTGCCGAAGAGAAACGGTCGATTGCTTACCACGAAGCAGGGCATGCCACTGTATCGTGGATGCTCAAAGGTGCTAACCCGTTAGTCAAAGTAACTATTGTGCCACGAGGTATGGCTCTTGGGGCGGCATGGTATCTGCCGGAAGAGCGACAACTTGTCAACACCGACCATCTGCTTGACGAGATGTGCGCCACTCTCGGCGGACGAGCCGCGGAAGAACTATTCCTATCGCAGACCTCAACAGGCGCACTCAACGACCTTGAGAAAGTGAATAAACAAGCATACGCCATGGTAGCCTACTATGGTATGAGCGACAAACTCAAAAATATATGCTACTACGACTCTACCGGACAGCAGACCTACTTCAACAATCCCTATTCGGAACATACGGCGCAACTCATTGATGAAGAAGTGAAGCGCCTCATCAACGAGCAGATGCAGCGAGCCAAAGAGATCCTCGACAAGTATAAAGAAGGGCACCACGCTATGGCTGACCTGCTAATAGAAAAAGAGGTTATCACTTCCGAGGATGTAGAACATATACTCGGGCCAAGACCTTGGAAATCACGCGGAGACCAAATAATTAAAGATAACGAAGAAAATGAAAAACAAACCAAGACCAATACTACCGATAATAGTGCTGATGTTGAGTCTGCCGCTCTCAGCACAGGAGAAGCTGCCGATTGATTCCGCTGTCCGCATTGGACATCTCGACAACGGACTCACTTACTATATTCGCCACAACGAGCAACCCAAGCAGCGTGCCGAATTCCATATCGTGCAGGCAGTGGGTGCTACATTAGAGGAAGATGACCAAAACGGACTGGCACACTTCCTCGAACACATGTGTTTCAACGGCACAGAGCATTTTGAAGGCAAGGGTATTATCAACTACTTCGAGTCTGTCGGCGTTAACTTCGGTGGAAATATCAACGCATATACCTCACTTGACAGAACAGTATATCGCCTATCGGATGTGCCTACTATCCGCGAAGGTATCATTGACTCTGCACTTCTCGTTATGCACGATTGGTCGTGCGCCGTATCACTATTACCCGAAGAGATTGACGCAGAACGCGGCGTTATTAGAGAAGAGTGGCGTACAGGTAACACCGCCGCAAGGCGTATGTGGAAACGCTCCAACGAACTGATGTACCCGGGCTCTAAATATGCCGTCAGAGACGTTATCGGCGATACCGCCGTTATCAACAACTTTGCCCCTGAAGCACTGCGGGCATACTACCATAAATGGTACGGACCGGACTTACAAGCAATAATTGTTGTCGGCGATATTGATGTGGATGCAATAGAGAATAAGATAAAAGCACTATGGGCAAATGTGCCGGCACGACCTAACTACGGCGAAAGACCTTGGGCAGAGGTCGCTGACAACGAAGAGCCTATCGTTGCTATCGTACAGGACAAAGAAGCACGATCAAGTAACATCACTGTTCTCTGGAAACACAACCCTATACCCGATGAGTTGAAGGGCACTTATGTCGCCTATATCAGAGATTTGCTGAACAGCGTTATCCGCCATATCACAAGCGAGCGGTTCAGCGAGATAAGTATGAATCCTAATGCCCCGATTACGGGCGGGTATATCGGATATTATAACCTCTTCCCCACAAAAGATGCGTGGTACGCTTCAGTAGGAGCAAAAGAAGGGAAAGAGAAAGAAGCTTTTGACTTGCTGCTCACCGAACTTGAGAAAATACGCAGATACGGCTTCAGCGAGGACGAAATAAAGAGAGCAACGACAGAAATACTATCCGCATACGAAAGCGCATATAACGAACGCAATAACAATAGGAATATCAATTTCGTTCAAGAGTATATAGGCAATTTCCTTGATGGTGATGCCATACCCGGTATAGAGTGGGAATATAACACTTTGCAGCAGTTACTTCCCGCCTTAGATGCCGCAACGCTTAACTCGCTGACTGCCGTTTATATTCTTGATAAGAACTGCATCGTCAATATCCAAGCCCCACTGAAAGATGAGGTTCAACTGCCATCGAAAAGTGATATACTTGCCGCTATTAGCGGGATGCCGTCATTAGAGATTGAGGCACCCGTAGCAGAGAAAAAAGACCTCACCCTGATTAAGAAGCAACCCAAAGCAGGAAAAATAAAGAAAATAAGCAGCAACGAGGATTTAGGGATTACCGAATATCTACTGAAAAACGGTATCAGAATTATCTTCAAGCCTACCGATTTTCAGCAGGACGAGATACTCTTCACTGCTTTTTCGGAAGGCGGTCTTTCAATGGTGAACAACACGCAAGACCTGCCGTCTGCCTATATAGCCGATAACATCATAAGCATGTCAGGCATAGGCGACCTTTCGCTCAATGACCTCAGAAAAGCACTGACGGGCAAACAAGTAGGCGTGAATGTCTCAATAAATTATTACTCCGAAACGATGTCGGGAAGCAGTACAATCAAAGATTTTGAAACAATGCTGCAACTCATTTGGCTGTACTTCACCTCACCACGGCAGGACGAAGAAGCATACCAAACACTTATGGATAGATACAAAAACAATCTCATCAACCGCAACAACAATCCAAAAGCGATATTCTCCGATTCCGTAACGGCAATGACCAATAACTATTCTGAGAGAATTGTTTATTTTAACACAGATATGCTTGACCAAGTGTCGCAAGAAAAGGCATACACCATTTACCGTCAACGCTTTGCCAATCCTGCCGACTTCGTCTTTACCTTCACCGGTAATATCGACCCTTATGACAAACAAACTCAAAAGGCTATTTGCAACTACATAGGTTCACTAAAAACACAACGGACGAGGGAAAAATATATAGACAGAGGTATCCGCGCACCGAAAGGCATTGCAAAAAACTACTTCGACTACCCGATGGAAACAAGTAATGCCTCTAACCGCATTCAGTTTACCTCCTACAATATACCATGGACTCTTCAGAACTACCTTAACATGGAGATGATAGGGCGCATACTCAGCACCCGCTATTTGGAGTCGATACGCGAACGTGAAGGCGGCAGTTACGGAGTCGGGTGCTACGGCACGGTTGCAAGAATACCGGTGGACTACGCTGTGCTAATAATGCAGTTCGACACCGACCCCGCCAAACAACAACGGCTGATGGAAATAATCTATGAGGAGATTGACACCATTTTGAAAGACGGACCACTCGCGTCCGATCTGCTGAAAGAGAAAGAATCAATGCTCAAAGATTTTGACGAAAATATCGAGAAAAATGAATCGTGGGACGATAATTACCTGCCTATGTACTACCGCTACGGTATCAACTACCCGATGCTGTACAAGAAAGCAGTTAACGATATCAGTGCACAAACAGTTAAACAGACGCTCCAACAACTGATGGATGCCGGTAACAACTTCGAAGTGGTAATGATGCCTAAATGATTGAAAATTAACCATAGAACAAAATCATCATAAATATATTGCGGCAACTTGGTTACCGCACCGCGAAAAATAAAACATTGTGATAAAGAATAAGATAAATACTCTCCTTGCTGCACTTTGCCTGCTTGCGCTTAGTCTGCCGAGTCCGATACTGGGAAACGATGTACACTATACCCTTCGCCATTATTCGGTTGCAGACGGGTTGCCGCAAAGTACCATTATGTGTATTATTCAGGACAGGGATGACTTGATATGGATAGGCACATGGAACGGACTATGCCGCTTTGACGGTTATGAGTTCCGCACCTATAAACCCGCTGCGCCGGGAGAGAATGCCGGCTCTAATCGCATCGACAAGTTATACGAAGACAGCCTCGGGTATATTTATCTGCAAGCCAACGACGGCGCACTCTACCGCTTTGACAAAAGCACAGAAACTTTTCTGCAAACAGGCATAACAGACACTCAATTCAGTCTGCGGGCAAACGGCAAATGGCTTCTGTGCGAGGATAAGAAAGGCAGCGTATGGGTAGCAGGTGATAATCAGACATTACACATAGAGCAGACAGAACATAAACCGGCGCAATTAAAGGAGTTTGCTCTGCATGGAGTGGCAGAATTTATTACAAGCACTGAAACAGGTGTCTGCATCGGCACAAACTCAGGCATTGAATTCTTTTTTGACAATAAGCAACAGTCGGTAACCCCTTCGCAACAGCATCAGGAGAACAACTTCACAGCAGCCACCGCAAGCGGTAATAAATTGTGGCTTGCCACCGCAACAGGCGGACTGTTCAGGCAAGGTAATAAAGCACGTAAGTTGGAAAAGTCAGACTTAAATCTGAAATCTTCAATCAACGATATTATCGCATTTAAAGACCATTTAATCGCCATTGCAACGGAATGTGAAGGACTCGTTATATATGATGCCGATAGAGGAACAACTCAAAAGTACGACAGCCACAATAATGCCAGCATCACTTCCAATCGTTTCACCAATCTGTACCTTGACCATAACGGAAATTTGTGGACTATCAATGAGCAGAACGGGGTATGGAGATATGACTGCAACACCAACCGCCTGAAGCATTATTTAGCCCGACAGGACATCAGATATGAAAACCTGCTACAAGGCAATTTCTTCGCTCTTGAAGACAATGAGGGCAAAGTGTGGCTTAACCCTCAAGGCGGTGGATTCTCCTACTACTCAGAGGAAGAAGACCGATTAATATCACTGCCGACACTCACCACCAATATGTTGCACTGCGCCTTCTTCGACAAAGCGGGTAGCCTATGGTTAGGCACATACGACCTCGGACTTGACCGTATGGAAATTAACTACGACAAATTTACATTGTCGGAATACGCAGATAATGACTTATCCAAGTCAGAGGTCAGAGCAATATGCCAGACTAATCAAAACGATATCTACCTCGCTCTTAAAAACGGACAAATAGTGGTCTGTGATTCCAATCTCTCGCTTAAACGCATAGAAACAACAGGAACACGCATCTACTCGTTTTTACAGACAAATAACTCTCTATTATTCGGCACGAAAGGTGACGGACTGATAATTAAAACAGGCGGCACAACACATAAATATCAGATGCAGGCCAATGCCCCTTACTCCCTCAACAACAATAATATATACGATATACTCGCCGTTGGCGACAGCACTATCTATATCGCCACCTATGGCGGAGGCGTAAATATCATGAAAGGAGATAAGTTTATCCATACGGATAACGATTGGACAAATTATCCCGACAATTTTGCATCAAAGGCTCGGCAACTTACTCTCATCAATGATACAACGGTTTGGGTTGCCACTACTAACGGACTACTTATCATCAACACACTAACTCTTACTACGCAGGTCCACCCTTACGCAGATATCAGGTGCATCGTCTTAACACAAGACGGCAAAGCATGGCTCGGTACCTTCGGCGAAGGACTAATAGAAATTCTGAATGTTAATGAGAGCAATTTATTTGATGAAAAGAACATAAAGATTCATAATCACAGCAACGACCTTATTTCAGATATTGTGACGGCTATCGCTATTGATAATAACGATAACCTATGGTTTACCTATGAGGGCGGAATATCGCACTACGATAGAGAGAAAAACATATTTCTGCATTTTAACCCGCTCAATGGAGATCAACAAGCGAACTTCGGAGAAGCCAAACCGATATTAACACACAACGGACATATCATATTCGGATATAACAAAGGCTACTGCACCTTCTCTCCGACCGAAATCACTTATTCAGACGATAGACCTAAAATTATTTTGACCGACTATCTCTATTCAGATAGGATCGAATATCCCAATTCGCATAATTACTTTTCTATTGACTACGCAGCCGTCAATTTCGCCGGAGCAGAAAATATACTATACGCATATAAACTTGACGGCATTGATGCTCAGTGGAACTATGTCGGGCATCAGAGAAAAGCGACATACAATAACCTACGCCCCGGTACATATACCTTTAGCGTACAATCAACCAACGCCAATGGTATCTGGTGTGATAACGCACGGGCTATAACTATCGTCATCAAAGCACCTTTCTGGACTTCTAATTGGGCAATCTTCCTCTATTTAATTATTATCGCTGCCGTAATCTTTCTGGTCTATCGGAATGTAACAACCAACAATAAACTGCGTCAAGAGATAGAGGTAGAGCAGAAAGTAAGCGACATCAAACTGCGCTTCTTCACCAATATATCTCACGAACTGCGCACCCCCCTCACGCTAATCAGCGGACCGGTAGATAATATTCTTCAAACCGAAAATATAAGTGACTCCGTTCGGCAGCAATTAGAGATTGTGGAATCTAACGCCTCAAGAATGCTCCGACTGATAAATCAGATACTCGACTTCCGCAAGATCCAAAATAACAAAATGCGCCTTTCAGTAAGAGAGACTGACCTTACCGAACTTGCGCACAAAGTATTCCTTAATTTCACAAAAGAGGCAGACGATAAACATATCCGATTCTACTTCGAAGACGATGCCCCCAACACTATCGTTTGGGTTGACAGGGATAAGGTGGATATTATTATCTACAACTTACTCTCTAATGCCTTTAAGTTTACACCCGCTGCCGGCAAAGTAACTCTACGCTTAGCACAAAAGAACAACTTCGCCATCATTCAAGTATCCGACACGGGTATCGGTATTCCGAAAGAGCAACGGAGCATACTTTTCGAGAGGTTCTCTTCTCATAATGAAATCAATAACTCCGCTGAGAAAACAGGTTCCGGCATCGGGCTTAACCTCGTGAAAGAACTCGTCAATATGCACCACGGCTTTATAGAAGTAGAATCAGAAGTAGGCAAAGGCACCACTTTCACCGTTATGCTGCTGCACGGCAAAGAGCACTACGGCATGGAAGCAGATATAATAACAACAATGCCGGAATTATCTTCCGACATAGAATATGGATTTATACCTGATGAAAACAATATCTTCACATTTGATCCCGAAAAGCGAATAGTACTTGTTGTCGATGACAATAAAGACATGTGCCGCTACTTGCTCTCAATCTTGTCACGCGAATATAATGTTATAACGGCAGAAAACGGAAAAGAAGCAATAGATATTGCCTCGCGCAGACATTTCGATTTAGTTATTACAGACCTTATGATGCCTGAGATGGACGGTCTCGAACTGACTAATTATCTTAAGACAAACGAATCGACCTCGCACCTGCCCGTCATTCTTCTCACTGCCAAATCTGCAATTGAATCACGACTCGAAGCAATGAAATATGGAGCAGACGACTATATCACAAAGCCTTTCTCTGCGCAATATCTTATAGCACGAGTAGATAACATGCTCCGCCAACGCGATAGGCTGCAAGAGACTTACAGGGCAATGATTATGACTACAGATGATGAGCAAGGGACGGGAAATCGGACGCTCACTCCCGACGAGCAGTTCTTGCACCACCTGCATAAGTTTATTCTCAAGAATCTCGACAACAACAATCTCACCGTTGACGATGTCGTTCGTGAGATGACACTCGGAAGAACAGTATTCTTCAACAAACTGAAAAGTCTGACAGGGCTGTCACCTGTAGAATATATCCGCGACCTGAGACTCCGCCACGCCGCAAAACTACTATTGAATGAGAGATATAACATAACCGAAATAACATATATGATCGGCATGAACGACTCCCGCTATTTTGCTAAGTGCTTCAAGACGGAATATGGGATGACGCCTACCGAATATAGGAAAAATCATCTGCACAAGAAATTATGATAAACATCATAAAACAACAAAGGAACACAAGAGCGGTAGCGGTTTCGCCCGTAGCCGAATATATTAAGTCGCACTTTGCAGTGATTGCTATTTTCGCACTTATTGCCATATCTGCCGTCTTCCTCTCTTGCAGCAAACCTTCTCCGCAAACGCCTGCAAACAAAGTGCAGAAAGACGACTCCTCCGTGGCTCTCGCACTAATGAATATGAAACAGGTGGAAAAAGCAAACTTTCAGTGCGCTGAATATGTCAATCAAGATAGTAACACTTATCAACTCAGTCCGACCGGTTTTTGGTACTTCATCACCAACAAGGCAGACAATCAAGCAGAAGAAATAACAGAAGACAAAAGAGTAGAGATATTTTATACCGTCGGCCTTTTTGACGGCACCCTGATAGAAGATACACAAACAGAGTTTATCTATAGTGCCAATGGCGTTAAACACAACTCCACTAATGAAGAGCAACACATATTATTACCTTGCTTCCAATTTATGCTTCCGTTGCTCAAGCAAGGCGAAGAAATGACAGCCGTCGTGCCTTATTATCTCGCCTACGGCAAAGACGGACAAGGGAAAGTTGAACCACTAACAAATTGCATAATTAAAGTATATGTCAAGAATATTCAATAATTCATTCAACGCATTGCACATCAGCCCAAAAATCAGCATCTTCGGGTTGATTCTTTCGTGCACTCTTGTGTTCGGCACATCATGCAGCAACACCTCGTATTCCAATCAACTCAAAAACGAGAAAAAAACTATTGACGACTTTATAAAACGCAATAATATCAATATAATTTACGAGGAACCCGATTACGATAAATGGGGAGAGAAGGACTATTTGCAGGTGGGCGACTACTGCTATTTTCACCTTTCCGTAATGGGAGATACACTGACAGAAGAAGTTGATACAAAAGACGATGTCAATATTCGCTATCGCAAATATACGCTCACCCTCGACCCTGACACTATCTCTTATTGGAACACCAACGAACTGCCTACACCGATTGAATTTCAGTTTAATGTATCGTCAACTAATGCCTGCACCGCATGGCACTATGCTATTGCAAAAATGAAATATACGGGAAGCGAAGGGACCGTCATCTGCCCGTCAAAACTCGGCTTTCAAACTGACGCTTCTTCCGTCACGCCTTACGGCTACGACCTTAAACTGCAAATCCGCAGGTTCTGATATCTTCTTTTATCTGCGTTTGCAGGGTTTCTAAGTTATCAAATCGTTGCTCGGGACGGATAAATCTCTCAAACGACACACTCACCTCTTGCCCGTAGAGGTTACCGCTGAATTGCGGTATATGTATCTCAATGCTCGTTTCGGTGCCGCCTATTGTCGGATTAGTACCTATGTTGCATATCGCACCTTTCCCGCAACATTTCACTCCATATACCCCCGCTAAAGGGATTAACTTCTCTTTCGCAACTTGCACATTAGCCGTCGGGAAACCTAAGCTTCTGCCTATTCCTCTGCCGTGAACCACATTTCCTTTCAGAGTATATGCATAGCCTAACATCTTATTGGCAGACAGAATATCCGATTGCAGCAATGCGCGGCGAATGGAGGAGGAAGACACCGGCATCAGGCTGCTCTGCATCTTCTTAACCTCTATTCCCACTTCTTTGCCAAGCGACTGATAATCTTCGAAGTCTGCGAGTCTATCTGAGCCGAATCTATGGTCGTAGCCCATCAGCAACACCCTAACACCATATTCTCTGCGCATCATTAACATGAACTCAGCAGCAGTCATCCGACTAATATCGGCGAAGTGTGACACATATATGTCATCAACACCTTCTTTCCTAAGCATACTTAACCTCTCCTCAAAAGTGGTGAGCAGTGCGGGCGATTTGCCCGATAACACACTCTGAGGGTGCACATCAAAAGTTATGACGGCAGAACGCATATTCCGCTGCTGCGCTTCGTCTTTGAGACGACTCAAAACAAAGCGGTGCCCGGAGTGGACACCGTCAAAAAAACCTATTGTAGCAACGCAAGATAAGATAAAGTTTAGAATTTAATGTTTAGTTTAGGATATCACCGCCTATGCCTATTGCGCCTCTCGCGCTCCTCGCAAATGATACACTTTGCCTCTTTCGGGAGTTCAAACAAGACGGTGAACTTCACGCCTACCATATAGTTCTTTACAATAGCGGAAGAATAGGCAGTGGAGTTATAGACGGGGTTAACAGAGAAATCTATTCCGGCATTGGGATTAACTGAACTTACAACAGGGTCACCTTGAGCATTCTCCTTATGCATATTCAAGAATCCCAATTCTCCGAATATTCCCACATAATAACGTCTCTTTGAATATGGCACATCCGCACCTGTACCGCTATATAATTTGCCTATACGATAGCCGACTTCAAAAGTACCGTACAACTGCGGATTAAACGAGATAGGTTGTTTTCCTGAAACGACATCCTGCCCTTCGAAGAGATAGTGGTTAGGCATCTGCTCAAAATCTTCCGAAAAACGGTCGTATGTGGCAGTCGTTGTAACATTAGCAACCGTCCTTGCCGAGCCAAACACATTGAATGCCAACTTTGCGCCGATCAAGCCATACCAATGTCCCCATTCGCCGCCAATCTGTAGCGGCACCTGAACATCTGCAATATGCATCACATCCTGCCTGTTGCTAATAATAGCATTCATAGTGAAAGGCTCCCCTTCTGAATCGGACATTCTGAAATTCAACTTATCGTCAATAGGGGCAACCTTATAATAACTATATCGTCCCTCAACGCCTACGGAGAACAAAAAGTGGTAATAATATAACCTGTATCCTACGCCTATCTCGCCGCCTGCAATACCTTTATTCTTTATCGCCATCTCTTCATTTAGAAGGGAAGCATACCCGCCGGCACCCGTCAAATAGATAAAGTTCTTCTTCGAGTCCTTAATCTGGCGCATAGTCTGCCCGCAAACCTGCTGCGGCGGCACTAATAAAGAACACAAAATCAGGGAAAAACAACAGAGTATAGAACTGAGAGAAAAGTGGCGTACACAAGATAAAATATGCAACTTTGTGCTACCTTTATATGCAGTAGCCACACTTGTACAGATATGTGATATAACGCCGTTTTTCACTTTAGTAATAGAATTGCTACAAAGTTAATTAATTTTTTCTTTATCTGCAAATAATTATAAAAAAACACAAAAAAATGCACACTTTCCGCCAAAATTTACTAATTTCGGTTCACTTTTCTAAATACATCATCAGGTGAGAATGGTCTAACATCGGCTGCCCAAAAGAAGCCGCCAAGCAGACGTTCTTCGTATTTCAGGTCTTGCAGGGGATATAAGGTGCCGGCGGTGGCAGAAGTAAAAGTAGCGTGCTCCAACTTGCCATCTTCGCTGAAGAAAATACTCACAAAACTTGACTGCGTCTTATTCACCCCGACGAACGTGCCGTCATCTTCTTGCGGATAAAAGACTGTTTCTGCATTCCCGTTAACATCTATGCGCCTTAGTTTGCCTTCTCTCATATATGCAAACATTTCCTTTCCGCTAAGTTGGTTGAAGCAGACAGTATGTTTCTGCTCAATAGCCAAAGCACTTCCTATACTGTGAGCATAATCAACAACCCCGTTTTTAATATAGATATCAATATGTTCAGCCGACACCTGCTGATTATCACTCCACGCAATAGGACTGCCGAACAACATCATTATCGAATCTCTGCCGTTATATATAAATGAGTCGCAAACAGCCTGTAAGTCTGTTTTATAGAGTCTTACTCCGTAGAAGCCTCGCATTTGCCTGTATGTCGTGTCTTTCCAAAGAGTATCGGGGGGCAAAGTATCGCTTACCTCTATCAACTGCGCTAACTTATACTGCAATTCCTCAGTAAATAGGGAATCAGCGTGTATATAAGTATAGTCAGTAGAGTCAGACCAATCAACGAGCATCGCCGAATCGGTTGCAAAGCCCGAATTCTGCCCGTGCACTCCATACTCATACATCTCACCGTAATTACCATAAAGAGTAATATGATTTGCAGAGTCAGTCATCTCAATGTTCTGAAGTGCTTTGCCCCACCCTGCTTGTTTGTCATAGTAAATAGTGTCACCTGTCATAGTCGAACCACCGGCATTTACGATTAGGGAGTGATTAAGAAGCATCGAATGTTCTGTTTCGGTATTGTACCATCCGAGTGTGCTGTATATAGTAGTTTCCTCTTCGTATATAATGACCGTTTCACCGACTATATTTGCGATATGTGACTCGGTGTTATAATGCAGCGTATCGGCGTCCATCACGAAACGACTATTCATAAGGCGGACATTATCTTTGAACAACGCTTGCTTCGTTCCGCTTCTATATTGTCCCCAATTAGATGTAAGAGTATTGAGAGAATCAACGATCATACCGCCTGAAAAGTACCACGCAAGGTCATTCTGCCTATCATAATTAAGCGAGTCGGTAGTCAGTATAGTCTGCTTATCCACTAAACGCACATTATTGCGAAAGCGCACAAACTTAGTATTGCCGTCATAATAGAGTTTATCTCCATAGCCGAACAAGGTATCGCCTTGCACCATACGCACATTGCCGAAGGCATCCATTGAGTTTCGTGACTCGTAATAATATGCCGAGTCACAATACATAACGGCATCATCGTGCTTAAACATTACATCTCCGCGCAAAATCTGCGCATCGGGATGCAAGGTTTCATCAAAATCTAAGGTCTGAGCATGTTCAAGATAAAGCATTGTTTCTGCCTGTAGATTGGCAGAAAAGCATAGTAGAGGACAAAGAATAAGAGTGATATAGCATCTCCTCTTCATAATGGTTCAGAATTTATTTATCTTTGTTCCATCCCTCATATTCGAAGTCGCAATTAGCCCATTCAGGATGAATATGGACATAGGTCTCCTGCTGCTTCTTTCTCAGCCATTTCTCAATGACTTCCTGCCCGAGTTTCTGCTCAAGCATCTCTCTAATAGTCTGATAATCGTCTATCAGATTGGCTTTATGAGCCTGCGTCTTCGATTTTAGTTTGACAATAGTTACTATCTCACGATTCTTCGTCTGATCCATCATAACGAAAGGTTGTGATATCTCGCCGGCATTCATATTATATATATGCTTCGCCACTTCAGGGGGCAAATCTTGATATTCGAACTTCGATGCTCCGGTATTCGGATTCGACATCAAGCCGGCATTGAGAGCAGTATTCTTATCTTCAGAGAAATATGCCACTGCCGATTCAAAAGTAGCCTTCCCTGACCTAATAATCTCTGCGACGGAGTCCAACCGAACAATCGCATTCTCTTTATCGTCAGACGAGATACGGGGGCGCATCAATATATGTCGGCAATTTATCCTATCGCCTTTCTTCTCTATCAATTGGATAATATGATAGCCATACTCTGTTTGCACAATACGGCTGACACGCTTAGGATCATTAAGATTAAAAGCCACTTCCGAGAACTCGGGTACTAACTGCCCTTTTCCCACGAACCCCAACTCACCACCGTGCTTGGCAGACTCCGTATCTTCTGAATACAAGCGAGCAAGCATCGCAAAATCGGCAGAGCCAGAATTTACGCGCTCTGTAAACTCCCTCAATCGCGACTTTATTCGCTCTATCTCTTCAATCGGCACCTTAGGTTCGAAACTGAGAATCTGTACCTCCACCTGAGCAGGTATTGTCGGCAAGTCATCGTCTGAAAGAGTGTTGAAATAACGGCGAATCTCCGCCGGTGTCGGTTTCACATTCTCCGTCAACTTCTGCTGCATCTGCTGGATCATCATCTGATTTCTTACCTGCGTCATCAATTCTTCTCGGATATCGGTCGTCGGCTTACGGAAATACTCCTCCATCTTTTCTTTCGACCCTATCTGATTGATATAGTAGTTAAGACGCATATCCACCTGATGGCTCACCGATGACTCATTAGGCTCAATAGAGTCCAACTCTGCCTGATGCAAGAATAGCTTTTGTATTGCCATCTGCTCAGGTATAACACAATACGGGTCGCCTTTGATAGGCGTTCCCTCATATTGTGCCCTAATGCGCTCTTCCTCTACCTCAGAGCGAAGGATAGCGTCATCTCCCACTATCCATATAACCTCATCTATTACATTATCCGCAGCGGATAAATCAACAAATGAACAAATAATCAGGGAAAAGGATAATATATAGTGAAGACTTTTCTTCATAAAACTCTAACCTCAAAACTCAAAATATTATCGTTAATATATCGCGGCAATTTTATTGCAACATTCCAAACTATCACTTCCTTTTAATTCGGAAAAGCATATCCGCCTCTTTATAAAGAGCCGACTTTTGTGCACGAATAAAAGCCGTTTCCCGCTCTTTGAGCAGGATGTTTTTTATTGCCGGCTCGGCATAGTCAAGCGGTATCTTCTCGCCTGCCATACGCACTGCGGTAACCTCCAAAATATATGTCTGAGCGGTATCGCTTACTTCGATCTGCTTGTTATGCGATAACTGCTTCACAAATTCTTGTTGGGTAAGCGGGATATGCATTATAACCTCATCCCCTGTTCTCCATTTGTCGGTAAATAATTCGTAACCTGTGGCATAGGTATAGGCATATTTTTCAATATTCTCTATTTCGTCCATAGGTTTAGCCATCCAACGCCTTAGTTTTGGTATATCGGGTGTACCATTCGGCACTACCAACAGCAGACCTTGTAAAATAGGCACATCAAGTAAAAACAAATCTCCATTTGCCTCATAAAAAGCCTCAATCTCCGCAGGTTGGATTTCTTTATTCATCCTCTGTTGCACTAACTTCTCCTCATAATTATGAAGATATAATTCCCTTCTGTACTGCTCCACCATCGTTTCAATCTGCTGATTTTTGTCGGTTGTTGCCTTCTCATAGAACAGCACATCCTCCGCCCAATGGCGTATATATGCGTCTGCTATTTGTGCTGAGTCAACACTATCAACGGCATTGCGGGTAATATCGTCAAGTTGATACTGCATCAGCATATTCTGACCGATAATTACTACGGCATCTTGCGTCTTGCGTCGCTCAAAAATCTGACACGACGCAAGACAAATGCAAACAAAGGGTAATATGTAATTTAATCGCTTAATAGTCTAATAATTTTACTGTGTTGTCGATTTTGATAGCCTGCATTAGAACTTTTTCAATATCTTCAAGACATAATTGATTAGCAGCATCTGATATAGCCTTATTCGGGGTGGGGTGCACTTCAAGAAACAGTCCGTCTATACCCACAGCGAGTGCGGCTCGCATCAACACAGGCACCATCTCTCTATTTCCGCCGGTAACGCCGCGTTCGGTACTTGGTTGCTGCACACTATGCGTAGCATCAAAAATAATCGGGCAACCTAATTTTCGCATTTCTGCAAGAGAAGTCATATCCACCACTAATCTGCCATATCCGAAACTGCTGCCTCTTTCTGTCAGTAAGACCTCGTTACATCCTGCTTTACGACATTTTTCCACTGCCCCTCGCATATCCCACGGCGCAAGAAACTGTCCTTTCTTCACATTTACCACTCTCCCCGTTTGCGCTGCCGCCTGCAGCAAATCAGTCTGACGACAGAGGAAAGCTGGAATCTGCAATATATCTGCCACTTCTGCCACCTCGTTACATTGCCACGACTCATGCACATCGGTCAGAATAGGCAGACCAAAAGTGCGTTTAACCTCGCTCAGAATCCTTAATCCCTTTTTCATTCCCACTCCGCGAGCGGAGAGTGAAGTGCGATTAGCTTTATCGAAAGAAGCCTTAAAGATTATATCGACATCTAATTTCTGACACACACGGCGGAGCGTATCCGCCGTGTGCATCACCATATCACGATTCTCTATTGCGCAAGGACCGGCAATAAGGAAAAACCTGCTATCTGAACGATGAAAATTCATTATTCCTTTGATTTATACACTCTCAGCCAAGCAATTTTCAACTTACCCGGAGCCGGTCTCACACCGGCGGGCAAGAACGATTGTGCTATGAAGAACATCTTTGTTCCGGCAGGAAGCGGATTAGGTATTCTCAGCAATTCAAGATTATTGACATACCAAATTATCTCTTTGCGCGTCCAGCGTATAGAATAGATGAAGTATTTTGAACGCAGAACACCTCGCATATCAGTCTGCTTCTTCTCTTTATCCGTAACGATACCGACACTATGATGGTTACCATTGTAGAAATATACGGAGATAAGCGGCTTCATCTTTCCTGTTGAAAGGCTGAAACCGTGATGCCCTCCGCCTTGCGAACGCACTTTCGCCATTATAAGGCACCCCTCTTCCACCTCAATCTTTCCGCGAGAGTTCATCACATCAGAGCTATATGGGAACAGCTTCTTTTCAAAACCTTTCTCCTTATCCCAGGCCAACCCCATAGTCGGTTCCTGCCTGAGCTCAAGGTCTAAACGTCCGACTGCCGCCACTGTATTTTTGCCGCCGTTATAAGCCTGCTGCTCATCGGCCATAGAGAACTCATCTTTGAGCACATCCGAGCCGAAGCCGAAACCGGGATGCCAGTTGTCAAGAGTCTCCATCTTGTCCTCTACTATCATTTCGTACATCTCGGAACGAACTATATCTTCCTTATTCTGCTTGACGAAGAACTTGATATCGTCCATTGCTGCAAGTTCATTGAAACGTTCCTCTTGCTTCGCCATCTCCGTTGTACTCCAACGATTAGGATTATTCCAAAAAGCGTTGCGCTGCTTGAAGTCGTCGGTAATAACCTCTTTTTCCAAATCCTTGAGTTGGCGCAGTTCGTCAGAGTTAAGCACCGACAGGTAATTCTGATACTGACGAGAGGCATTAATCTTCTTAAACTCTTTCAACTCGGGAGATGCTGCAACAGCCTTATCGTCCTGCAACTTACCATAGTCCGACGAATTGCGGAACTCAAGGAACTTACGGAACATCTCCGACTCGAGCGCTCTCTGATACTCTTTAATCTGACGCGAGCCTGACAACTCTTTATACCGAGCCGATTTACGTCCTTCTTCCGTATCCTTATATTTACGCCCTACAATACGCTGCTTCTCCTCCTTGAACTTCGGCGACGTAACTACCTCTTGCAGTTTAAAATACTCCGCCAGTTCAGGCGACTCCGCTACTCTATGGTAACGCTCTAATGTTGCACGCATCTTGTCAATCTGAGCCTCAAAATTCTCGCTCGACACAAGAGCACCTTTGATTCTTTCAAAAAACAGGTTCATTTATTTGGGATTTTAATTATAAATTATCTTATTTGACTGCCTCCGGCTATGCATCTATCTTGGCGTATGTTGCGTTTTTCTCGATAAACTCCCGTCGAGGTGCCACCTCATCGCCCATCAGCATTGCTATCGTGCGGTCTGCCTCCGCAGCGTTCTCAATAGTTACTTTCTTGAGCATACGGCGAGCCGGGTCCATAGTTGTTTCCCATAGTTGCTCATCCGACATCTCACCGAGACCTTTATATCGCTGAGTCTTAATCTGCTTCTCATCGCCATTGCCATACTTCTGAATAAAAGCATGTCTCTGCCTATCATCCCAGCAATACTCCTTGTAATTACCTTTTTGACAGAGATAAAGCGGTGCCATTGCGATATAGAGGTGCCCTTGCTCGATTACTGCTTTCATGTGGCGGAAGAAGAAAGTCATAATCAACGTTGCAATATGTGCGCCATCGACATCGGCATCCGCCATAATTATCACCTTATGATAGCGTATCTTCGAGAGGTTAAGAGCCTTAGGATCATCAGGCGTACCTATGGTAACGCCTAATGCCGTGAATATATTTCGTATCTCCTCGCTTTCGAACACCTTATGTTCCATTGCTTTCTCCACGTTGAGAATCTTACCGCGCAATGGCAGAATAGCCTGATGGAAACGGTCGCGACCTGTTTTGGCGGTACCACCTGCCGAATCACCTTCCACGAGAAAGAGTTCGCACTCTGCCGGATCTTTCGACTCACAGTCTGCCAACTTGCCTGGCAGTCCCCCACCCGATAGCGGCGACTTACGCTGCACATTCATTCTGGCATTTCGTGCAGCGATACGCGCCTGAGCGGCAAGGATAACTTTCTCCACTATACGGCGAGCATCATCAGGGTGCTCTTCCAAATAGTTTGTTAGTGCTTCACCTACTGCCTGATTAACCATACCCGCAACCTCCGAGTTTCCGAGTTTGGTTTTCGTCTGACCCTCGAACTGAGGTTCAGCCACCTTAACTGAGATAACAGCAGTCAGACCCTCGCGGAAATCGTTAGGATCAATAACCGACTTGCCGTCCTTGTCGCGCAACTTTGCCTTTTCGAGTAACTTACTTTCCTCTGCGTACTTGTTCATTACACGAGTGAGAGCTGAACGGAAACCCGCAACATGGCTGCCGCCTTCTATCGTATTGATATTATTTACATAAGAGTGCACATTCTCATTGAAGTCAGTATTATATATCATAGCGACTTCAACGGGAGTACCGTATTTATCTGTATTCAGATGAATAACATCAGAGATAAGCGGGGTTCGGGTCGAATCGATATATCTTACGAACTCGCTCAAACCCTTCTCTGAATAGAATACTTCCTTTTTATATTCGCCTTTCTCATCCTTCTCACGGTAATCGGTGAGAGATATATGCACCTTAGCGTTCAGATACGCCAACTCACGCATGCGGTCAGCCAACCTGTTCCACTGATAAACCGTTTCTGTAAAGATTGTATCATCGGGCCAGAATTGAACGAAGGTACCTGTTCTTCCCTGCTCCCATCTGCCTAATGCTTCGCTAATATCAATAGTATGCACATCCGTCATCGGTTTGCCTTTGGCATATTCTTGACAATGGATACGCCCGTCGCGATAAACTTCTACACGCATACGCTTTGATAGCGCATTAACGCAACTCACACCTACGCCGTGCAGACCACCCGACACTTTATACGAATCTTTGTTAAACTTACCGCCGGCATGCAGAACCGTCATTACAACCTCCAAAGCACTACGGTGCTCCTTCGGGTGCATATCAACCGGAATACCACGACCATTATCCTGCACTGTAATACTATTGTCTTCTTGTATAGCCACTGCTATATGATCGCAAAAACCTGCCAACGCCTCGTCTATAGAATTATCAACAACCTCATAAACAAGATGATGCAAACCTTTTACAGAAATATCGCCAATATACATGGCAGGCCGTTTTCTGACCGCTTCTAAGCCTTCAAGTACCTGAATACTTTCGGCTCCATAATTTTCAATCTGCTCTTCCATATCTTTTATTCAAACATAATATCATAATTAATACAAAGTTACAAAAAACATCTCACTTGTGCAATAATAAAATTCAAAAAAAATCACCAAAACGGCGCAGAAAGCAAATTAATGCCGTTCTACGCCGTTTTGCTATTTTTCGGGACCACCTCGATAATAGACATTGAGTGCCTTAAATCAAAAATTATAGCACTCCTGACTTATATCACAGGCTCCACTCAAAACCATCTTTGCCGTCTTTTACAGTAAAGCCGAGTGTGGTCAGTTCATTTCTGATCTTGTCCGACAACGCCCAATTCTTCTCTCTCTTTGCGTCAAGACGAACATTGAGCAACAAATCTACCGCCCCCTTATAAGCCTCCATATTTTGTCCGCCTGCTGCCTGCCCCGCGGCAGCATCAAGTTGCATACCGAGAATGTCGATGGCATAAGTCTGCCAGAAGTCGTTAAGTGCTTTCAACTCCTCCGCCGATGCAGCCACCTTGCCATCTGCGATACCGTTAATCAGTTTTGCTGAATCAAACAAAGCAGATACCACCAACGGCGTATTCAAATCGTCTGCCATCGCATCCTCAGCACGAGAAACGATATCGGCAATCTGTGCAGCCGATTCGGAGGCAGTGGCACTAACACTTGCTCTCACGCCTAATGTCGCTTTTTGTAACCTTGCATAAGCCTCATTCAATCGCTGCAAGCCCTTCTCTGCCGCCTCAAGTGCTTCGGAAGAGAAATCCACTGTTGAGCGATAATGCGCCATAAGAATGAACAAACGGATAGTCATAGGCGAGAATGCCTTAGTGAGCAATTCGTGTTCTCCCGTGAAAAACTGACGAAGAGTAATGAAGTTATTATACGACTTGCCCATCTTCTTGCCCGCTATGGTTATCATATTGTTATGCATCCAATAGTGGACGGTATCGTGCCCCAAGGCGGCGCACGACTGGGCTATCTCCGCCTCGTGATGAGGGAACATAAGATCCAAGCCGCCTCCGTGTATATCGAACTCCTCGCCCAAATACTTCGTTCCCATTGCCGAACACTCTATATGCCAGCCGGGGAAACCGTTTGACCACGGGCTGCGCCAGCGCATGATATGCTCAGGTGCCGCTTTTTTCCATAATGCGAAATCATACGAATGGCACTTCTCTTGCTGCCCGTCGAGTTCGCGGGTTTCAGTCATTATCTCATCAAGATTACGCCCCGATAATTTCCCGTAATGGTGGTCCTTTGCATACGCCTCCACATCAAAATACACACTGCCCTCGCTAATATAGGCATACCCTGCATCAATTATCTTCTGCACGAAATCAATCTGCTCCATTATATGCCCTGATGCATGAGGTTCAATAGATGGAGGAAGAACATTCAGAGCCTCCATATCGTGGTGGTAACGATTAACATAGTACTGCACCACCTCCATCGGTTCGAGTTGCTCTAAGCGTGCTTTCTTTGCTATCTTATCCTCCCCCTCATCTGCATCATGCTCAAGGTGCCCCACATCGGTTATATTCCTCACATACCTGACCTTATAGCCTAAATGTGTCAGATATCGGAAGAGCACATCAAAGGTTATTGCCGGACGAGCATGTCCTAAATGAGCATCACCATACACAGTCGGACCGCACACATACATTCCCACATGCGGCGCATGAAGAGGCTTAAACAACTCTTTCCTCCTACTCAAAGTATTATATACAAAAAACTCTTTCATATCTTACCATTTATAACTTATCACTTCGTTTGACTCCCGGCATACCCTGTCCTTATCTCTCAAAGCAGGCTTTCAACAAATGCATTGCGGTCAAAGACCTGCAAGTCGGTCATTTGCTCCCCCAAACCAATATATCTGACCGGTATCTTAAACTGATCGCTAATGCCTATTACCACACCACCCTTTGCTGTTCCGTCAAGTTTAGTAACGGCAAGCGATGTTACTTGCGTGGCACGAGTAAACTGCTTTGCTTGCTCGTACGCATTCTGTCCTGTTGAGCCGTCAAGAACAAGCATCACATCGTGCGGAGCGCACGGCACCACCTTCTGCATTACATTGCGAATCTTTGTCAGTTCATTCATCAGGTTAATCTTGTTATGCAGACGCCCTGCCGTATCAATAAGCACCACGTCAATGTCGTTCTTCACTGCCGACTGGAGCGTATCGAACGCCACGGAAGCCGGATCGCTGCCTTGCTGTTGCTTAACCACAGGCACTCCCACACGCTCTCCCCAAATACATAGTTGCTCTACAGCCGCCGCACGGAAGGTATCTGCCGCACCAAGCATAACTTTCTTGCCTGCCTGCTTATACTGATAAGCCAATTTACCGATAGTGGTCGTCTTGCCGACCCCGTTTACTCCCACAACCATAATCACATACGGCTTGGCAGGCAATGGCGCATCGAAATCGGGCTGCATAACAGGGTTATTCTCCTGCAAAAGAGCAGCGGTCTCCTCTCTAAGGATAGTCTGCAACTCAGAGGTGTTAAGATACTTATCTCTTTTCACTCTCTCTTGTATTCTCTCTATTATACGCAATGTCGTTTCAACACCCACATCGCTCATCACGAGTGCTTCTTCGAGGTTATCAAGCACATCATCATCCACCTCGCTCTTACCTGCTACTGCACGGGCTACCCTTTGAAGTACACTCTCCTTACTCTTCTCCAATCCCTTGTCAAGAGTCTCTTTCTTTTCTCTATTGAATAATCCGAAAAATGCCATTTAAACACTGTTTAAATATGATTTAAATTATAATTTACGGGCGCAGCCCTATAGCTATTAGAGGTTATAGTGCCTCTGCCTTACTACTTCATAGCAGAACACACCTGCCGCCACACTCACATTGAGCGACTCTATCGGTCCGCACATCGGCAGTCTCACCTGCCTGTCGCATAACTCGAGGTTAGGAGGATAGATGCCCTTATCTTCCGAGCCGAGGACAATAGCAACAGGTTTCGTAAAGTCGGCATCGGTATAATTAACCTTTGCATGCTCAGTTGCTGCCACAACCATTATTCCGCTCTCACGCAAATAGCGCAAGACACTCTGCATATTATCTGTCTTACAAACAGGCAAGGAGAGCAACGCCCCTGCAGAAGTCTTGACAGCATCACCATTCATCGCCGTCCCGCCTCTTGACGGAACGATAATAGCATCCGCCCCGGCACATAAAGCCGTACGAGCAATAGCACCGAAATTGCGGACATCCGTTATACCGTCTAATACGAGCAGAAAAGGCACTTTACCTTGCTCAAATAACGATGGCACTAACATCGTTATGTCGCAGAAGTCAATCGGTGAAAGGAAGGCAATGACACCCTGATGATTCTTGTCGGTAAACTGATTCAGTTTCTCCACGGGTACTTTCTGCACCGGCACGGGCTGACCTTCCAATTTTGCCGACAGCTCTCTTCCGAGCGATGATGACATATCTCTGCGAAGCAGCACTTTGTCTAAACTTTTGCCTGCCTCAATAGCTTCAATAACCGCCCTTATTCCGAAAAGCATCTCTTTCTCCTTCGGACGACGAGTTTCGTATGATCTTGTACTTTCCATGCCTAACTTATCAATAGGCGAAAGGCAAAGCCTCGCCTTCGCCTTATTTATCTAATTTTTCAAATATAGAATTGCGACTCTTGTATTCAGGTACAATACGCTTCATCATCTTCACAGTAGGAATTACCATACCTTTTTGCGCATCCTCAATAAGTTCATCTATCAGCGGAGAAATGGTATTGTAATCATTTTCTCTAACCTTAGCCACCATAATCTTCTCATTTGGGGTAGGTTGCGTCAATTCTTTCTGATTAAGCAATTCCTCGTATAATTTTTCGCCCGGTCGCAAGCCTGTATATACTATTTTAACATCTTTCCCCGGCTCATAACCTGCAAGACGAATCATATTCTTTGCTAAATCGGCGATCTTAACAGGACGCCCCATATCAAAGCAGAATATCTCTCCTCCTTTCCCTAAAGTAGCAGCTTCGAGCACCAATTGACTCGCCTCCGGAATAGTCATAAAATAGCGGATAATGTCGGGGTGAGTTACCGTCACCGGTCCTCCTGCCGCTATCTGCTTCTTGAAGAAAGGAACGACAGAACCGTTCGAACCGAGCACATTACCAAAGCGAGTAGTAATAAAGAGTGTCTTACTTCCATTCTCCGTCTCTTGCTGCACTTTTGACAACGCCTGAACATATATCTCAGCCACACGCTTGCTTGCTCCCATCACATTAGTAGGATTGACGGCCTTATCAGTTGATATCATCACAAACCGCTCTGCTCCATAGTGCACCGCAGCATCAGCCACATTTCTCGTTCCTAAAACATTGGCAAGCACAGCCTGTTCGGGATACTCCTCCATCAGCGGCACATGCTTATACGCCGCTGCATGAAACACCACATTCGGGTGATATTCTTCAAACACACTCTCTACCATTCGCTTGTCGCGAACATCAATAATCATCCTCGCAAACTGCTGCTCATGGAACTGCGAACCCATATCCATTGACAAATCGTGCAGGGGGGACTCCGCCATATCAGCCATCAGAACCAAGCGAGGCTTAAAAGCGGAAACTTGTCGAACAATCTCGCTGCCGATACTGCCGGCAGCACCGGTAATCAGAACCACCTTATCACGCAATATCCTGCTCACATTGTCTGTGTTGATATTGATAACAGGGCGCTCCAATAAATCCTCCACTTTGATTGACTCAATAGCACCGACCTTGCGCAAAATATCATTTTGGTTTTGCTTCTCCTCTTCAAGATTGAAATCTGTAAAATACGGGGTGGTCAGAATTTTGATACCATTGTCAATAAACAGACTCAAATCGGTCAGAGGATCTATCTGCTTCATTTTCAAAGGCGACACAATAACATGAGATATCTCATGCCTGCGCATATAGTCAATCAACTTGTCGTTAAGCGGATAAACGCTCAGACCAAGCAGATTATGAGACTCTTTGGTCTTATCATCGGATATAAAGCCTACCGGACGATATTGACTTTCCATATTCGACTGAAGCATCTTAGCAATCGATAGACCTGCCGACTGCACGCCGTAGATCAGCACTTTTTCCGTTCGCGGGCCTTGATGCGACATAAACTCAAACGAGGTCTTCACAACCACGCGCCAAACAAAAAGGAAAACTATGCAGACAAATGCATACACCACAATCAAGGAGTTAAGCATCATTATGTGCATAGTGTTTTTAAGTACCACATTACCTAACAGCACAACCACACACGCCAATAAAACCGACAAAGTAACCTTTATCGTGTCAATAAAGGTGGAATAACGCAGAATACCGGAATAAGTGTGAAATATCCAAAAACAAAACAACTGCACCACAAGCATCACTAACGCTTGCTCCCAAATCGGCATAACCATCGGTGAAGGCACATAGCCAAACAAGTGTTTGCTAATGAAATAACTAATAGAATATGCACAAAATGCCAAGAATAAATCTATTAGCAACACCCCCCAACGAGGCAGGTATGTCATATTGACTAATCGGTCTAAAATATCCGACTGCCTAAGTTCATCTTTTTTCTTTGACATATATAGCGGAAAGTTTTATGTTGTAATTATAAAATTACTATGTTTTGAAGGTTTATATTATCTAACAACAAAATATGATTACTTTATCGGGGTTGTAATACAATTTATTACTATTGTAGTATGTTTTTCTTTACTTGTTCAATGATATATTTGACATCGTCGTCAGTCACCATAGGTCCTGACGGCAGGCATAGTCCTTGTCGGAAGAGTTGTTCTGCCACTCCGTTGAGGTATGCGGGTGATGATTTAAAGACGGGTTGCAGGTGCATTGGTTTCCATAGCGGTCGGCTTTCTATACCGGCGGCATCGAGTGCTACTCGCATAGCCTCAACATTTCGGTTGGGTTCGCACTCTGTATGCACTTGACCTGTGGTATGTACTACTCCTGCGGCTCCGCCCACTGCACCTTCGACAGCCTGTTGGTACGCCTTTTCTTCCCCGCTCACGTGAAGATTTTCGTCGAGCAAAACGGTACATAACCAGAAATTACTATCGTAAAGGTCAGACGGATTATCATGGAAAGTTACACCTTCCACATCCGCAAAGGCTTCCTTATAGAGTCGGGCTATATGCTTATGATGAGCCAGATGATCTTCAATTATCGTCATCTGCCCGCGACCTATACCGGCGCATATATTCGACATACGATAGTTGTAGCCTATTTTCTCGTGTTGGTAGTAAGGGAAAGCCTCTCTTGCCTGCGTTGCATAGAACATCATCTCCTGTTTAGCATCAGCGTTTTCGCATATCAGTGCCCCGCCACCTGAAGTGGTAATCATCTTATTTCCGTTGAAAGAGAGCACTCCGTACTTGGCAAAAGTGCCGCATATTTGTCCTGCGAAGCGGCTGCCTAAGCCTTCTGCCGCATCTTCTATGACGGGTATTTGGTATCTGTCGGCTATCTGCATTATGTCGTCAATGCGTGCAGGCATACCATACAGATAGACCACGATGATGGCTTTCGGGTAATTGCCTGTGGTTTTCTTGCGGTCGATGATCGCCTTTTCCAATAGTGCGGGGTCAAGATTCCAACTGTCTTTCTCCGAGTCGATAAACACAGGTGTTGCCCCAAGGTAAGTGACGGGGTTAGCCGAGGCACAGAAAGTGAACGATTGGCACAGCACCTCATCTCCCGCCTTCACACCGCAACCAATCAGAGCCAAGTGCACGGCAGCAGTACCCGCAGACAAAGCCACAACTTCTTTATCTTGACCGACAAAACGCTTCAGGTCATCTTCAAAACCATTGACATTAGGTCCGAGCGGTACAACCCAGTTAGTATCGAAAGCCTCTTGAATAAATTTCTGCTCCTGACCTGACATGTGTGCAAGGCACAAATAAATTCGCTTACTCATATCTCTTTATTCCTTTATCAAATTATTTCTCCTGCATAATGCATCTTCCTGCCTAAGACGGTACAAAAAATCATTTGTATATCCTTCAGGAAAGAATAGTTTTCGTAATAATACAAGTTAAGTCTTACCTTATCGGGATAAATGATGTTATCGTTATAGGCAATGGGGTCTTCAACGGTAGCCAACAGTTCTTCCTCATTGCGATACTTAAGGCTTGCAGGTCCCGTTATGCCCGGTCGCAAGTGCAAGATAAGTCTGTTTTTCCCTTCTAACTTATCTGCATACCCGGGCACATCCGGTCTGGGTCCCACAAAACTCATATCCCCCTTCAGTATATTCCATAGTTCCGGCAACTCGTCAATCTTATACTTACGCAGTCGCTGCCCTAACGGAGTTATCCTGTTCTCCCCCGCCACAGAGATCGATGAGCCTCCGTGATTAACCTGCATAGTGCGAAACTTATACATTGTGAATAGTTTGCCATTCTTACCCACACGCTTTTGAGTAAAGATAACAGGTCCGTCGGGCATCTGCGCCTTTACTACCACCGCCACCACCAATAGCACGGGAGAAAGGCATATCAACCCCACAAGCGACATAACAACATCAAAAATATATTTCAGCACCCACTTCATTATTGCCTGAATAATTTTTGGAAGACGAAACTTCTCATTCTGTTAGTCATCAGCACCTGCACAACGAAACGCCCCAACACATTATAGCAATAACGCGGCAACCCGATAAGTTTATTTTTCAGCATAAAGCGTTGTATCTTCCTTTCACTCTTGAAATATCGCCATCCACCCCGCCGCTGATACATATCTTTCCCCACTCGCACATTGACCAGTGTATCTGGCAGATTTGCAAAGGTACACCCCGCTAATGCCATACGAATCCAAAGATAGTAGTCTTCTTCATAATACCAATCAACTACTCCCCCCACATTCTCAACCTGTTCCCGACGAAGCATAACTGTCATAAAATTCATCGGACATCTGCTCTTCATATATTTTTTAACATCCTCATCAGCCAAAGGCACTGCCCTTTTCCCGACGATGTTGTCTGTTGTACCTATAAATTCTTTTATTTGTCCGCCAACGGCATCGCAAGAAGGGTTAGAAATAATGAACGATAGTTGTTTCTCAAATCTGTCAGATTGAGCAATATCATCACTATCCATTATAGCAAACCACGGTGTCTGAACTTCGTTTATGGCTGTTTGCCGCGCGATGGCATTACCTTTATTTTCTTTTAATCGAATAACTTGCAGATTTTCAAACTCTGTAGCAAAAGAAGATATAACTTTGTCAATAGCTTCCGATATCGGTCCGTCCACCACAAGAATAATTTTCTGCGGTTTTACTGTCTGCTTTATACTGATGCTACGCAGAGCCGCCAAAAAATCGTTCGCATTATCGTTTTTATACACCGACATACAAACAGAAAATTCAGGATATAAAACATCAGTATCAGTCATATTGGAATTACCTAAATGCTTTTTGAGTATTGCGGTGGATATTTTCTTGTTTAAGGACACAATATACATTGTAAAGGAAAGCACTATGTTTTCCTAAATGTTTGATGATATTGCGAAAAGGATAGAGTATATTTACTGCAATCTTCATAGGAAAAGAATAAAAGATATTCAGCCTACAATAAGCGTAACGAAAATTCAAAACACGAACTAAGAACTCTTGGTAATTGGTCCGGTGCTTAATATTACGCTCTCCATCACAAATATATTTGTACTTTTGTCCATTAAGATAATACTCACATATTTTATATGCGAAAGCAGCATTTGCCTCTGTATCTAAATATTTGGTAGGAATTTTAACTTGATTAAGATAAACCATCGTTTGCTTTTTGGTGACATAACCATATCCGATGAGTTTTATATCTTGCGCATCTTTTATCAACCATACATCTTGCGCTTTATCAGTCAATCTGCTCAACAATTCTTTTCTGAAGTCCTCTTTTAATATGTTGGGTCTATACATCAAAGGATAGTCAGAAAAGGCTTCTACCACGACAGCGTAAATCTCTTCAAACAGGCTGTCTGTAAGTTGCTTATCACTCTCTAAAAACTCAACATTACATCTGCTCAATCCCTTTTTTACTCTATATCGTTGTTTGGCTGTAAGTTTATCTAATGGTGTAAAACAATCGCAAATGCAATACCACCATTCTGTCGGGAAGCCACAATCGAAGTCGGATGTGTAACGTACAAACATAGCCTTCGACTTACGCAATTCTGCTATAGCTTCTGCCTTGGACGGTGCTTCTCGGTGAGGTTCGCAATCGCAAAGCAACGTTCCTTGATATTTACGCCAAGAATAACTCATTTAACAATAGTTACTTTCTGTCAGTTTCAGTCCGATTGTCCGCTTCGGTTGGCGGCAGGCAAAAGTCTATGATAAAATGCCTCTCTCTCTTTTCTATCGGCGGGAGTTGCATATAATCGTTATACAGATTACGCAAATACCTGTCATATCCATTAGGAATATACACTTTTTCTCCTTCAAACTCAGCTTCTATCGCCGGCACATACACACTACTCGGGAATATCTCTCCATTATAATATTTCCGTCCCGTCGGTATTCCCCATTGACAATTTTCACGATTGGAGGCAACAAACTTATCAAACCACCACACCCACTTCCTGTGAGGAATAACTGATAATATCTTCCCTAAAAACACTTTTGTCCTATAACGGCGCAAAGCAGCCTTATCAAGCGACATAAACTCTCTCAGTGATCTACTCGGGAACTGAGCATATAAAGTCAAAATAGAGCAAAATTGCAGTGCATTGGCAATAAAGCCTTTCACTTTTTGCCCAATAATAGTATCGGGTACTGCATCAAGAGCAAAAACATCAATATACAATCCGTTTGGGAATGTAGTATTCTCGTTGAATAGCTCCACATTGCGAGAATCTTTTCTGTAAATTTTCAAGAAAACATTTTTGCTGTCGATACGGGGATTAGGAGCAGTATATTCGTACTTTTCCCCGAGGGCACCTTGCGCTAATAACTCTATTAACTTATCATAGTCCGCTCGAGGCATCATAAGGTCTAAATCGTCATCCCACGGAATGAATCCCTTATGCCTAACAACTCCGAGACAGCTACCGCCGCATAGCATCACAAGAAGATTGTGTTGCTCACATAGCCTCGCCACATCCTTATACATCTGAACTAACGCTCGCTTCATTGCAGCGGACTCCTCCTCCGATAACACCTTCAGATAGTCAGTATGGAGCGCCAGTTCGCGCATCAATTCGGTATCCGACTTCATATAGTCTGCCTCCTTACATCGATAACTTCACCGGTACAATCTGAAAATACGGCATTGAGAGAAACGACTGCTACATCTTCTGCCGGCAGCAGGCTTCCCTCCGGCTCATTACCAAAATTCTGCACACGCATCGGCGTTTTTGTCCTTTCGGGATTGATACAATTAACTCTCACTCCGAAATCGTGCCATTCTTCGGCTATCGCCTGCACAAAATTTACTATTGCAGCCTTAGTGGCAGAATATAAACTATACATCATTCTGCCCCTTGTATAACTGCTGCTTGTATAAAATAGTAGCGATCCATGACTCTCCTTTAAGTACTCAAACGATGCCCGCGCCACATTTATGACTCCCAGCAAATTGACATCTATTGATCTCTTTACCGTATCCTGCGACATTGCAGACAGCGGTTCCTTGACAAGCACACCGGCGGTATCGACCACAACATCAATATGTCCTTCTATCTCAAAAACTTCCCGCAGTGCCGCCTCTATCGCTGCATAATCAGTTACGTCACACCCGTTCTGCGAACGCGAGAATGAATAACTTTTGGCATTATGATCTTTTGCTATACGCATTATTTCCCCGCCTATACCATAACTTCCGCCGAAAACCACTATCACCTTCTTTCTCAGTCCCTCTAATGCCTCAGCGGTAAGATGCTTTTGATCCCCATGTTGCGCCCTTAGTTGAAATAACTTATCAATAAGAAAAATATCCTCTACATAAGTTAGTTTCATATTGCTCACCTCACCTGCAACTACAAAAATCGGCTCATGCGATAAGTACTTTCTTACGGTACCGCAATCGTCGGTAGTGACGAAATTCGGGTCGGCAAGAGCATGTTCGTATGCCTTGCGAATAGTTCCTCGTTTGAAACACTGCGGTGTCTGACCATTGCGTAAGTAGCGGCGATTAGGAATAAAATCAATACATTCTTGTCCGTCAACAGAAATAATGGTGTCAGTCGTCTTTGTTGCCACATCAACCGCATTATACTTCTCTAATGCCTCTATGCAATCATTAATAATTCTCTCACTTACCAACGGACGGACAGCATCATGGAAAAGCATATTGTCGGTATCATCTGTATATGCATTTACTGCGGCAAGAGTACTCTCGTACCTCTCTTGCCCGCCATTAAGTATCTTCTTCACTTTCTTATAGCCGTTGCGAACAACTAAAGCCTCTACCTCACTCACAAAATCAGGACGACTAACGATGCAAATCTCATCTATTCTACGACAATTCTCAAACACATCTATGGTGTGCTCTATAACCTGTTTTCCTGCAATCTTCATAAACTGCTTGGGTATATCATTACCCAAACGAGTTCCGCTGCCACCTGCTAATATTACTGCAATATTCATAGTGAATATATTATGTAAGGTTTACTTATCCTAAAAACAACGCGGCGTGAATAGCCGTAACATTCTCTGCAAGAGTTTTTGTCTGAACATCATTTGAAAGCACAAACGCATGCAAAAGCGGTTTATCCAAAATACCCTCTAAACGCATCAAATGCCGCGCATCCGACCGCGACACATGCTCAGTCTGCTTAAACTCAAAAGCCAAATATCCGTCTTGCGTTTCCACCAGTAGGTCAATCTCCATTCCATCGTGCGTGCGCAAGTGGTAAAAGGCGGCATCCGACTGTATGTTCTTCGCCTGCTTATATAATTCGGTTACGAGCATACTCTCATACTCGGCTCCCGTCATACCGCCTTGCTTTCCTATAACCGCCTGAAGCACGCCATAATCCATATAATGAATCTTCGGTGCCTTAGCAAGACGCTTAGCCTTATTTGTTGACCACGCCGGTAGAATCAATGCCTGATAACTGATGCTCAAATATTCGATATACCGCTGAACGGTCTTGGCTGACATCTGCAGATCTTTTGCCAAACCTGACATATTAAATGTCTGCGCAGTCTGTATTGCAACAGCCTTTTGCAATCGCACAAAAGGCTCTAAGTCACGCAACATCGCAAGGTCCTGAATATCTCTCTCTAAATAAGTACGGACATAATTCCTGAGCCACACATATCTATCTGCATCTGTCATCTCCTCATCCGTCAAAGCGGGATAACCGCCATACCTCGTATAATAATCCCAAGCTTTCAGGATTCTGGAAGATCGCTTGTCAATATTCAAAGAAGGGGAGAACACAGGATTAGACACCGGCGCTTTCAGCAATTTCTGCCATTCTGACTCGCTCACCACACTGTCAAAACCACGTGTTTCCAACTCCGGCACAGTTAGCGGGAACATATCTATTATAGTACATCTCCCCGCTAAACTTTCTCTCACTTTTTTAAGCAAAAGTATCTGCGACGAACCGAGTAATAAATATCTGACATCGTCATACTTGTCGTAAGTTGCTTTAATACTCTCAACCAATACAGGCTCCTTTTGAACCTCATCGAGGGCAGCTTTCGGATATAGGGAATGCCACTGCTCCGCTGTCAGAGCAACATAATCGCGCCTTGTAACAGGGTCTTCAACGGATATATACTCATAGTCCGGCAACAGCCGCTTGACAAGCGTTGTTTTTCCCACTTGCCGCGCACCTGTAAGAACAAGTATTCTTCCAATCTTCTTGTTCCTAATCTTATCTATATCACTCCATATCTGACGCTGTATCTCCATTATGTCTGTTCAACTATTACAAAGGTACTGCTTTTACTTCAATCGCGCAAGATTTTTTTGTGTTTTTTTGCATTTTGGCGTAAATTTAGACATTGTATGTCCGATTTTGACGTAAATTTAGACATTGCGTGTCCGATTTTGACGTAAATTTAGACATTGCGTGCCTGATTTTAGCGTAAATTTAGATATTACATATCCGACTTGGCGTAAATTCAGGCACAACAACTATCTCAACACAATATCCACCACACCTACACAATGGTCAGAATAATCTTCAATACACTCCACGAAACTGTTGGCAACAGACACATGCCCTCCCTTTGTGCGATATAGGATATAGTCATACTTATATCTTTTGTGCCAGGCACCTTTAACTGTTGCAAAAGTGCCTTCGCCTGATAAGGCATCGTTCCACTTCTTCATCAGCGGCACTACCAACTCTTCTGACGGGTCGGAATTGAAATCTCCGCAAACAATCTGCACTTTCTCCTTCTGCTTATCCATCAACTTACTCACTTGCCTTAATTGCAACTCTCTATTCTCCCTGTTTTCGTGGCTTAAATGAGTGCTTGCAAAGCATATTTCACGACCTTTTATATTCAGGTGGGATAACACAATCTCACGCGGCTCAATTTCCTTGCCGGAACGAGGAAGAATATATACCTCCGTCTTCAATATATCATACTTGCTTAATATAGCATCGCCGTAGTAGCCTCCACTCGGATGATCCATAGCTTTCCCGAAAACAGGTATCATTTCCGTTACGGCAGCCAACTCCGACAACACATTAACCCCATTAGTATGGGGCGAGTTACTGCGATTGTTCCGAATGTCCATTTCCTGTAAAGCGACAAGATCAGGATTAAACTGCTTTATATATTCACCCAACGCTGCCAATGAAGTGTCAGAACCGAAGTGTATATTATATGTCATCACTCTCAATGTGTCTTGAGCAAAAGCACTGCACATCACCGCGACACATAGGCATAATATGCAACATCTCTTCAACATATTCCTGATATTTATAACTCGTTTTCTTTTCTTACCGATAAAAATGCCTCTAAAAAGGCTCTTTGCCACTTCCTGTCCGGCTCCAAATAATTGCCTTCACCCCACTCGTTCCAAGATTTCACGAACACTATCTTATTCTTTTTATCCTTTATCTTATCATACACCATTTGAACATGCTTCTTAAACAATTGCGGAGTACAGTTTGTCCAAAGAAGAGTATATCTGCCGGTTCGGGGTGAGTGATCCCAATTCGGCATAATGACAGGTACTATATTTTCTTGCTTAGCCTCATCCGAAACTAAATCTTTTATTACATCCTTATATTGTGCCACATACGGTAACCTGAAAATGCGTCGTACGGCAGCACCTATATATCTTTTCACCTGCGAATGATTGTGCCTTAAAGCATGCATACGACAAGACACCATTGTTTCAAACCCATTTGCAAATATATCATCCTTCTGCAACTGAGACTCGTGAGTAAATCCCATAAAGTAAATGCCGGCAAAACCATTTTCCTTAGCAAGTCTATTCCATATAGAGATAAAATTGCGTGGATTTGCCACATCCAGCGGTCTATATACCATAAACAAAGGACGATTACCTTCTTTCATATAACGCTCGTCTTTAAAATACGGCAAGAGTTCATAAAAATAATCCTCTATATCCTTGTCGTCTCCATACTCCTGCTTAGCAAGCATCTTCGACTGATACTTATCATAACTGTTCCATGCTTTCGCCTCCCAATCGTGGTTTGCCCAGCATATCATAAAGGGGAAGTCAGGCTTGCCGCTACTATGTACCTCTTTTAACGGCAAATCCATTAAGGTCATATTCTTATTAAGACGATAGTAATAATAGCAGAATCCGTCAATACCATACTCGCGAGCCATATCTGCTTGCGCCTCCCGTGTTTGAGGCAGACGCAAATCGTAGAACCCCAATTCTCCGGGCAATTTAGGTTGCTCATGACCGGGGAATAATTTTTTGGCACGGGCAACGCTTATCCACTCCGTATATCCTTTTCCCCACCACTCATCATTCTCCTTAAAAGGGTGAAACTGCGGAAGATAAAGAGCAATTACAGTTGACTTATCGCCATTGTTCTCAATATTCATAATATAAATTATTTTGGTGGAGAACGTCTCCGAACGTTCAACGGAATTATTCGCTGTGGAGAACGTCTCCGAACGTTCAACGGAATTATTCGCTATGGAGAACGTCTCCGAACGTTCTAAATTGTTTTCCCTTATATTATTAATCCTTTGTGTCTAACTGCTTCACGATTCTTGCGGGTACTCCTGCCACCATACAATAATCGGGCACATCCTTAATGACCACACTGCCGGCAGCAATCACAACACCATCCCCGATGGTTACGGCACCTATGACATTTGCCTTTTCTCCTATCCACACATTGTTACCTATTCGCAACTCCCCTTTGCAGGTCAATGGTCTGTCCTGAGGGCGAATAGACAACTGATCTTTTGTAAAAACACCGTGAGCATTATCCGTTATAAGAACATCGGTGCCGGTTAGAAGATTATCGCCTATTGTAATATTATTAATCGCAGTAATATGATTTCTGCTGCGAATAGTACAACCGTTGCCGATAACGATGCAGGGCGTAAAATGTTGCGATTTATACTCACTCCATGCCGTCAGTTCAACTTCCGGATAAAACGTACAATCATCACCCACAACAATATATTCTTCTCCCTTAAGTATATGCCAATGAGGCTCAACCAAACTTCGTTTTCCCCAATGCTTAAAAGAACGGGTGCTGTAACCGGTATATACATAACGTCTGATGCCATGAACTACCCGTTGCAAACCTTTGACGTATATATATGACCAAAGTCTGCCTATTAGAAATAAACATCTCTTCATTTATTCAATATGCTTTGATAAAATTGGAAAACGCTATCGGCGTTAGCCTTCATTGTATATAGTTTTCTTACCGCGTTAAGTGCTCGCGAAGTTATATCTTCAAGATGCTGTTCTTTCTGTGTAGAAATATTAATAAGCAAGTTTACCAATTGCTTATTATTACTGTACCCGAATCCTATTTCTCCACCCGTCAGTACCCTACCGTTCTCAAATTGCTCTCTTATCCCCGCAGAGTCGCGTCCGATTACGGGACAGCCCATATTCATTGCTTCTACCACTACTCTGCCGAACCCCTCATGTGCAGACGGAACAATCACCGCAAGCGCTTCTGCATATAACTGATTAACATTATCACACATGCCTAATATTTTCACATCATTCTGCACTCCGAGAGACTCTATTGTAGAAACAACAAGATGCTTATATTGTTCACTATCCGTATCACCGGCTATATACAACGGCAGATGTTCCGACACTTGTTTTGTGTATTCTGAGTAAGCATTGAGGAGTTCAATAATACCCTTCGCCTGTTCCAATCGACCGACAAAAAGAAAATAGTTATTCTTGCGGCTATCAGGTAGTTTCTCATCACCGGAAATGACGCCATTATATATCACTTTTGATGACTCATTCCCCGAAAGTTTGTTATAACTCTGAATATTTTTAGTTATACAAACAGTATAGGAGTTACATTGCCTGTAACGCTCAATCTGTTGCCTCTTACTCCATATATAATGATAACCAAAATCAAGGTCACCATATTCCCGTACGTGCCATAAATGCGGAATTCCGACATAATGAGCCGCGTTGAAGCCAATATTGATAACACTGACATTGGTATGCACTAAGTCTGCCCTAAATTCCTTGCAGACCTGAGCCAAACGCCGAGCTGCGAAATGATTACTTAACAGTCGTCCACATAGTCGCGGCACCCACAATACACAATCAGCAAAACTTCGGATGGGAGGGAAAGCAGCAACGCGGTAGTTAAGGGCTAATGTACTAATACCTCTGTCACGCAAATGCTTATATATGCCATCTGTGTCCGGTGTCACCACCAAAGCTTCTACACCTTTCTGACTAAGCAATTCCAACATAGCAAGGAAGGACTTATTTGCCCCGCCAAACATAGTTGTTGCATTAAGAACATATATTACCCTAATTGTCTCTTTCATCAATTATTAACTGACTACCCGTGCTTACTGTAATATTATTTGTATAATAGGCGACTATTATCAGTATGAAGACGCACACGATGTGATACGTTTCAAACAATGACATAAGTAAAAGTACGCACACGCAAACTAAACTAAAAATTCCTATAGGTGTGATATTTTTGCGCACAAAACGAAATAATTTGATTATCAGCAGAGCAAAAATAGAAGTTAAGAACACTCCGCCTTCTAACATAAACATCAGCCACATATTATGCGGTCCGCTTCCGCCTATATGCGCCATCATCCACGCTGTATCTTGAGGACCATAACCTAATATCGGCTTGTCCATTATCATTATAATTGACCTAAGCCATAGTCCTACTCTCGACGTAAAAGTAGAATCTTTCTGCAAACCGCCTTCCACAAAAGCACGCAACAACGGAACACTATCTATACTCTTGCCGCCCCAAACAATCACGGCAAAAAATAATATATATAAAACTATAAAAATATTAACTATCGGAATAGGATGTTTCACAAAGCGCCTGAATATAAAATATAAACTCACAATGACTAAACCTACCGTAGAAGTCATAGAACCCATTGCAAATACTGTTGCCACTCCGACAAGCATCAGCATATACATGTTCAACATTCTTCTCTTCGACAGAAGACAATCTAACCCGTTCACAAGAACTGCTGTCAAGATAACTATACCTGTCTGGTTATAATTACCGAACAGGTAACGGGTCTTATCGCCGGTACCTTGCCAATCATATTCAATCCACAACCCATCGGGATAAAGCACATATAATATCCCGTTCATATATACGAAAGCAGCAAACACAAGAGCCAAAATATGCAACTGTTCCGCCAGATTCTCTTGCCAGTAAAGCATTATCATCAAGAGGAACACACATATACTTATCCACTGGTATATCCCCGACAATTTTATTTGTTTTGCCATCGTAACGGTAAGTACTATCATTACTATCCACCACAGGTGGATTAAGCACTGAACACTATCAAGACGAAGAGTATGATCACGCTTTAATAATTGTAAGTTGAAGAAGATGAAACAAAGCACTATTATTAATTGCAACAATCGCTGAAAAACGTATGTTATACCGCTTTTCGGGAGTGCGATACAGGCATCGCAAATAATAATAGCGTAAATCATCATCGAGAACAATAGTCTCTGGCGATGATGTCTTTCTTCCAAATTATGTGTCAATGCCGAATTCGACATACTACTATGATGATACTCTCGAACGAATAGTTAGTACTAAGTTACCAATATATTGCTTCTCTCTCTTATTCAAACCAAATATATATATAGCGATACCACCTATTAAAACAGATAATACTATTGTCAATAAAAACCGATACTTAATCTGCACAAAAACAACGCAAAAATATGAAGTCAGAATAATCACAATAAGAGGAATCACGGCCGGCAATATTGCGTTTTTGCAAAACCTTAATATATCTAACCCTATCTGCTTTTTAAGGAGCGGCAGACGAACAAAAGAATCTGCGAATTCAATAAGCACATAAACCAAAAAGGCATAATTAACACTATACTCCAAAAACAAGCATAGCCACACCCCTAATACGGTTAAGATTTTAATAGAGTAAAAGCATAGCGTGTAAGTTTTGATCTGTCCCACCGCTTGATTTGCAGATGTCAGTCCTATTGTCAGTTGATCACATAAGACGGCTAATATCAGCAGTCTGCACATATTTACCGTAAAAGGCGGCACTTCTGTTAGCCAAACGGATAATATCGATGGCATCTCAAACATAATAGGCACGGAAAAAAGGGCAAGAACGATAAAAGAGAACTTACTCTCTTGCTCTGCCAGATGCACCATACGCTCTCTGTTGCCGGCTCCCTCTGCCTTCATTAGTTGGGGGTTGACGGCATTAATTATAGATGCCGACACAAAGGTAACAGCCCCCGACACCTGTTGTGCTATGCCGTATGCAGCATTGGCTACGGTTGATAAAAATAAGTTGAGAAGTACTGCAATGCTCTGGTTTCTGACTACCACACAACCTGACGCATATACCGACCAACCTGCGAAGTAAGACAAATCTTTCACCCACTGCTTGTCAAATTCACGCAATCGAGGCAAATGACACTCTTCATATTTTATCCCCGCATACACAGATAGTAACAAAAAATTAAGAATCTGAATGCCGAGAAGCATAAACGCATATACTATCAATCTATCTCCGCTAACATGAGCGAGCCATACTGCAAAGAGCAACTTTAAAGCCCCGTCCAATACATCTACAACAGATATATAAACAATATTTTCGCGGGCAAAGAAAAGTGCCCTTAAAGGAGCAGTTATAATAGCCATAAAAAGCATCAAAGATGCCACTAAGAAAACCACCGAAGCCGCAAACAATCGATCTGTCGGGATATGAAGAATCTTATACACAATAGGGTAGTCAACTATTAGCAAAATCAGCAATACACCTAATGCTATTGCAAAATGCAGAATAAGACTATTTCCAAATACTTTATAGACCTTATCTGCATCGTCTTCACCGTGTGCGAATGATAAGTATCTTTGCGTGGTAACTACTAACGCATTAGTCATAAACGACAAGATACTTACAACACCTGCCACCAAAAAGTAAATACCATAATCTGATTGCCCTAACGCCGCTAAGATAAGCCTCGTAGAGTATAGCGACAAACACACATTTATTATAGTCCGGGTGTATTGCGCTACTGTGTTAACCAATATCCGATTACCTCTATTCAAGTAACACTGACTTCTATGAGAATAACAAGGATTTCAACTGATCTTTACCCAAAATCATAGAAGTTACGATAGTGGCAAGAAATAGCATAACAAGAACGAATATCGTCCGTTTCGGGCCGTATGGTCTGAGAGGAATAGAAGCAGAATTAATCACTGTAAAGACGGGCGTATTTTCTTGTAAACGCGCCTGAGAAGTCATATATTGCTTCTGGAATGTCGTATAGGCAGAATATTTAATCTGCATCTCTGACTCAAGATTTTGCAATTCAATTCTGTACTTCTCAAGTTGTATGCCCTTATGACCATCTACATATTGAATATATTTCTCGCTTATATCTAAATATTCTCTGTATGCCTCATTCATCACTTTTGAATAATATTCGATATCCACACGCGCCTTTTGAGTTCTATAAGTTGTCATAAAAGATTGCAACATTCCGCATATAGAGTCCGCCATAGTAGCACACACAAGAGGATCTTGATCGATGAGAGATATTGTTACCACTTCCGTCTGCTTATCTACCACACACGAAATATTTTCTGAGAGCATAGTTACTACTCCCTTCTCTTTCTTTGTCAACCAAAAAACACTTCTCCCATCATCTTGTGCTGCCGGATTAACTACAACTACGGAAGAGTCATCACTCGAAAACATTTTCTTAATTTTGGCTTTCCATCTCTTCCAGAACGGCAATTTAGTCTTCTCTACAAGATAATTGTAGTACGTATCTGAATACTCTCCGTCAGCCGTAGTTATAGGAATATCAAATAATCTTATAATAAAATTGGGCGAACTGATGACATCAGGATAGATAAGGGGGTATATGGCATCTCTTGATGTCATACTTCCAATATCGAAGCCGAAAGTAGAAGCGAGTGCCATGAGCGAACTTGACGGCGTTGACGATTGCGCCTCAGGAGCGAGTACGACCTCTACCTTATAGTAACGGGGTACGCATAGGATGAACGCACAAGAGAGAACAAAGGTTACAGGTAACACCCAATAGAACACTTTACGGCGCTGCCACAGAGTCTTGAAAAAGGCTCCGAAGTCAATATAATTATTTTGTTGTTCTGCCATATAAAAATGAGTGATAAGTAATAAGTGTATCCGGCGAATATGCCGAGAATTAAGCAAGTGAAAAGTGATACGGATTTAATTTCCGCTATTTTTACTGCCACTAATGTTTTGTCAATGTAACTATAAGTGTTACGATAGTAGAAGCAGCGGTAGCGAGAGAAGCCGAGGCGGAAGCGATACCTATCCATTGCGTAGCATTGGCAGGCTTCTTCTCCGGCTTTGACGGAACGACTATCTCGCAGCCCGGCTCGATCTTACCATAACGGGCAGGCTGCACCTTTCCGCCGGAATAAACGATATAGGCACGGCAGCGACGAGCATTATTACTATAACCACCGGCCTGATGAATATAATACTTCGCGTTCTTACCTTGAATAAACGAAACGGTATTTGGATAGAGCACTTCACCGTGAATCTTCACGGTGCTATTCATAGACGGGATGAACAGTTCGTCACCCTCACGCAAGATGATATCTTCGTCACCTCCGGGATTTGCAATGGCTTCCGCAAGGTCTATACCCACATAATAAATATCACCAATATCAAGTTTATCAAAATCAACGGAGTCCCTTGTTGCCGACTTGTTAAATCGTATCATTTGGTCGCGACGTATTCGCTCATCTTCCGTCATAATACGACGAAGTCGAGCACCTTTGACATAAGCATGAGAAGAAACGCCACCTGCCATTCTGACAAGATCAGACAAACGGTCGTCTTGGGTCTTCAGAGAATAATTGCCGGCAAAGAGAATCTCGCCGCGCACTTTTACATTTTGCTGCTTACCGTATGCAGGTGAAATACGCACATACACTTCATCGAATGGTTCCAACAAGAATCCTTGCTCGTGAACACCCAGACTGTCATGCAGTTCAATAGTGAAGGTTTTCGCCTTAATCTGCTGCTCATCCATTGCCTTAGGATCAATAACTCGCCGCGCAATATCTACCTTGCCTGTTGAAGCACGTTCAGTCAATCCGCCCGCACGCAAAATCAAGTCTTCAACACTCTCATTTTCAGCAAAGCGGAAAGTATCGGGATTGAACACTTCACCATATACAACGACATACTGCCTGTCAAGTTTCGCCTTCTGCGATGGCACAAACAGTTGGTCCTCGTTTTTCAGCACTATATCCTCTACCTTACCATCTAATATATCTTGCAGCGGAACAGGTACTGCCTGATAGGTACGGTCAAGTTTCATTCTGTAAAGAACGGCACGAGTAGTGAAAGCATCTTCTCTGAGTCCGTCCGCCATCATCACCAACTCACTCAGCGTCTGCATCTGCTCTGACAGACCATAATAGCCCGGACGGAACACAGCACCGCGTATATCTACCGTATTCTTCAATCGGGGGAGCAAACTGTCAACCGCCACTGAGTCTCCGTCCATCAGCGCAAAACTGCCGAACTGCTCGTTCTTAACCGTATGCACCGACATCGCCCCCGCATTCTTACGAGAGATGCGCACGGCTGAGGTATAAGCATCTCCGGAAAAACCGCCTGCATAGTAAAGCAATTGCTCTAAAGTCTCACCATTTTTGAGTTCGTAACACATCGAGCGTTTTACCTTACCGCTGATTTTGACCAACTCATCGTAAGTACCAACGATAATGGCATCACCGTCCTGCAACAGAACATTACCGCTCAGTTGACCATTCAGCAGATAATCATAAATATCCACGGTTGAGACAAGAGTATTGTCGCGATATACTTTTATATTACGCAATGTACCTGTATTATTCACGCCCCCCGCCATATAAAGGGCATGAAAGACTGAGGCGAAAGCAGACAACTGATAACTGCCCGGCAATTCAACCTCACCCATCACATTGACCATAATGGTACGCGTACTCCCGAGCGAGATGCGCAGTTGGCTGTCCTGAAACCTTGAACCGAGTGTGCGACGCAAAGTCTGCGTTGCCTGTGTGATAGTCTGCCCGCTAACTTGTATAGGACCATAATCAGGCACAATGATAAAACCATCAGGCGACACCGATAATACATAGTGCTTCTGACTGGCACCATATATATCAATCTGCACCTCATCACCGGGGCCGAGCGTATAATTCTGCGGAGTGGCAATATTCATCTGCGGCTCAAAATTTAGAGACTTCTGCCTAAACACATCCTGCCCGAATATATAACTCTTTGTACGCTCGCCACTATGCATCTCATCCAGCATTAAATCATAGTATAAAGAAGTCGGCATAACAACTTTATTGCCGCGAGTCGTCTGCTCTCCAAGACTCGCATCTTGCTCCACATCATATTGCATCTGTACAACCTGATTCCTTACACGCTGTAGTTGCTCAACAGTAGCACCATTCTTAATCATTGATTTGGCAATCTCCATCTCCGAATAACCTTTATCGCGCAACTCAACGATCTGACTAAGCACTTCCTTATCTGTCAGGTTTTGCGCCGATAACTGTACCGAGACAACCGCCGATAATGCTATAAATAAAAAAATCAGTCTTCTCATTATGTGTTATGTTTTTTAGATTCTTACTTTCTTCACGGATAATCACAAGGCAAGCGAGAGGCAAAGCCGAACCTGCGCTCCGACATTTCACAATTATCCACATTAATAATTACAAATTTAATATTTTTCCTCTATTTTTACAAAATTATCACATAATAATCAATGATTTTTTGATTAATATTTGGAAAAACAATAATTTATTTTTATCTTTGCCGATAAGTAATACATATTCGATAAAAAAGGAACGGTGAACTCCATTTAGGTTTTTGCCCGATAGTAAAAAGAATCAGCAAATGAATAGCAAACGAGGTATTATATTGCTTTGCTTTATCGCTTTCATTTCTCTCTTTGCACAAGCAGAGGTTATTCGTGGAGATAACGGCGAGAATGTCAATTGGACTTTTAACACTGCCACAGGAGAATTCAGCATATTCGGCAACGGCAAAGTATGGGCATCCGACTCAACGGATATTCTGCCTTGGTACGATTATCTTGACATGATTGAAAAGGTTCATATTGCATCGGATGTGTGCTATATCGGGTCGTGGGCGTTTGCGGGTTGTACCCATTTAAGAACGATAGAGATACCTTCATCATTGACCGACATAGGTGTAGGTATTTTGTATAACTGCACATCTATCTCTCATCCTATTTACAACGACTCCACCTTTATCTACCTGCCTCCTAATTATGTCGGTTCGTTTATTTTGCCTGAGGGTAGGAGATATATAGCTGGGGGTGCTTTCTTCGGTTGCAAAGACATGACGAGTATCAAAATTGACGACTCCTATACCTATATCGGTCCGTACGCCTTCTCACATTGTTCACGCCTGCTTGCTATTGCCATCAAAGGCGAGATGAAAGAGATAGAGGCCGGCACCTTCGAGGAATGCAGTAACCTCAAAACACTCAAACTGCCCGACAGCATCACCCGCATAGGTGCCAATGCCTTCTCGGGTTGCACCTCGCTTACTTCATTTGTTGTACCATCTAACACAAATGAAATAGAGGAGAAAGCTTTTGCGCTTTGCTCCTCTCTCAGTTCCATAAAATTTCCGCCGGCAATGCAGCATATCCACTCGCACGCTTTTATCTACTGCGATGAACTGCACTCCGTTATTATTCCCAACTCATCTTGCAAGGTTGACCGCACCGCTTTCCCCTATCACTGCGCCGTAACCCTCAGATAAGGTGCCTCACCGTATCACTGCGGTGTCGCACACTATTGCGCGGTGATAATGTGCGTTTACTGCTTGGGGAAGCAGATGTGGTAGGACACCTTCACGCCGCAATCGAAGAAACCTATTTTAGTGCCATAAGTGTTGGTGGCGGAGTGTACATTTACATCTGCTCCGCCTACTTGCGGCAACCCTACCTCTATCAACGATTTCCCATTGCCCTTATTCTTGTAAAGGTTATAGAGCGAATAATCTGCAAATGCTCCGACTGCAACGGCATTGCCGCTACTGAGCATCCACTCATATCCTATTTCTCCCGTCAGCACCACATGCACCTTCGCAGCCTCCCACCTGCCGCCCGACCGCTGCTGTTCCTCTTGTATCTTACCCGTAATATCTTCATTTACCACATGCACCCCGTATTGAGGGTAATAAGCATCTATCGACGGGTCGGTTAGCCTTTGATTATAATGAGAGTACAGAGGTATCATCACCTTCGGACCTATATTGGCAAACACACCTGTTTGATGCCTAATTGAGAATAGCAGCGGAATCTCTAATTGCAGTTGCGCATTCTTCTCATTAACTTCGGCAGCAGAAATGGTATAGTCGATTTGCTCACCCTCATTATCAGTAACCGAATAGGTAGTATCCACCGCTGCTGAAAGCGGCGAACGACTATATCCGATCGACACACCTGTTATAATACCAAGATTGGTCTTACTCAGCAGTCCTTCTCTTGCGCCGAAATAATAGGCGTACTGCAAGTCGAGTAGTGCGTCGTATCCTGCTTTCCAATGGTGCATAACATTATTTTGCGTCTGTTGCATCTGCGATGCCACGCCACCTCTCAAACCTATCGTCAGTCGGTGCTGTTGATTCAGGCGAAACGCTCTTAATCGTTCTTCGTACAATAAGGAGTCGGCTATACGCTGCCTGTCAGCATCCTCCGCTGCGAGGACATATCTATCGCGCTCCGACAGCACCGAATCGGCGTTCGCAAGTGGTGCCGCTACTGACTCCGGTGCTACATTCATAATAGAGTCTTCTCGTAATGCTGCACGCCGCACGCTATCTTCTCTCCGAGCAAGTGCTGCTGCCTCAGCCTCTGCTGCCGTGATACTATCAATATTCACTGACTCTAACACCTGCCCGCCTGTTTTATCTGACATTCGTCCTGCTGCATTACGAGTCTTATCATCTAAGTTTTGCATCTCACCCTGCCGCTCTAATATCTCTCTGCGGTCTTTCTCTACCCTGCTCAAAGAGGCATTAAGTAAGGAATCAGCCCGCTCCACAGGACCATATAAAAGAACATCATGCACCGGCACCCAAGAGTTAATACCCGCCACAAGAATACCATCGCTAAAACGCCTCCCGCCAACTTGCTGAATAGTGTGGCGAACATAATACACCCACGGGGACAACTTCTCTCCCGTCAGGTAAGTATCGCAGCCTTTGCCGACAACGATAGTATCACCTTTTATGAAAATAAAATCTTTCTCCGCTCTATATGCTTGCTCTTGCAAGGCAGTGTCCGGACGCATCTTGTTGCCAACTAAAAATTCCTCCTCTGCCATTAAGGCAGAAGAGGAAAGGATAAGGAGTATAATTAAAGTCCTTTTCATTGTTAGATCGTGCAATCAAAATCTTATTTATCTTACAATATACTTCAGTGCCATCTGACTATCTTCTGAACGCACATTGATTAGGAAGCAACCATAGCGTGAACGAGAAGTGAGATAGTTATAGGTATCCTGACCGGTAACAGTCAGCGTTTCCACTCTCTCTCCCAGCACATCGTAAACTTCTAATGTTGTTACCACATCCGGATTGAGGTTATAGATAGTAACCGTTCCGCCGGGGTGAGTAACGGCAGGTGATAGTTTCGGGACTTTATGATATTGCCATGTCGCAGCAGATGAATTTTGCCCGTCGGTAGCACTACCCGCCTGAATATTGTTGCTTTGTCCTTCAGCGGAAGGAGCATTCGACGGGGTTACATTATCACAATTGACACAAGCCGTAAGTGTCCTTATAGAAAGGGTACTACATGGGTCTATTTCTTGAGGAATTTCTGCTTTCAATACTGCATAATAACTACCGTCGGGTAATGCTCCGCCTTGGTTGTTGACGCGATAGAACTTCCTATTTATTGCGTCTGCATCTTTTGGTTCCGGCACTAACTCGTCTCCGTCCGGCCAACCGCTTGCCTTTATACTCGCCGGTTCTGCTCCGACCTGACGATACCACTGAATCACTGCATCATCCAAAGAGATAGCATTGATAACCGTATCGGGATAATTAGCGATTTTACGCTCTGCACCTATCTTATCTAAAATCAACAGCCAACCTTCGTACTTCACGATAACATCGAGATACAGACTTTCTATTCTGTTGTCGGTTGAACGCGGCTCAATCTCTATGGAGAACATCTCGCTGACAATCTCTGTTCCACATTCGGTAGTTACTATATATCGCATCACGATAGTCGAACCCGTTGAATAATTGAACTCGTTAGTGCTACCAATATCGTCCCATGAATTGGTAGGTCTGTTGTATATCTGCCAACGATGACTTGCATATTTCTGCATTTCAGGGTTAGTAACATTCTGCTTCTCAAAATACTCCTCAATAGCCTCATCAATTTCCGGGAATTCGATTCTCATACCGCATACCACTCTCGGTTCTTCTGTGAAGAGCGAAGCATCAGGCAACTGAGGCATCGTGCGAACAACAACGACATGAGTGATAACCGAGTCGCAACCTGTAGAAGAGCGGCGCATCTCATCGTAACTACCTGATATATTGATTGGCGTAAGACCTCCATTCTGACCGAGGTTGATACTCTCACCGCGGCAGATAGTGTCATTTACGGTGTAGTGATATGTAGGATTAACCTTAAGCGTCAATACATAAACACTATCACAACCATGAATAGTCTGCAACGAGTCGTAATATACATACTCGCCTGCCGACAGATTCGAGTAAACGATATTATTCTTATGTCCTGCCCATGTATAAGAGCCGTTATCACATATCACACCGCTGACAGGTATCTCATATACAGGATTAACCTTAAGGTGAAGAGTGATGATAGAGTCGCAACCGTGAATGGTAGTGCGGACTTCTTGATAATCCCCCTGCACACTCAAAGCCTGCCCGTTGAACATATACGTCTCGCCTTGACAGATCTGCGCCACAGAGTCGATATTATACTTAGGATAAACGGTTATACTACGCACCGTACGGATACTATCGCAACCGGTAACGGCATAGCGGCGGAATATAGTATCGGAATAAACACCGGGCGAGCCATAACTGATGCCGGTATATTGCGATCTCTCACCGACGCATAGTCCTTCGGTGATGGTCTCTTCTACTACAGGTTGCACAGTGAGGTCCAAGACATAGATGCTGTCGCAAGTGTTATTTGTCTGCACTGCTTTTATGTAACGACCACCCGTAGTATAATTCTCTGTCAGGAAAGGATACTCGTTGAAATACGACCCGCCACAGATAGTGCGCTTCATCCAAGCGGTATCGTTCTCCTCTACATGGAACTTCATCGTCACGATTGAGTCGCAGCCATAGACGGCAGCAAAGGTATCGGTAACATAATAGTCACCCTTACCCGGCCATGAGAATGTCCTCAGTTCCGGATAGCCCCACTGGAATGCCTCTAATTTGCAGAGAGAGACAGAATCTGTTGTGCGTTGAGTGGGATGAACGATGATACTTACTGCTCCCCAAATACTATCGCAACCTTCCGCTGTATGAAGAGTGTCAGTATAAGTATATGTACCTGGAGCAAGCCCCGCTATATGAGTATTAAAGAAGGTTGTATCCACATGCCCCTCACACAGATCCCAATAATTATTAACACTATCTGCCGGCATCAAGGTCGTGAGCGTAAAGACATAGATAGAGTCGAATCTCTGGTCAGTAACATCTGCGTTCATAACATTATAGACCGTATCGTTCCATGTCTGAGTAGCGACATTGGCAAAATGATAATCACCATTTCTGCTCTTAAGTGAATCACCGTAGCATATATGCTCTTGGACGATAGCCATCAAGGTATCTGCCGCAGTTGTCTGCACTTGAATAGTATCATATAATTCATCGCCGCACGAAGTCGTCAATTTATATGCCACCCAAACGGCAGTTGTCAGGGTTGAAGACAATGTAGTCGGTGCTACATATTCATCTGCAGCCTTTTGTTCCGCCTCTGAATACTTCCACTCAACACTTGTTATCTCTGCATGATAGGTGTTATCCTCAGCGAAGTTATCACGCAGGATTACTTCTGCCTCACTAAATTCTAACGCCCTACCTGCCTGCATCGTCGGATAATTTTGCACTTCCAACTCGCTCAGGAGAGCAGTGAACACATGGAAAGTGTAAGTGACGATAGAGTCAGTCTTGATATCATTCACGACATCAACATATTCCACTGTGTCAACTATCGCAGTATCAACATTTATTGAATAAACAACAGCAGTCAGCGGATCAGTGAACGAATATCCGGCGCAAACAGTATCAATATGCTCCGAGCGAGTTTCAAAGGTGTTGTCAGTGAAAGTCAGAACAAGAGTATCCACATTCACATATCCGCATTTATCATAGAAGGTAACACGCAGTCCTAACTCACTATTATTCTCCTCGTTAGCAAATGGCGAGGTGTATTCATCAGGAATAGTGGTGAAGTTCACGTATTTTTGTGACACATCGTTCCACACGCCCACTTCCCACTTGACATACTCGCCGAGCACGGAGAGAGAAGCGGCAGAATCCATCTGTGAGATATACGACATTCTACTAATGGAGTCGAACAACTGTTGCGCAATCTCATCACGCTTTGCCTGACTAAATTTCTTTCCCGCCTCTAATTCCAACGCTGAAAGCACACTCTTATTGATAGGTTGCTGCAGTTCTGCAGATTTGAGCACATGAATCTCATACCAGCGGATACTATCTCCGTGGAAAGTACCATCACGGAAACCGACCGTATCCGACAGCATTATATCCTTTTCAATCTCATATTTAGTGTGATTATGCATATCAACCGAATCGGGGTTATCCTCAAAGAACGGGTCTATGAAATCGTACATATAGCATATCTCACGATAAATAGTATCATACACTATCGGTCCTTCCTTGGCATCAACCAAAGTCGGACAAATACGCACTTGTCCGTTTGCCCACACCTTCAGATATATACCCTCATTACCGACATTGAAATCTTGCAGAAGAGTGTTATCAACGAAAATGGAGTCGATTTGTGATGCTTGCAATGTTCTTGTACGAGATTCTTTTATCCATTCTCTGCCGCAGTCTAAGCGCAGTGAGTCAACCTTAATCACAACCGCAGAGTCCTCAAGATTCTCTATGTACAGACCGAGGTCTTTGTCGGGATTATGGAGAAGGGTATCTACATTGATATGATACCAAAGAGTCTTACCGGCGGGATGAGTGTTGCAGTAGTTCCAATCAAATTCGATATTATCATAACAAGCACTACCCTGCATCGTTTCGACCTCAAGCATAAAGTCGAAGCAATTATCACCTTTCAGCAGCAAGTAAGACGACGGCTCATGAACCGCGTGCACCGTTTCGTATGTTATCACTCTCTCATACGGGGTCGTCACAGTTTGTCCCTTAGTTGTCGGCATCTCGTCTGTTTCGCATTCCCACCAATGTTTAGCGGTGATAGTTGTTGATTCACAATCGGTCTTGATATGCAGACGGGCATCGGCATAATTAGCATTACGCATTAGAGTATCAAGCTGCGCTACATCGAGATAATACCAAGCGGAGTCTCCACCCTCTTGATGATACCAGATGTTCGGTTCTGCCTTTATCAGACTGATAGTCGAGTCTGTACAGAGGTGGATAGAGTCAGTCATACGCGGCAAGTCGTCACCGACACAGAGTTTGAACACGAGTGAGTCTTGGCAGATAATGCGTAGGAACGCCTCCGAATAACGCATACCGCTGACTAATTCGCCAATCTCTCTCTCAATAGAGGTGTGCGGACCTGATACGCGAGTAGTCTGCTCCAATACATCCGACTGACAACTGAGGAAGATGGCGGCATTGATGGTCTGATTTTTACTCGACACATTAATCATCTGTGCATCAAGGCGTTTGCCGCGAATAGAATCAATATCTATTCTGTACCATTTCTCACCACCTACTTGCAGATTGCTGTCAGGGCAGAGAGACATAGGAATAGCATGGTAGCAGTCGTTACCCTTATTCGGGTTTATCATAGTCATATAGAACTGCACATTTTCTCCTCCTGATATGCAAACAAGTATGCTATCGTACGAATTCAAATAGCCGTCAATAAGGTCGCGCTCAACGGAAGAGTTGACAATAGAGTCATTGGCATTTATTGTCAGCGATCTCTTCAATGGTCTGTCGGTTGCAGGACAATGGAAGACTGCTATTGTGTTAAGTGTTACTTCCTCATTGTTAGGATTGATAATAACCACTTTCGGAACCCAGGTGGAGTCGTACTGCTCAAACGCAGCACCTTTCATACTCTTAAACAGATACCAAGCATTGTCTTTTTCTATAGTATATAAGGTGTCGAACTTCAATTCCTCCGTCTCTGAGCAAGATCTAATAGTATCATTATACGTATCAGTTACCAACTCAGCCCAGAACTTAACTTCTTGATCCGATTCCAGCTGGATCCACACTGCTCCTGCCGCGTATGCCGAATACTGTCCGTAATCGATAGTATCTTTATATACAATGGTTGAGCCGGCACCTATTGTTCTTGACAAAGTCTGAGGTGATGTAGGCGGACACTTAGTTGCAAGCGTAGCATTGACATGCGCTGCTTCACTGCCGTTGCGATTTGTAATATGCAATACCATACTCTTCTTGCCTTGATTGATAGGATAATCAAAATTAACCTGATACCAAAGCGTCGTATCAGCAGGATGGATATTGCCGCTCACCCAGTTGAAATCAAGCGCAGCATTGCAGAAGCGGTCGGCATACTGATTGTCTTGCGATATCTGCATCTGCATATATATGCCTTGCCCTGTAGCATCACTTTTCACTCTCATATAATAGATATCTGTGGCGAAGTTATCCAACTCTCCGCGCGATACTATATAAGAGGTGTCCTTCCCTGCCGGCAGCGTAATCACCACCGGAGTCTTCAACTTGGTAAGACCCGTTACTGAAAATGCATATTGAATCTCAATATTAGCGGTCGTCGTCCCGTTATTGACGATATAAAGCGTGGGAGAAACTGTGGTTGAATTCAAAGTATCTTTATTCACTCTGTACCACACCTCATTAGCTGTCTGATTATGTCCGTATTGCCAATCGAAATTAATGACATCCTCTTCTGCCACCGCAGCACCATCGTACGCTACCACATCAGTAGGCGTAGCCTGCGTGACGGTTACCCAACCATTTGTACGGAAATAGAATTTGATATTATCTGCCAAACCGTCAAGATAACTGCGGCGAATAATATAAGTCTGGTCACCGTAAGCAGGGAGAGTTACCTTCTGCAACTCTTTCTCATTGATACTCTGCTGCACACAAGTAGCAAGCATTGTGGAAACAGTAACAGGTGCATCGTCATTATTACCCAAACTCAACACCAGGTTTTTACCCTCGTTATTATTCCTCCACGTTGCCACATCTAATGAATACCACGCAGCAAAATCAGCATCGTGCTCGGCATTGATATCCACGCTTACTACACCGCCGTTGAACATCGGCCCGGCGTTCTCACAGTCAGTATTGGTTACGATAGAGTTAAGCATAAACTTAAACAACACCCCATCCACATCAGAAGTGATGCCATAATACACCTTACCGCCTTTGAGAGTGGAATAGAGTGCCATCAACTCGTTTACATCGAGATAGAACGAGTTACGCCTGCGGGCAAACGACCAGTCATAATCGGCAAGTTTAATGAACTGCTGCTCACCGTTTACCATTCTTATATACGCCAACTCTGTGGTTATATTGGCACCTGCATCGCTTGGTGCCGACAGTACTACAAGCGGGACAAGCAGGTCATCGGTGAGAGAGTCGCACTCAACCTCGTACCAGTTCTCGCCGGCGGCGAGCGACATTCCATCCGCTGTTTCCCAATCGTACGCCACATAAGAAGGAATAGTAGCCTTCGGCTCTACTACTTTCCTTACCGTATCAATAGTAATAGCATAACTGCCTGTTGCCCTCACGCTGAAGTAAGCGCGGGGTTCGTATATTGCTTCGAGCACGGCTACCGGCAAGTTGATGGTCGTCGTTGCTCCTGCTGCAACAACCTCACTGCGATCGGTGGTACCGGTCGAAGGACAATCGTAAGAAAACTCGGTCTTAATAGTGGAAGACGAAGCGGATGTATTGCGGATATTAATATTGATATCATACCCCGACTTATACCCGTCCAATAGGAAGTTATACCACTTTAGGGCACTACTGCTTTCCGCATGCTCTGCATCACCCACATACAGTTGGGTACTCTGCTGACATGTCGTTTCTATACGGCGCGTCTCTACCGCTTTTGCCGACAGCGATACAGTGTCGGTTGTCTCCGACACTTGCAACATGATATACGCCGAGGCGTAGGTCATATCATGGAGCATTGCTACATTACGCGACATGATACGGAACTGACCGGGTTCAAGGTCAAAATTATATGTACCGAGGGCGGTATTGCTCGAACCGGCATACACGGCAGCCTCAATATGAGCCGACTGCTCATTAGAGAGGTTCGTCACATATAACGCCAAGGTCGGATCTGATTGTTTCAACACATTCGTCAGATCCACATTGTACCATTTTACCACAGCAGCCTCACCGGCTCCTCTTTGGTAATGGACTCCATCCCAATCAAACGGGTACGCACTATTTCTACTATTACCACTCTGAGCACTAACACTGAATATCGCCACAAAGGCAAGTAGTAATGTTAAAAGTTCACGCTTCATCATATTGATTAAAACTTGTTTACTAAATTAATTTTATTTCCTCTCGCATCGTAGAGTGTGCCGCGGTGCAGGATATATATATGTCCGTTAAGGATAATCTTTTTTGTTTCTTCTTCTGCCGCAATCATATCGAGTGCATCGTCTATCGGCCGCTCTTGGGTCAGGAGCAACAAGTGCTTTATCACAACGCACCCCGCCGCGTCAGAGACTGATGCTGAATATTCGCCCGCTTCTGCTAATACCAGATTTTCCCACCTTAAAGGCAAAGTGTCGGAATAAACAGTCAGGGTATCAAAATACTCCTGAGGCAACTCCACATAGACATTGAAGACATAGAGGTGAATAGAGTCAGTCTGACGAATATTTGCAGGCTCTTGTCTTTCAAAATGTTGCTCTACATTTCCTGCGCACAAAGTGTCGTTCGATACTATTGTATCTCTCGCCCATATTTGCTGTAGGTGGAAATAGAACCTCTGCTTACATTCATCCGTCGGCTCGTAAGTATAGGCGAAATCGCCGAAAGTAGCAATATCTTTTCCGCCATCGGGATATTCGGAATAGTGATAAGGCAACTGAGAATAATATATCTGCGCCGTGTCATACCGAGCCGGCTCGTCGGAATAGTAAATGCTGAAATAGCAAGTTGTACAAGTATCTTTCTCCTCTGTCCAATAAACACGCATGAATGTAGCCGGTGTGAACACTACCGTGTCGGCAATATGCAATATCTGCCCTGTGCATAGCGTAGTATCAAAATGCATTGTTTCATACACTATCTGTTGCTCTTCAAAGTGCAGATACACGAGCCTTTCGCAACCTTCTTCACTTACCGGCTGCAACGTATAATTGCCAAACTCAGCAAACTGTTCACCCTCATACGAGAGAGGCAGCGAAGAAGTTAACAAACGAACAGTATCGAATTCAGCAACGGGCTGCACAACAACGATATTGCAGAAAGTATATAGCACGGAATAATCTGTAGTCCACAGAGTGTCAACAAACTGCGCACTCTCCGCATAAAGAGAATCTCTAAATACAAAATGTTTACCACGGCAGAAAGTAGTGTCTATATAAGCTGAATCGTAGGTTATCGGATAGACATACTCTTCGATATGCAGTTTCACGAGTCTGTCGCACTTATCCTCTTCGGTTAGTATAATCGTCGTATCACCATAATTATCAAGAATATGCCCATAGTAATCATACGGCATCCTACTGATATGCAAAAGCAGACTGTCATACTCTGCCTCAGGTGCGGCACGGCTGATATTATAATACGCAACGAACTTAGTTTGCAGGTCTTGATAGCGATATTCGAATGTATCATTCTTCACCTCTGTTGCGCCTTGCATTGAGAAAGGCAGTCCCTGACAAACAGTAGTGTCAATCTGCACAGTGTCTTGATACCACAGTTGTTCTGTTGTCAGTTGCACTCGCTCGGCGCAGGTTTGATAAGTAGCATCGCTGAAAGTGAAAGTCTGTGTACCGAAGGCGGTAACTTTCTGCCCACGATAATCAAAACCGAGAGAGTCGTAATAGCAGTAAATTGTATCATACTGCAACTGAGCAGGGGTAAAATGTATGCGATAAGTCGTTATCGTCTCTTGCTTACCTTGCCAAGCAGAGGTAGAGAATACTGTATCACGGGTGTAGTTCTTCCCGTCAATACGCACTCGCCTGCCCTCACAAATGGTGGTATCGCGAACTATCTCAATCGGGTAAAGCAGCTCTTCCACATGCAGACGAATATCTCTGTCGCACTGACCTGAACGACGGAAATAGACCTCGTAATCGCCGAATCGGTTAATCTGCTGCGATCGCATTCCAAGATAATAGAACCCGAGCGAGTCGGCATGGCAGTTGATGGTGTCGTATTCCACTTCCGGTGCCGTGAAATGCAGTTGATACTCCGTTACGCCTAACTGACGAACATAATTGAGAGAGTCGTATCTGAGATAAACAGTATCTGCGAATACAGTATCGTTTGAATAGCGCAATCCGTTAATACTCTGCACTGAGCCTAAGCAATATGAGTTCTCTATTGTATCTTTGATATACTCAATCGGGCGCATAAACCACGCCTCAGCCAGCTTCGCCGAAGTATGGAAATGGAAATAAAGAGTATCTTTTGCCCTGTAGGCATTAAGCAGAGTGTCATAAGGCAATACCCACACATGCATAGAGTCGCGAAGTGTCTTCTGCATAAAAGGCTCTGCATCACATGACCCACGCCCCACACTCACAACAGCCGAATCGCCTCGCTCGCACACCCAACGCAAGAACTGACCGCGGGTATTGGGGTTGGCTGGCAGCATCTCATATACATTGTCCGCGTCGGAGATGACATAGGGCATATTGTAATAGACGGGC
>FLNU01000527.1_pt1 | contig 80139 bp, 70 predicted proteins | sample 1140361 | NCBI WGS metagenome assembly FLNU01 (sample SAMEA3878206, study PRJEB12797) | bioreactor metagenome | biome: Moose rumen | place: Sweden | collected 2011-10 | reverse complement strand
ATTAAGCGAGAGAAAAGCAAAAAGCAAAAAGAAAAAATGAAAAAAACACCACAGAGCCAAGGTCCCCACTCAAAAGTTGACTTATCTGAACACGAAACTTAGGAAGACTTAACACGAAACTTAGGAAGACTTAACACGAAAGTATAAATCAAATATATGATTTATATAAATCATGGCTTTGATTTATATAAATCATACGTTAGATTTATATAAATCATACGTTTGATTTATACTTTCCTCTGCAGAGGAGTGAAGTTTCATGTTTAGAAGTGATAAGTTTAGAGTATAGAGGATAGAAGTTTAGAGGTTAGAGGATAGAGGTTAGAGGTTAAGGATTAAGGAAAATGGAAACCGCGCCTCGTAGAGATGGGGCGTGCCCCGTCTCCCTGACGGCCATGCCACATTGCAAGGGGAGACGGGGAACGGCTGCGATGGGGAGACGGGGAACGGCTAATGGGGAGACGGGGCACGCCCCGTCTCTACGAGCAATGGGTGGGAAATGTCAGTAGACTGGGTCTTGGAGAGGCAGGCATCGCATTTTTGGGGGCGCGGGCATTCCGCACGCGGAGGGTGAGGATGGGGAAAGGCTTCGCCGAAGTTACTGTCGTTCGGCAGACGAAAACGAAAAAACAGGCTTTTTCCTTTTTGTTTGCGCTCACTTATTCGTAACGTTGGCTTCGCCGAAGTTACTGTCGTTCGGCAAAGAAAACGAAAAAACAGGCTTTTTCCTTTTCGTTTGCGCTCACTTATTCGTAACTTTGTCTACAAAACAGGAATTATGGCTTTGAAATCATATTTTACGGGAAAGAGCGGACTGGTCTTCTGGCTCAACGTATTGCTGGCCATCGCGTTGCTGGTGGCTATCCCTGTGGCTGTGCTCAATGCCCTGGGCAGATATACACACCACGGGGAGAAGGTGGAAGTGCCCGAACTGGACGGCGTGCCGGCTTACGAGGCTGAGCAGTTGCTGAACGAACGCGGACTGGTGGCCGTCGTGAGCGACAGCGACTATAACGCACAGCGCAAGCCGGGCGTGGTGCTGTTCCAACTGCCCAAGGCAGGCAGCGAGGTGAAGTCGGGCCGCACGGTCTACCTGACCATCAACCGCCGCGGCATGGCCCGCGTGCGCATTCCCGACCTGGTGCGCAACACCTCCCTCCGCATTGCCGAGCAGCAACTGAAACAACTGGGATTCCGGCTCACGGCAACACAGTTCGTCGAAGACGAGCCCGAAGACCTGGTCATCGGCATCAAGCAGGGCCTGTCGAACGTCTATGCCGGCGACCTCATCTCGCCCGAGCGCGCACTGACCATCGTGGCCGGTGCCGGCATCCGGACCGACTCGCTCGAAGTGGACACCTTTGGCATTGTGGACGATGGAGGATTCGACATTGAACTTTAGCGACGAGGAACTGCTGGAACTGGAAGCCACCGACGACGGCGACGAAGAGTTGCAGTTGTACGAACACTACCGCGTGCCTGCCGACAAAGGGCAGAAACCCATGCGCGTGGACAAGTTCCTCATCGACCACCTGTCGGGCATCTCGCGCAACCGCGTGCAGCGTGCCGCCGACGCCGGTTTCATCATGTGCGGCGAGCGGCCCGTGAAGCGCAGTTACAAGGTGAAGCCGGGCGACGTCATCAAGGTGATGCTCGACCGTCCCCACTATGAGAACCACATCACACCCGAGGACATCCCCCTCGACATTGTCTACGAGGACGACGACCTGCTCGTGGTCAACAAGCAGGCAGGACTGGTCGTACATCCAGGCGTGGGAAACTGGACAGGCACCCTGCTGAACGCACTGGCCTGGCACTTCAAGGACCAGCCTGAGTACGACCTGAACGACCCCGATATAGGACTCGTACATCGCATAGACAAGGACACGAGCGGCCTGCTCGTCGTGGCCAAGACACCCAAGGCCAAGACCAGCCTCGGACTGCAGTTCTTCAACAAGACGACCCAGCGCGAATACAACGCCCTCGTATGGGGCACCTTCGACCAGGCGGAAGGCCGCATCGAGGGCAACATCGCCCGAAACCCACGCGACCGCATGCAGATGGCGGTGTTCCCGCCCGACAGCGGCATCGGCAAGCACGCCGTCACCCACTACGAGGTGCTGCAACGCTATGCCTACACCACCCTGGTACGCTGCCGACTGGAGACAGGACGCACTCACCAAATCCGCGTACACATGCGCCACATCGGGCACACCCTCTTCAACGACGACAGATACGGCGGCAACGAAATCCTGCGCGGCACACCCTTCAGCAAGTACCGCCAGTTTGTGGAAAACTGCTTCAGCATCTGCCCACGCCAGGCACTACATGCACGCACACTCGGATTCCAGCATCCCACAACGGGACAGCCACTGTACTTCACCTCCGAACTGCCCGCCGACATGGCAGCCCTCATCGACAAATGGAAAAACTACACCATCAACCTATAGGGAACATGAAAAAGACCATCGCCATCATAGCAGGAGGAGACTCCTCCGAACACGACGTATCGCTCCGCTCAGCAGCGGGCATAGACTCATGGCTCGACCGCAACCTGTACAACGTCTACACGGTCGAAGTGTCGCACCACGGATGGGAAGCCCACCTGCAGGACGGCACCAAGACTGCCGTGAACCGCCACGACTTCACCTTCGACGACCACGGGACGACCGTGCGCCCCGACTACGCCTACATCACCATCCATGGCACCCCGGGCGAGGACGGCATCCTGCAAGGCTACTTCGACTTGCTCTCCATCCCCTACTCCACCAGCAGTGTGCTGGTCGAGGCCATGACGTTCAACAAATTCACGTTGAACCAATACCTGAAAAGTTTCGGCATACGCGTGGCCGACTCGATGCTGGTGCGGGCAGGACAGACCGTCGACACGGACGACGTCGTGAGCCGCATCGGACTACCCTGCTTCATCAAGCCCAACGCCGGCGGCAGCAGTTTCGGAGTGACCAAGTGCAAAACACCTGACGACATACAGCCGGCCATCGCCAAAGCCATGGAGGAAAGCCCGGAAGTGATGATTGAAGCCCTGCTCTCAGGTACGGAAATCTCCAACGGTGTCTATCGCAGCCAGAAGTCGGGCGTATGCGTGCTGCCCATCACCGAGGTGGTGAGCCACAACGAATTCTTCGACTACGACGCAAAATACAACGGACAGGTCGAGGAAATCACACCGGCACGGCTGGCCGACGAGACCACGGCCCGCGTGAAACAGTTGACCGCAGCCATCTACAACATACTGGGAGCCAACGGACTCATCCGAGTAGACTACATCATCGACCACGTGGACGGCAAGGACATCATCAACCTGCTGGAAATCAACACGACACCAGGCATGACCGCCACATCCTTCATTCCCCAGCAGGCACGCTACGCCAGCATCGACATGAAGGACATGCTGAACGACATCATCAGTGAGAAATTGAATCCCTCCCCCAGCCACACCGAAAGAGGGGAGAAAGTGAATAATAAAAAGTGAAGAGAGAAAAGTGAACATACACGATTTTGACGACATCCGTCCCTTCCTGCCCGACGAATTGCCGGCAGTCTACGACCGACTGCTGGCCGACCCTGAGTTCAGGACAGTACTGGCCTACGTCTACAAAGACGTTCCGCAGGAACAAATCGAGCAACTCATGCGCTCGAGCAAGACCAACCTGGAATTCCAACTCAACATGGTCTACCCCATGCTGAAGAACCTCATAGCCCAGGCTGCCACCAGCCTGACCGCCAACTTCTCGGCACTCGACAGCGAACCCGACCTCGCCCACACCTTCATCTCCAACCACCGCGACATCGTGCTCGACTCCGCACTCCTGTCCTACGTCCTGGCCGAAAACGGAAAGAACACCGTGGAGATTGCCATCGGCGACAACCTGCTCATACGTCCCTGGATTCGCGACCTTGTGCGCATCAACAAGTCCTTCATCGTGCAACGCTCACTCACGATGCGACAAATGCTCTTGGCCAGTGCCCACATGTCGCGCTACATGCACTTCTGCATCACGGAGAAGCACGAGAACATCTGGATTGCCCAGAGCGAGGGACGCGCCAAGGACAGCAACGACCGCACACAAGACTCCGTCCTGAAGATGATGGCCATGGGTGGCAACCTGCGCCAACTCAACATCGTCCCGCTGGCCATCACCTACGAATACGACCCCTGCGACTACCTGAAAGCCGAGGAGTTCCAAAACAAACGCGATGTGCCTGAGTTCAAGAAGAGCCAGCAAGACGACCTGGACAACATGCGCACCGGCATCTTCGGACCCAAAGGCAAGATTCACTACCACGCCGCACCCAGCATCAATACCTGGCTCGACACCCTGCCCGCCGACCTGCCCAAAAGCGACTACTTCCGCATGGTGGCCGAACACATCGACCAGGAAATCCACCGCCACTACCACCTCTACCCAGGCAACTACGTGGCTGCCGACATGCTGCTGGACATGCGGGAAGGAGATGACACACATCCACACCACGAAGACCACTATACCGTGGAACAACGCAAGCAGTTCGTCGACTACCTGTACAGAAAAATCGGAATGGTCCGGCTGGTACACCCCGACAAAGATTACCTCACAGAACGCATGCTCACCATGTATGCCAACCCCGTATTCAACCATGAGAAAGCACAAGAGAAATAAAGGCCGCCAACTGTGGCCGGCAGTCTGCTGCCTGCTTGTCGTCACCACCCTGTCCTGTGCAGAAGACGACAACAACAACTCCTATCCTTCGGCCATCACCGAACTGGTCGAAGTCCACACCAACAGCGAGATGATGGCCACGTCGGTACTGCTGGACAACGGCACGACATACACCATCGAGAACACCTACTTCACTGCCGACCGACCCGACACCACCTACCGCTGCATGTGTGTCTACACCATGGCCTCGGAAACCAGCATCAACGTCTACCAGTTGGGACTCATCCCCGCACCATTGCCACGGCCCTGCACCGACTTCACCACCCATCCGCACGACCCCGTCAAGGTGGAGAGCGTGTGGAACGTGACACGCTACATCAACGCACGCATCGGACTGCTCACCACCGGTACGGCCACCCACAAGTTTTCCTTCTCGGAAGACAGCACGACAACCTCTGACACAGGACTGAGAACCACCCACATCAGCCTGCAACACCAGCAGCCGGAGAACGACAGCCAGTCCTATACACAGACGGTCTACTTCAGCCTGCCCGTCTACGTCTACGCAGACTTGGCCGACAGCATCGATTTGGCCATCTTCACATACGACGGAGAGCAACACTACGGCCTGAAGTTCTGAGAAGACCACATTCCTTTCCACACAAACACGACAGAAACACCAGAACATGCTCAAGACGCTCTTGCGACAAGTAGGACAGTTCCGCACGGCCTCCATCCTTACACCGGTTTGGACTGCACTGGAAGTCGTGATGGACGTGCTGATTCCCTACGTCACCGCATGGCTCATCGACCGAGGCATCAACGCCGGCGACATGAACGGCATCTACCGCTACGGCCTGCTGATGATAGGCATGGCCATGCTGTCGCTATATTTCGGCATCATGGCCGGACGCAGCAGCGCCTACGCCTCGACCGGATTTGCAGCCAACCTGAGACGAGCCATGTACCGCAACATCCAAACCTTTGCCTTCAGCGACATTGACAAGTACAGCACCTCCGGCCTCATCACACGCATGACGACCGACGTGCAGAACCTGCAGAACGCCTACCAACAGATTCTGCGCGTTAGTGTGCGGGCACCCTTCCGCCTGCTGCTGAGTATTGTCATGTGCCTGGTCATCGATGCACGCCTGTCCGTCATCTTCATCGTGGCCATGGCCGTGCTGGGCGTTTCGCTCTACCAAATCATCTCGCGCGTGGCACGGATGTTTGCCGAGGTTTTCGTGAAATATGACGCCCTGAACGAGAGTGTGCAGGAGAACGTGCGGGCCATCCGACTGGTGAAAGCCTTCGTGCGCGAAGACTATGAGAACAAGAAGTTTTCGCAGGCAGCCACGGCTCTCTACAAACTCTACGTACGGGCAGAAGGCCTCATGGCACTGAACCATCCCGTCATGAACCTCGTAGTCTACGGCTGCATCATCGCCCTCTCGTGGTGGGGTGCCCACTTCATCGTGGACGGAACACTGACGACAGGCGAACTGGCAGCCCTGTTCACCTATGTCATGTCGATTCTGCAGGCATTGATGATGCTCTCCATGATTTTCGTCATGCTGACACAAAGTGCCGCCAGTGGCCGACGCGTGGCGGAAATCATTGACGAGCAGCCCGACATCGTGTCGCCGCACAATGCCCTCACCACCGTGGACAACGGCAGTGTTGAGTTCAGCCATGTGCGCTTCGACTACGAAAGCCGTCAAGAGACACAAGTCAGGCAGTTGGCAGGCACCTCGCGCCGGTCAGCACTGTTCGACGTCAACTTCAGCATCCATAGCGGCGAGACCATCGGCATTGTCGGAGGCACGGGCAGTGGAAAGAGCACCTTGGTCAACCTGGTCAGCCGACTCTACGACACCAGCCAAGGCGACATACTGGTGGGGGGCCACAACGTAAAGGAATATGACCTCACAGCCCTGCGCAATGCCGTCAGCGTCGTGCTGCAAAACAACATACTCTTCACCGGAACCATTCTCGACAACCTGCGCTGGGGAAACCCGACAGCCACGTTGGAACAGTGCAGGTGGGCCTGCCACGTGGCAGCAGCCGACGAGTTCATCGACCAGATGGGCGACGGCTATGACAGCCGCATCGAACAGGGCGGCACCAATCTGTCAGGCGGCCAGCGGCAACGCCTGTGCATAGCACGTGCCCTGCTGAAACAGCCCAAGATTCTTGTGCTCGACGACTCGACCAGTGCCGTTGACACGGCTACAGACAGCCGCATCCGCCAAGCCTTGCACAACCAACTGCCAGAGATGACGAAAATCATCATCGCACAGCGCATCCTCAGTGTCAAGGACTGCGACCGCATCCTGGTGATGGACAATGGCGTAGTCACAGGCTTCGACACCCACGAACGGCTGTTGCAGGACAACAGTCTCTACAAAGAGATATACGACATTCAGACTGCCGACCACGGCGATTTCGATGCAAAGAAAGGAGGTGAAGCATGAGACAGCCCAGTTTCAACCCAGGCGGACGCATCAACAGCCGGCCCATCGGAGGCGGATGGGAGAATGCCAAGGAAAAGAAAGACATCCTGTGGCGCATGGTACGACTCGTCATGTCCCGCTACAAGTGGAGCATCTTGGCCGTACTGGTCTGCATCGTCGTGACCTCAGTGGCCACCCTTGCCTCCAACCTCTTTACCCGCACACTCATCGACGACTACATCGTGCCACTCACACAGGCAGCCAATCCCGAGTATCAATCCCTTTTGCAGACACTGTTCAAACTGGGATTGGTGTTGCTGCTCGGCGTCATCTGCTCGTACACCTACAACCGGTTGATGATTAACATTAGCCAAGGCACCATGCTATTGCTGCGCAAACAACTGTTCGAGGGCATGCAACGGTTGCCCATCAGTTACTTCGACCAGCATGCCCACGGCGACATCATGTCTACCTACACCAACGACGTGGACTCGCTACGACAGATGATTTCAACGGCACTGGCCCAGGTGTTCAGTTCCGTCATCACCATCTGCATCACCTTTGCCTCCATGATTGTGCTCAGTGTTCCGCTCACCCTTGTCAGCATCGGCATTGCAGCCACCATGGCCCTGGCTACGACCCAAATGGGCAAACGTTCACGCACGTTCTTCCGCACACAACAGCAGAGTCTGGCCAGTGTCAATGCCTACATCGAGGAAATGATGACCGGACAGAAGGTAGTCAAGGTGTTCTGTCACGAACAGAAAGCGATTGACGACTTTGAGCGCATCAACGAACAACTGCGCACCAGCAGTTACAACGCCAACAAAATCGCGAACATCGTCATGCCTGTCAATGGCAACCTCAGCAACCTTGGCTATGTCCTCATTGCCGTCGTCGGTGCACTCCTGGCTCTCACCCACCCCACCCTGGGCGGCATTGACTTCAGCATTACACTGGGAACAGTCGTCGTCTTCCTCACACTCAACAAGAGTTTCACACAGCCCATTTCGCATGTCAGCCAACAAATCAACAGTGTGCTGAACGCTGCCGTAGGAGCCGAGCGCGTCTTCAAACTGATGGATGCTGAACCTGAGAAAGACGAGGGAACCATCGAACTGACCGACCCGAAAGGTGATGTAGACTTCCAGCAAGTTGATTTCGGCTACACAGACGACAAACAAGTGCTGTTCGACATTAACATCAACACGGCTCCTGGCCAGAAAATCGCCTTTGTCGGAGGTACAGGTGCCGGCAAGACCACCATCATCAACCTCATCAACCGTTTCTACGAGATACAGAAAGGGCATATCCTGTACGACGGCATACCACTGACCGACATCACCAAGCAGTCCCTGCGCCGCAGCATGAGCATTGTGCTGCAAGAGACCCATCTGTTCTCAGGCACAGTGCTCGACAACATCCGCTACGGACGGCTCGGTGCAACAGACGAAGACTGCATCCGTGCTGCACAACTGGTGGGAGCCGACGACTTCATCCGACGTCTTTCGCAAGGCTATCAGACCCAACTCAACGGCGACGGTGGCAACCTATCGCAGGGTGAACGCCAACTCCTGGCCATTGCCCGCGCAGCCGTGGCCAACCCGCCCGTGCTCATTCTCGACGAAGCGACCTCAAGCATCGACACCCGCACCGAGACACTGGTACAACGCGGCATGGACCGACTCATGCAGGGACGCACGACATTTGTCATTGCCCACCGACTCTCCACCGTGCGCAATGCCGACCAAATCATGGTCATGGACCACGGGCACATCATCGAACAGGGAACGCACAACGAGTTGCTTCAGCAACAAGGCAAATACTACCAACTCTACACAGGCAACCAAATAGATTGAGCATGACGACAGACACAGAGGGCGCAACCTGCACACTGGCAAGTTGCGCCCTCACTGTTTACTCTTAACTTCCCTCCAAAAACGTTTATTAGATTTGTCCTAAGAAAAGTTAACCATCGTCACAAACAAAGTTAACCATCGTCAGGAATCATCTTGACACGTTTGAAAAAGGAGGTTGTCTCAGCGGATGAAATTGGTGCGGGCCAGAGTTTCTTCCTGTTCAGGATGTCCGTCTTCCGCCACGTTCAACCGCTGGATTATCCAAGCCATGTTGCGTCCCAAGGTGCGCATGGTCTGCATGCCCTCTTCGTCTTGCACAGCCTGGCCTGGCGTCTGACCGTAGACCATGTTCCAATACTGGGATGACACCACGGGCATGTTGAGAATCGTGAAATACTTGTTCAGACGGTCGAAGGCGGCAGAGGCTCCACCACGGCGGCATACCACCACGCTGGCAGCAGGCTTGTACTGCAGATAGCGGCCCAAGGAATAGCAGACGCGGTCCATCAGTGCACACACCGAACCGTTGGGCCCACCATAATAGACGGGCGAACCGACGATGAGGCCGTCGATTCCTTCCTTTACGACGCTGAAGACTTTCTCGTACAAGGCATCGTTGAAAGTGCAACGCCCATTACGGCCACACCAGCCACAGGCGATACAACCTTGCACAGCCTGCTTGCCCAAGTCGATGATGACACTCTCCACGCCTTCTTTCTCCAGACTGGCTGCCACCTCTTTCAGTGCCAGTTTCGTGTTACCATTCTGACGCGGGCTTCCATTGATTAACAGAACTTTCATTGTTGATTGATTAAGGATTTCAGTTTGGGCAAAGATAGAAAAAACAAATGGATATAAACCAAACACCAATAAAAAAATTATCTGAAATTTTCACGAGCAAGGTGAATACGATAATTTTCTGAGACGGGGCACGTCCCGTCTCTTCGAGCAAGGTGGATACAATAAGGTGGATACAATAAGGTGAGGAGAAAAGTTAGAGAATCGCTGGGTGAGAAATCCGTCAAAAATGTAAACTGACATCCATGCCGGCCTGGAAGGGGTTTCCACGCTGGGCAAAGAACGACTTCGTACCAGTGGCCGAACTGTCGAAGGCAAACGTGCAATAGTTTGTATAGGTCAAGTTGCGTGCCCATAGGTTGAGCGATACGTTATGGTCGAAGTCCAGCCTGAGATGTGCACCCAGGGTAGCGTAGAAATCCTGCCCGTACGTGTTCGACTCATCCCAGTAAATGCGGCCCAAGGCATTTGCGTTGACACCTGCCGTAAGAGCCTGTACAGGACCCGTCTTAAAGGGAAAGCGGTAGTCAATCCGTCCCGACAGGGTGTGTTCCGGAACAAAAGGAACAGCCTTGTCCTTGTAGGAGACGGGTTGGTCGTCAATAACATCGTCGTGGCTGCGGAAGGCAGCATGCGTGAAGCCGTAAGTCAAGTTGTAACTCAGACGGTTGTCGACGGCCATGCCACGCAGCGACAGTTCCAGTCCGCAACTGTAACTCTTGGCGGCATTGACCGTCAGCCGGCCAAAGCCGAAATTATTGGCAAATTTCGTAACCTGCTGATTATGCACCTCCATGTAGAAGACCGCAGCATCAAGTTGCAGCCTACGGTCAAACAGGTTCAGATGGGTACCCAGTTCAAAGTTCCACGATGTCTCAGGCTGATAACTGATGGCTTCCTTGATTTGCGCATAGGCTTTGTCATCGTGAGAAACATTGAGGTCGGCACGAACCTGTTTGGCATAGTTGCGCAGTTCGGGCTGCAGGATGTCGCTGAACGACTGTATATTATAGCCACCGGCGCGGTAGCCTTTATTAAAGGACATGTAAAGCGTATTGAAGGACGATGACGGGTTGGTCAGCGATTCCGTATCGTCGAGCCGCCAGGTCAGCGCCACCTTTGGCAACAACTGGTTGAAGGTGTCCGACTCGCGATGTTGCAGGATGTCGGAGATGCGTGCATCCACGTCTACGCCCAATATACTCTCCACGATGTGGGCCTCAGCACCGGTGTGATAGTCAATAGCCACATGGCTGAGGTCGTAGCGCAAGCCGAGGGTAGCCGTCAGGCGGTCGGTGATGCGATAGTTGCTCTCGTGGAAAAGTCCCAGATTCTGCTGGGGTGTGGAGAAATGTCCGAATATGGAGCGGTCAATGTCCATGCGAAAGTGCACGCCGCCGCTTTTCTCAATCTCTGCTGCCGCTTCGGCATTGGCCTGCGCCACGGCCTCTTCGCGCGACATGCCCTGTGCCATGAGTTCCATCATGCGGCGACCGGATTTGGCATATAACATGCCATTGTAGGCATAGTCCTGAATGGTCTGAGACAGGTAGTTGTTCATGCCAGGATGGAAGAAGACAGGAGCATCGACATGATTCCAAAGAGCAGAGGCAAACACCCCGGTCACCCATTGCCAACGTCCGGCAGAGCGGCTTTTGAACGTCACTTCTTCTGTGAGAGCACGTTGTCGCTGGTGTTGGTTCATCTGCATGTAGTCGGCTGGAGTGTAGTCAATGTCCATATACATGTGGTCGCGAACGTACTGGAAACTGGTGGTGCTGTTCATCTCAAACTTCGGTGCCAGCCACTGCACACTGAGTCCTGTGGTGAAAAGGTGGCGACGGTAGCGCCCTTCATAGTCGGAGTCAGGTTGGTCTGCCCGTCCGTTCTGCATGTTCAGTAGTCCGTATGGGAATCCGTTCTGGTTCACCCACTGGTAGTCGGCAGTATAGTCAAGAGAGAGATGGTCGTTAGGCCGATAGACAAGGCGCAGTTTGCCGCCTGCCTCGTTGCTGCGGTCGGCCCGTCGGCCTGTAGTGGGATTCTTGAAAAATCCGTCTGCACCTTCGTAGAATGCACCTGCAGAAAGTGCCAGGCAGTCGCTGAGCCGTTGGTAGTGTGCAGCCTCTGTCTTACGCAGTCCGTAGGTGCCAGTACCCAGTCGCAAGTCGGTGCCCTGATAGTTCATTGGGTTGCGTGAATACATCCGCACCAGTCCACCTTCCGAGTTCATGCCGTAGAGCGTGCCCTGCGCACCGCGCAACACGTCAATCCGTTCCAGTTCATAGGTGTGGAAGTTATACATGCTTTTGGTCGCCAGTGGGATGCCGTCCACGTACATACCGATGACAGAACTGCCTTCCTTGGCACCGATACCGCGGATGTAGGCCGACGATGTGTAGCGGGAGCCGTATTCGGGCATGACGAAGGTAGGCACGAAGAGGCTGATTTGTCGAATGTCATCGATGGCCAGGTCATTCAGGTCGTTGGCTGAGAACAGGGTGCTGCTCACGGGCTGTGTACGCAACAAACCCGATTCCTTGGGCTGGGCAATGATGATTACTTCGTCCAGGTCGACAACCGACGAACTGTCTGCGACAGCCGGTTCGACGGAGGAAACATCGGAAATCGTGCAAGGGTTCTCGGCTCGTATAGCCGAGAGAGCCACCGTGCTGAGGGCCAAGGCTATGGGTAGGAAGTGCATAATTTGCAGGCTAATAAATTTGTTCTTAGTTTGTATATTTGTTCTTAGTTTGTATGGTTGCAAAGGTACGACAAAAAAGCCTCTGCAAGCAATCCTCATTTATTATGATTTTTCAATTATAAGGTTAGAGGTTAAGGGTTAGAGGTTAGAGAATGTATTCTCCTTGCTCGTAGTTTCTGTCCCCCGATAACAGGGGGAGGACGGAAACTACGAGCAAGGTGAATACAATAAGGTGAATATAATAGGTAATTCGTTGAATTTTTTCGACGAGCGAAAGCGTCGGACTATGCCGAACGATAACGTTTGATTGTTCGCAAGGCGAACATGAAAAAAAGAGGATGCACGGTCATCTGTGTTGACCGTGCATCCTCTACCTTATTGTATGTGAGGGTCTCTTACCAGAGGCTGCCCCATCCGTTGTCTCTGTCTTCGGTGTTGTCTTTGCGTTCCTTGCCTTCTGCAATTCCTGAACCACCGGTTCCACCGTAGGAAACACTGTTTTCCCCTGCCATGTAGACATGAGTCAGTTTGACGTGCTTGCAGTTCATCAAGGGGGCAATATAAATAGTTTTTTTCATAACGAATCTTGTTAAATGTGTATGATTACTTGATTACCACTTTCTTTCCACCGATGATGTAAACACCACGTTGCAGACCTTCAAGACTCTGCGCATTCCTGCGAACCAGTTGGCCTCCTACAGTGTAGATGTCTCCACCCAGTTCGATGCCGTGCTGCAGGTCAACGATGCGAGTCGATTCACCTTCGTACACCTTGATGCGGAACGACTTGGCATCGGTTGCTGCGGGACCAGTGAAGTAAGCACGGAACGGATTCACTTTCAGACCTACTTCTTCCGTAGCCTTCCAGAACTGGTTATTAGCGATATAGTAAGCAGTTCCGAGTTCTTCCGTAGTCAGTTCTTTCACTGCATATACACCGGCCATTGTCCAGCCGCTCACCTTCTGAGTATCAATTGAACTACCTTGTTCAGCGGCTGTAAGAGCAACAGTACCGCTACCTATCATGGTCACGCTGGTAGCCTCCGCGAGTTTCTTGAAGACGACAGGCGTGTTGGCAGCAACTTCTGCAACAGGTGTGAAGCCCATGGTGTCGCCATCATCATTACTATTATTAGTACCCGTCACAGTCGACAACGTATAGTACTGCACCGTATCGTCGCTTTTGAGCGGACAGGGCAGGATGAGCGTACCCCATGTATTGGCCATGTTGCGGCTGTAGGTGACACTGTCGGTTGTGAAGGCCGTTGTGTTTACAAGTGGATAGCCGTCGGTGATGACGAATTTGGCACAGGTGTAGGTGGTGTCATTCTCCACTACGTTCTTCACCACTACGTTCTCTGTGTTGGTCAACTGGCCTGGGAGTGCACGGATGACTTGGTTCTTGCCTCCACCATCGAATTTACCGGGATGGAGTGTCACGCCCGTTGCGTTCTTGTACTTATCGCTGGTGAAGTCGAATTCACGGCCGTTGGCATCACGGCTCCAGTAGTAGTCCTGACGGATGTACGAGGCATCGGTCTCGGCTGCTGCTGTTGAAGCATCGCCGATGTACTCGAGGCGGAAGTTGTAGGCCTGGAAGTAGTAGTTGCCACGCATACCGATTGTAACCTGGTGGGCGGTTCCCACTTCGGCGGCTGCGCTGTAGGTGCCGAATGCACGTGAAGAAGTATAGTTCTGCGTGTTGACCTGCTGCGATGCACCGATAGGATTGCCCTGAGGATTGACATACAGGACGAGTCCTGCAGGAATAGGATCAGACCCCATGTCAGCACTGAAGCGGTAGGCGCCTTGCGGCAGGTTCGTCAGTGTCTGGTAGAACTCTATGTCGGTGATGGTGGGACGCCAGTAGTTGAAGACATAGGCACTGTCCTGTCCAGCAATTTCCTGTTTGCGAATCCACACATCTCCGCCGTCGCCGTCAGGCTGTTCTTTTTCCTTGGTCCAGCCGTAAGGTGTGCGGTTGGTGACAGTCGTGTTGCTGAGGTCGGCATTGGTGATGAAACTGGTGGCATCGCCATTGGCATTGGCAATGATCTTGGCATTCTTCAGCACGTTGATGGCAGCCTGACGAGCAGTAGCGTCGGCAAAACCGTTGAGGTCGGCTGTGCTGGCGTAGTTGTCGGCATATTCGCTGACGGCACTCTTGGCGGCTGCGGTAGCAGCGGTGTTGAGGTTGGCAGTCTGTGCCGCTTCGTAGCAGTATTTGAATTCGTCGCTTGCGATAAGTTGAAGGGTGATGTCATCAACAATGATCTGTGCGGCATGATTGTCTGCATTAGCAGTATTTTTGGTGAGACCGATGATGATGTCGAAGGGTTTGGCATTATCAGTGATCTCGAACTCATATTCGAGAGTAGTGGCTGATGACACATTCTGTCCTATGGTGGTGCTTGTACCATCGACAACGTATGCTGAGTTGTTCACCATATTACCCAGTGTGCTGTTCCAACTAAGAGAAAGTTTATACTTGCCCTCTGGGAGCATTTTCTCTTTCATGACGTTCAACTTCACAGCGGTGGCAGTCCAGTTGGAGCGGATATACAGCATGTTGGGATTGGTGCTGTTGCTGTTGTCCAAAACGCTCCATGCCACCAGATTAGCATAGTCCTCTTCCCATCCTACAATATCATAAACGCTACAATTGTCGTCGGTTTTGATGGATGTGGTGCGGGCCGTGTTGAAGTCGAGGTTATCGCCGAGGAAGCCTGCAACGTCAACGTAGCCGACCTGCGTTGCTGCCCATGTCTTGAAGGCGGTGTTGAGGGCTGTGATGGCCGTCTGTTCCGTTGTGTCGTTGTCCATGTTGGAATCGACTGCGTAGGTGGTGCCTTCGGTGATGCTGAGGCTCTGGCAGCCATCGACCATGGCCTTGTAACTCTTGAACAGGCGGATGCTCACGTCGGTGGCATCCATCTGAGTTACGAGGGCAGCGGCATCGGTGGCATAGGATGATGCACGGGAAAGGGAGATGTCGTCGAGGTCGGTGGTGACGGTATTCACGGCTGTGAGCAGGTCGGTCCACGCCTTGGCCGACATGGTCACGCGGCGGTAGTCGGTACCGTCGGCGAGGTTGTAGTCGAGTTCGAAGCGTTCCAGTGCGGTGCGCAGTGCGGCAATACCGGTCTTGGCGATTGAGATCTGCTGGTTGGCCGTGTTGATGGCGTCGGGCAGGGTGGTGAGCGTCGCGGTGTTGAGTTCATCGAATGTACTTGCATTGTTACCGCTGGTGATGGCATTGCTCAGTGCGGTTTGCTGTGCTGAGGTCAGGTAGCGTGCGCTGCTGGCGAGCAGGCCTTCTGCCTCGGCCACGAGTTGGTCGCGGGTGTTCTGCAGGTTCGTCAGGTCGGGCGTGCGGCTGTAGACGATGCTGGCAATCTGCGCGAAGTGCCAGTTGGAACCGTTTTTGTCTTTCGTGATACCGAAGGTCAGGTCGTTGGTCTGTCCAGAGCCTGTCAGGTGCACGTTCACGTCGAGGATGGTGAGGTCACTAAAATCAACGACTGTTGCGAACTTGATAGGCATACCTGTGCGCATGATGGATAAACTATCGGATTCGTCACCGGCGTAGGCAAAAGTACGGTCGCTGTCACCATCACTTGCTTCGGTTGCAAAACTGTCACGCTCAGAAGTGCTTAATGCACCTGCATACATACTTACTTGATAGTAGCCTGCGGGCAGGTTTTTAACAGTTTGATAGATTTGTTTGCCTGTCAAGTCGGCTTGCCCAATCCAGAATTCTGGGAACTGAGGGATACTGGGCGGGCGATTGGTCAAGAAAGTATCACCCAAAGGTCCTGCTGCATTTCCGTAATAGTTCTTCCAGTCGCTGTAGGTTTGCGAGGCGAGGAAGGTGATGTTGTACTGTCCGTCCACGCTGGAGATGTAGGTCAGTCCGGCTGAGCGTAGGTTGGCAATCTGTGTGGTGATGGCGTTATCGAGGCTGGCTTGGGTATATGGCACGGCAATGGCAGCGTCGGCAGCATCCACCGCATTGTTGAAGGTGGTCAGTTCCGTGCTGGCCTCGGCACCTGATGACAGTGCGGTAATCTGTGTCCTGTAACTGTCGTAGGCGCTGTAGTCCAGCGTGGTGACTTGACTCATGGCGGCCTCGATATTGCTGACGGCTGTGTTAAATTCCGCTTCTGTCGTGAATGTGTCATTCTCGTTGTTGTTGGCAGCTACCACTCCTTGCAGATAAGCCTGCGGTCCGGACTTCAAAGTGCTGTAGAGTGCCTGTGCAGCGACAATCTTTGCATCAAGCAAATCCTTGTAGGCTGCAAGGGGGTCGCCGTAGAAGAGCAGTCCGAAGCGGTCCCAGACAACCCAGTTTCCTGTGGCATTATTCATATCGATACCGAGGTTCAGTGTACCGTCAGTGACAGTGGTGCGTACGGTGTATTGTTTTGATGTCCCGATCTCTACATGGTCGTCGTTGGCTACGAGGTACATACCCGTTCCTGCAGTATTATTATTTTGCTGATGGATATTCTGGGCATAGACAGTCACTTCGTACAGACCGTTCTCCAGTCCTGACAGCGTCTGTTTCAAAGAACCGGTATAGTTACCGCTCGCTGCCCATGACCATTTTTCAACCATGCCGATACCTGCTTTGTTGGAGAAGGCAGTACCGTTGGCATAGCCACCTGGATCACCCGTTGTGGTCCATCCTGTTAAATCCCGATACTCGAATCCCGAGTTGGTGATGGCATAGGTCATGTCGGTCGGAGAGGATACAGATGCGAGGTCGTTCATGTCGAAGAGTTCGAACATACCGGCGATGCACCACGAACGCGCTTCGTCGAAGGTACCAGTGATACCGATTTCGAGGGTGGTCTGTGCGTCGAGTGTAAACTCCAGCACGTTGCGGTACATCTTCGAGTCAAAGCAGTTGGCGCCCTCTTCCTGACTGTTGGCATAGCCGGCAGCGGTGATGCTGCCGAGGGTCTTGATAGCCACCTGGTTGGAGCCGGCCTTCAGATAGGCCAGTGATTTCGTGTTATCCGTGTCATAGGCCTCACCCTGACGGAAGAAGGAGTAGTTGACCAGACGGTAACTACCTGCGGGAAGAGTGATGTTCTGGGTTAATGAATAAGAATTAATATCAAAACTCCAAAATCCGGCGTAAGCCTCGCTGGCGTAGCCCACTGTGTTGTTGCCTTGTTGTGGAGTGTTAAAGTTGCTGACAGTCCAACCCGTCGTTCCGTCGGAGAGAGTGGCGTTGGTGATATACTGGCTGGTGATGTCTTTCTGTGCCCATGCATTACCGGCAAAAGCAAGCAGGGCAACGAGCGTCAAAAAGAAATGTCTTGTTTTCATGTTGTTCCTTTCTTATGTTTTTGTGAGTAATGTGTGGATTAGAATTGAGTCTGTGCGACAGCCTTCACGCCTTCGCCGCGCTTGAGCAGGACGACGTAGGCATTGTTGGTTTGGTTCGAGTTTCCGTTGGCGGCCACGGTGTAGTCGTGGGTCGAGTGGCTGTTGTTCGTCCAAATCATGTCGGCGAACTGGTGGAGGTGGCCGGAGAAGTGGACGGGGTTGGTGGTCTGCTCGATGATGCCGGCCAGTTTGTCACGCTTGCCGTTGGCATACTGCGTGGCGGTGCCGCCGGTGTTGCTGTAGAGTTCCACGTCAACATCGGTGCCGTAGGAAGAAGCGTCTGTGGTCTTGATGTAGAGACCATAGTCGTTCTGGTCGAGCCACCAGCGCTTGATGTCGCTGCCGGCATTGAACGGGTAGTGCTGCATCCAGACAGAGGCTTCGTCAGTGTGGGTGGCCACGAAAGTCTCCAGGTTGCTCACGATGGGATCCGGAGCGTAGTAGGTGGCGCTTGTAAGCAGGCCCGGTGCGCTGTGAGGCTTCTGGAACCAGTAGTTGTTGGCGCAGTAGAAGCGCACATCATTGTACTTGAACGTGAAATGGCTGGGCTCGAATGTGCGGCTGTTGCCCGTGGTGAAGTACTCAAGCGTGTTGTCGAACGTACTTTTGTTCCAGTAGGTGTTGTTGCTCTTGATGACGCTGAGCGTGTTCATGTCGGCATTGTGTCCGCCTGAAGAACCGTAGGTCACACCCTCGTCGGGATTACTCCCTGTCCAGTAGTCGGGCGAGAAGTCGTGGTTACCGGCGATGAAGATGAAGGGGATGCCGGCGGTCTTGAAGAGGGTGGCCGTGCTGGCTATGAAGTTATCATGGCTATCCTTGTCGGCATCGCAGTCGCCGAGACTGAAGACGATGTTGGCCTTGGGAATGAAGTCGGTCGGCAGACCCTCCACGTCGCTGAACGTCACCTTCTTGGTCGCGGTGGTGTTGTTGGCTGTGCGCCCCATGGCGATGATGTTGTTGGAGATGATGGCAAGGTCTGAGGCGCTGGTGCCGTCGCCGTTCTGGTTGGTATGGCAGTCGGAGATGAAGACGGCACAGAACCATACGTCCTCGACGAAGCGGAAGCCGTAGGCCTTGTTGTTGTAGGTGAACACCTCGAGTTCGCCATACTCGAGCAGTGTCGTCGTGGGGTTCGGCGAGATCTGGCTGGCAGTGACGGTCGTTCCCTCCACCTGCACTCCGGTGATCAGGCCGCTGAGGTCGGTTCCCGCCGGCACGGTGATGGTGGTCGAACCGTCTACGGAATTGGTCGTAGCACAGTCGTCATAGGTCAGGCCGTTGAGCGTGAACGTCATCTGTGCATTTGCCCATGCCGTGCAGAGCACGAGGGCAAGTAGCGTCATGAGTTTTCTCATCTTTTTGTGATTTTGTTTAATTAGTTAGTGAATAATGTTGTTATTTATAATGTCAGTGAATGCTGGGCAATGATGGCTACGCGCGTACGCGTGTACATTATTATTTATATTGCAATCGCGCATACGCACGATGTTTTTATAGAACATCCCTTTTATAAATTGCCTATTCGGGGACAAAGTTAGGAATAATCTGACAGACTTTTGTCTGAAAAAGTGATTTTTTTATGCATTGAAAGAAAAAAAAGGCAAAAAAAGGCTACGCTGTGGCTTTATCGTACATTTTTCGTGAACAAATCGGTGACAATCGGTAGGAAGCGGAATGAAGAAAAATCATGTTCTGGCTCGCGGCGTGGTCAATTCTTTGCCAGTCAACGGTTTAAAGTTGGTGGCGAGGGAGAGGAAAGTTTAAATCACGTCGTGATTTGTAGAAATCACGTCGTGATTTGCAGGAATCACGTCGTGATTTGCAGGAATCACGTCGTGATTTGCAGGAATCACGTCGTGATTTTAAGTTTTGAGTGTGGTGGGGTGAGGTTTTGAGTGGGGCAGGGTGAGGTTTTGTGTGCGTAGCGTGTGGTTATGTCGTGAAAAATATGTAACTTTGCGGTGGAATCGTAGGAAAATCAAAAACTTGAGAGATATGACGAGAGCGATTATCACGGTGGTGGGTAAGGACACGGTGGGCATTATAGCCAAGGTGTGTTCGTACCTGGCCGAGGAGGACATCAATATCCTGGACATTTCGCAGACGATAGTGCAGGATTTTTTCAACATGATGATGATAGTGGACCTGTCGCGTACGGAGAAGTCGTTCGACGAACTGTCGGGCGAGTTGGTGGGCATCGGCGAGGCCAAGGGAGTGCAGATAAAGTGTCAGTTGGAGGACATCTTCAACCGTATGCACCGCGTGTGAGGTGGTTGTGTGTGTGTAACCCGTAGAGTAAGGGAGGGAGAGGGATTCTATGATAAATTTGTCTGAGGTCCTGGAGACCAACAAGATGATAGAGCAGGAGCACCTGGACGTTCGCACGATTACGATGGGCATCAGCCTGTTGGACTGTGCTGACGGCGATGTGTGTGTGTGCTCGGAGAAGATATACGGCAAGGTGACTCGTCTGGCCCGCGACCTGGTGTCGACGGGCGAGGAGATTGCGCGCAGTTTTGCCATCCCGATAGTGAACAAGCGCATCAGCATCACGCCATTGTCGCTGGTGGGCGGCAGTTGCTGCCACTCGGTTGACGACTACTTGCTGCTGGCTCGTTCGCTGGACCGTGCCGCGCGCGATGTGGGTGTGAACTTCCTGGGCGGCTACGGTGCGGTGGTGTCGAAGGGCATGACGCGTAGCGACGAGTTGCTGATTCGGTCGATTCCCCAGGCCCTGGCCGAGACGGAACGTGTGTGCGCGTCGGTGTGTGTGGGTTCGACGAAGACGGGCATCAACATGGACGCCGTGCGTCTGATGGGCGAGACGGTGAAGCGTACGTCGGAACTGACGGCCGCCGCCGGTTCGCTGGGCTGTGCGAGGCTGGTGGTCTTGTGCAATGCTCCCGACGACAACCCGTTCATGGCCGGTGCGTTCCACGGTGTGAGCGAGCCTGAGGCGGTGATTCACGTGGGTGTGAGCGGTCCGGGAGTGGTGAAGCATGCCCTGGAGCAGATGGACAGCGGGGGTCTGGCCGACTTCGAACTGCTGTGCGAGACCATCAAGCGCACGGCTTTCAAGATTACGCGCGTGGGGCAACTGGTGGCTCAGGAGGCTTCGCAGCGTCTGGGCGTGCCGTTCGGCATCATCGACCTGTCGCTGGCTCCGACGCCTGCCGTGGGCGACTCGGTGGCCGACATCCTGCAGTGCATCGGCGTGGAGCGTGCCGGTGCTCCGGGCACGACGGCTGCGCTGGCCCTGCTGAACGACCAGGTGAAGAAGGGCGGCGTGATGGCCTCGAGTTACGTTGGCGGCCTGTCGGGTGCGTTCATCCCCGTGAGCGAGGACCAGGGCATGATAGACGCAGTGCTGGCCGGTGCGCTGACCATCGAGAAACTGGAGGCCATGACGTGTGTGTGCTCGGTGGGGCTGGACATGATTGCCATCCCGGGCGACACGCCTGCCTCGACCATCGCTGGCCTGATAGCCGACGAAGCCGCCATCGGCATGGTGAACCAGAAGACGACGGCTGCACGCATCATTCCCGTCGTGGGCAAGACGGTGGGCGAGACGGTCGAGTTCGGCGGACTGCTGGGCCATGCGCCCGTCATGCCGGTGAACGGATTCCGTGCCGACCGCTTCGTGGCCCGTGGCGGACGGATTCCGGCCCCCATCCATTCATTTAAGAATTAGGGGGAGGGGAGTCGGCGAAATCGGGAAAAATGGAATGAATCGGAAAACAGCACCATAGGCACACACTATGAGACATTTCTTCCTACTGCTGACGCTGGCCGTCTGGCCGGCGATGACGCGGGCACAGATTTTTGACTTCGGGTGGCCCGGCGACCCCTTCGTGCAACGCCAGCAACAGCCGCGCGAGCAGGTGAAGGGACCCGAGTACAAGGGTGGCGAGGAAGCCATCCGCAAGTTCCAGAAACAGCACTACAAGAACCCCACCGTGGACCGCCGCGACGTGGAAGGCCGCGTGGTGGTGGCCTGCATCATCAACGAAAAGGGCAAGGTGGCCGAGACCCACGTGGTGCGCAGCGTGGGTCGCGAGTTCGACGACGAGGCCCAGCGCGTGTGCAGGAAGATGAAGTTCAAGCCCGCCCTGCGCGGCAAGAAAAAGGTGAAGAGCCGGTTCGACATCACCTTCCCCATCCGTCGCAGCCGCCTCTCGTTCTCGACGCTGCGCACCACGGACGTCTGAAGCAGTCAGAGGGAACTGAAAATTGAAAATTGAAAATTCAGATAATCGTTTGACATGAAAGAGAAAGAAAAGCAGCACTCACAGCAGCATCACCACCGCCATCATCACCACCATCACCACCATCACCACGGGACGGGCGGTAAACTGCAATCCATCAGCAAGGTCTTCGTCTTCTGCATCGTCCTGAACGTAGTCTACATCCTGGTCGAGGCGACGGTAGGCTTTGCGCAACAGTCGCTCGGCCTCCTGTCCGACGCCGGCCACAACCTGGGCGACGTGTTCACGCTTGCCCTGGCACTGCTGGCCTACCGGCTGTCGAAGATTCCGGGCAACACGACCTACACCTACGGCTACAAGAAAGGCAGCATCCTGATTGCACTGACCAACGCCCTCATCCTGCTGGTGGCCGTGGGTGCCATCGCCATCGAAGCCATCCACAAAGTGAAGCACCCGTCACCCATCAACGGACTGGCCGTATCGTGGACCGCCGGCGTGGGCATCGTGGTGAACGGCCTGACGGCCTTGCTGCTGATGCAACGCCGCAAGCAGGACGTCAACGTGCGCGCCGCGTTCCTCCACATGCTGGCCGACACACTGGTGTCGGTGGGAGTACTGGCCTCGGGCATCGTCATCTACCTGACAGGCTGGACCCTGGCCGACCCCATCATCAGCCTGGTGGTGGCCGCCGTCATCCTCGTCTCGACCGCCGACCTGCTGCATGAAAGCCTGCGCCTGTCGCTCGACGGTGTGCCCAAGGACATCAACCGCGACTTTGTGGTGACGGCCTTCCGCACGAACGACAACGTGAAAAGTTTCCACCACCTGCACATCTGGGCCATCAGCACGACCGAAAACGCCCTCACCGCCCACGTGGTGGTGAAGGACATCGGCCTGCTGGAGCAGACCAAGCAGCAACTGAAGCACGCCCTTCAGAAACTGGACATCCAGCACGTCACGCTGGAAGCCGAACTGCCCGACGCGCACTGCCATGACAAGGAATGTGGAAGTGAGGAAAAGTTGGATTGACCGGAGTGTCGTCTGGTGTGTGACCGATTAAAAAAACAAGTTGGTACGATACCACAAAAGTTGATGAATTCAAGTTACAAGTAATGAAAACCCAGTGAAGAAACGGCCTGAAAGGCCAACGAGCAAACAGCCCGGGGCAGGGTGCCCTGGGTATAGGGCTGCGTTTTCTTATCCTGATGATTCAGGGGTTACACCCCTGCCTGTGTTCTAACGCCCCTACGGGGCTAATGCCCAGCATGTTCATTACTTGCGAAAGTCGTCTTACAATAAAAAAAAACGCAATAAAAATTTGGATATATCCGAAATTTTATGTTTTTTTGCAGCCAGATTAAAGTGAGACTATATGAATTTCGAGATAAGAGAGATGAAAAATTTGACAGGGGCAAAGGCCCGTGTTTATTCTGTTATACTCGATGGAGAAGAAAGCACACTGCTTGAACAATTTTTCAATGAAAACGTAGAACACATAGATGACTTGAAGAAAGTGCTATAAAAAATACGTGTAATGGCACAAAATACTGGATGTCGGAGAAGTTTTTTCAAAGAAGGAGAAGGTACCTGGGCTGATGGTATGGTAGCCTTACAAGACACAGGACACCTAAGACTATATGGTATTTATTTCCACGATGCAGTTATGTTGTTAGGTTCTGGTGGGCATAAACCACCTGGGGTTATAGCCTATGAAGATTATCCACCACTAAACGCCAAAGCCCAACAAATGAGAGCCATCGCCAAAGAGATATATCGGATGATTACCGAGAAGGAATTGAAAGTGCATGAGGATGGAACCTTAGAAGTGTTTTAATTATGAAAGTAAAAGAAAAAGAGGCCACAGGAGTTCTGGGAGATCTCCTTGCCAACATTGACGAGAAAGAACTTACGAAAACCCGTAAGCGCATGATGCTGGCTGCAAAGATTGAAGAAGCCATGAGAAAGTGTGGCTACAATCAGACACAATTTGCACGCCTTATGAAGAAGTCAACGACTGTTATTTCAGAATGGCTGTCTGGAAACAGGAATTTCACTGCTGAGACTCTTATAGAAATCGAGGAGGCACTTGGAATAAGGCTACTTGACATATCTATCATGACTGCGGTAAGTGCTGGCACGGAAATTTCACAAAAGTCTTCTGCCAATTTGGGAGGAGTTTCGACTATGAGTCTACAGGGGACATGGAATATTTCCGAAAGCCACAGAGAACCTGAATATAATACAAACTGCGCATAAATAATTATGGAAATACGATATAAAATAGAATCCATGGAAGAAACGGGCTTCAGTTATAGTCCGAACTTTAATTATGACGGTATTGACATAGATGCTGTCACCTATCAATTTACTCACAATTTGGCTCCAAATGCTGAGAAGAGTGAATTATCATTGGGAATGAAGGCTGAAATTACACCAGGAAAATCCAATGAAATCCTTGCAGAAGAAAGTATTTACGCTGTATTCAAAATAGAACCTTTTGACAAAGTCATTCAGATTAAAGAGGGGGGATTTAGGACGACCGAGCCTCATCTTATAGATACATTTGTCAATATTGTAATCGGTGCCCTTCGCGGCATGTTGATAAAAAACCTAAAAGGGACACCATTGGCAAAAAGTGTCATGCCACTTATACCGATGGATGTGATACGCCAAAACACTTCCAGGCTTACAGATAACAAACCACAGAAATAGCCTGTTTCATAACATCAATCGGCAGTGACAAATGAGCCACTGCCATGACAAGGAATGTGGAAGTGAGGAAAAGTTGGATTGACCGGAGTGTCGTCCGGAATATTCCGATTATTCCGGGAAAAAATTTTTGCGTTTCGGAAAAAGTTCGTAACTTTGCAGCCGCTTTAGCGAAGCCACTGACGGAATTGGCCTGGAATCGAGCCAAAGAGAGAGAGAACCGTGGATGCTTCGTTGGAACTTAAAACCATCAAATTAAAAGTTTTCAGAAACAATGGACTTATTGAAAATTGCTGAGCAAGCATTCGACACGGGAAAAGAGTTTCCTCAGTTCAAGGCAGGCGACACTGTGACAGTGGCCTACAAAATCATCGAGGGTTCAAAAGAGCGTATCCAACTCTACCGCGGTGTTGTCATCAAAATTTGTGGAGAAGGCAAGAAAAAACGCTTCACCGTTCGCAAAATGTCGGGTACGGTAGGTGTGGAGAGAATCTTCCCCCTCGAGTCGCCCAACATCGAATCGATTGAAATCAACAAGATAGGTAAGGTACGCCGTGCCAAACTCTACTACCTGCGCAAACTGACCGGCAAGAAGGCCCGTATCAAGGAAAAACTTGTGCGCAAAAAGGAAAATTGATGAAAGACAGACTGAAAGATTGATTTTCATCATAAGAGGCAACGGGCATCCCAGCCAGAATTCTGTGCGGGGATGCCCTGTTCCATTAAAAAAGAAACGGGCATAAACTTGCTTTTTCGCCAGCAACCTCGTAACTTCGCCAAAAATCTGCAAGAACCATGGAGAAATTAGTCATCAACTCGTACGAAGAATTTGCCTCCCACCTGGGAGAAACACTGGGCACCAGCGAATGGCTGGAAGTGGGTCAGGACCGCATCAACCTCTTTGCCGACGCCACGCTCGACCATCAATGGATTCACGTCGACGTGGACCGTGCCAAAAAGGAAAGCCCTTATCAGTCCACGATTGCCCACGGCTACCTGACCCTCTCGCTGCTGCCCTACTTGTGGGGCCAGATCATCGAGGTGAACAACCTGAAGATGATGGTGAACTACGGCATGGACAAGATGCGCTTCGGCCAGGCGGTGGTGACGGGCAGCAGCGTGCGGCTGGTGGCCTCGCTGCACAACATCGTGAACCTGCGCGGCACGTGCAAGGCAGAAATCAAGTTCACCCTGGAAATCAAGGATGCCCGCAAGCCGGCCCTCGAGGGCATTGCCACTTTCCTCTACTACTTCAACTAAAAAGGAGGCTGCCTTGAAGGTGAGAGGCATCATCCTATCCGCATTTGTGCTGTGGGGCAACTTGAGCGTCACAGCACAGATTGTCGTTCCCGAAGACGAAACGGACAGCCTGGTTCGGCAGACTGCCGACACCATCCCTCCGGCAGAGAAAGTGCTGAACATGATTGACCGTGCCCTGCAAAACTACCCTCTGTTCACAGAGAGCCTGGCCGACTCGCTCGACCTCTCTGTTGAGGACTTCAACGACCTGAGTCGCAGGAAAAAGAAGAAACTGGTGGCCGAATTCTTTGGCAATCAAGTCAAGGAACTCAACAACACCGACTCGCTCTACATCGCTCCACAGCAGTATGACTACGCCTTCATGCTGCAAAGCACGACAACATACGAAAACTTCATCATCAGCAGTACCGAGGACGGCGGTACGTCCCTGCGCTTTGCTCCCAACCCGACCCTTCGCGCCGGCGGCTATTTCGGCTGGCGCTGGCTGTTCCTGGGCTACACCTACGACGCAAAAGGGCTCATCGGTGGCAAACACCACAAATCGAAAAAGACGGAGTTTGACCTGAGCATCTACACCTCGCTAATAGGACTGGATTTCTACTACCGCAAGACGGGCAATGACTTCCGCTGCACCAACCTGAATTCCCTGTTTGACGATGAGCACCCACGGCCTGAAGGTGTGAGCGACGACTTCAGCGGACTCGACATACATACGTACGGATTCAACACCTATTACATCTTCAACCACCGCCATTTCTCCTATCCTGCTGCCTTCTCGCAGAGCACCCAGCAGCGTCGCTCGTGCGGTTCGTTCAAACTGGGCTTCTCGTTCACCCACCACCGTGTGAGCCTGAACGAAAATGCCATCGACCCTCGCATCAAGCCGCTCATTTCGCCCGGCATGTTCTTCAACACGGTGAAGTACAACGACTACAGCATCAACTTCGGTTATGCCTACAACTGGGTGTTCAAGCGCGACTGGCTGTTCTGTGCCTCGTTTTCGCCAGGGTTGGCCTACAATGTGACCCACTATAATCAGGAGGAAGAAGACTCCAACTTGCCGAAAGAGAGCCGCTTTACCCACTTCAGTTTCGACAAACTGAACATCGACTCCATCCTGCGGCTGGGACTGGTCTACAATAATAGCAAGTATTTTGCCGGAGCATCGTTCATCATGCACTCGTTCGACTACAAGAACAAGTTCGTCCGCCTCAACAACAGTTTCGGCTCGTTCAACGTCTACGCCGGACTGAATTTCAAGAAAAAGAAAAAGCCGTGAATGCACAGTGCAGACACGGCTTTTCTCTTCGTTGTATCCGGTGTAAAGCAAAACGAAAAAGCCGTTTTTTCGTCTTCTTTGCCGAGCGATAACCGCGCTCCCAGGGCAGGGCATCGCCCAACGTTACGATTAAGCGAGAGAAAAAAAGTGGAACGGCCTGAAGACCGTTCCACTGTGTAGCGAGAAAGGGACTTGAACCCTTGACCTTCGGATTATGAATCCGACGCTCTAACCGGCTGAGCTATCTCGCCATCTGCCCGAAAGCGGATGCAAAGGTACGAATAAGTGAGGGAAATACAAAATAAAAACGGCAGATTTTTATTTTTATTTCAGAACGAAAGTACCTTCGGGCAAAGCCCAACGGTACGAATAAGTGAGAGAAATTCCGAACATTTCGGGCTTTAGGGGTTGGCAGTGACTTCTACCGAGCAGTGAAGTCACGACCGAATACAAAGGTCTCGGGATGAACTTCGGCGGCTGCTCCCTGGGCACGGGTTGGTGCACGGAAATAGGTGCCATATCCATAGTCATCATCTCCATAAAGCCCCCAGTCATCGTAGTCAGAGAGTTTGCGCAGGCTGAAAGGCGTACCGTCTATAACGCCATAGAACTCGCGCGAGGTGAGTTTGTAGTCGTAGATGACGCAGTTGAGTTGTGCATTGTAGGGGAACTCCATGGTAATGGTATGGTCTTTTACACGCCAGAAAAAGCGGAAACTCTGATAGCGAATGGGACAGGGACTGTAGAAATAGTCAATCTCCTCACCCTCGCCATGAGTGGCAAAGTCATAATCGGGAATGAAACGAATGACGGTGTAGGCTGCATCGTAACGGTAGTAACCATCGCTGTAGTACATCCCCATGTTTCCTGTCCACTCACCTTCCATGTCGAGGGCATCCAGTGTGTCGTCGTCGCAGGCCGCAAACGTGAACATTGCGGCCAATGCTGATAGCAGAATAAATGATTTGGTGTAAAACTTTTTCATCGTAAATAAAAAAAATGGTCAAGTCGTCGACTTGTAATTACTAATGATTATTTCTTCTCGGCTGCAAAAATAAAGAAACGGCTATTCAACTTCCAAATATTTTGATGGGGAAATGACCGTAAATCATGTTTTTTGGAGGTAATTCGTCTTCCCATCAGGGAAAAGGCATCGCGAAAATGGATTTTTTGGATAATTTAAAAAAAATAACACTTTTTGTTTGAACGAAAGTCAATAAACACTATCTTTGCGGAGAAAGAGAACATAAAGTAGAAGGGAACTTAACAAATCAATTGTAAATTTAATAAAAGTAACATTCACATGAAGAAAACACTCTTTGCCGGCATGCTGACAGCATTGCTTTCTGTATTGCCTGCCGCAGCACAAGACACAATGATGTTCAACCATCTTGCCGTTGGTGCAGAAGTAGGAACGACTGGTTTTGGCCTTGAAGTGGCAGCACCGATATCCAACTATGCCACCCTGCGCACGGGATTCACCACGATGCCTACATTCAGTTACAAGGATGACGTAGATTATACTAGTTACAAGCAACCTGAAACAGTTGAAGTCGAGGGCAAATTGCACATGACAGACTGGAAGTTGTTGGCCGACTTTTATCCTATAAGGAATAATTCGTTTCATATTACGGCTGGATTCTATGTTGGTAAGTCTGAACTTATCTCGGCTAAGAACAATGAAGACATCAAAGGTTTGGATGACGATGAAGGTATTGAAATCGGCGACTATTTGGTTAAACCAGATGAAAACGGCGTAGCACATGCACGCCTAAAGGTCGGTGGTTTCAAGCCATATTTAGGAATAGGTTTCGGTCGTGTCATAAATCCCGAAAAAAAGGTTACTGTATCATGTGACTTAGGCGTTCAATTCTGGGGAAAACCAAAACTTCAGGCATACTCTGATGAAAAAGGCGGCGATGGATGGGTTACGATTCACTCGGACGACTCGAATGACGACGACCTGAACAAGGCACTTGACAAGATTTCCGGTATCAAGGTGTGGCCGGTGCTCAACGTGCGCGTGTATTTCAACGCTTTCTAAATTAGAATGACGTATTATTCACTCAATTATTTTATCATTTAAATTTTTAACAACATTTCATCATTTTAAATTTTAACAACAATGAAAAAGTATTTTCTCTACATGCTTCTTGCTGCACTGCCACTGGCATTCACGGCTTGTAGCGACGATGACGACGACAACAACTCTGAAGCGGCTCCAGAACTTCCAGTTCCAGCCAATGATGATGTTGCCGCAAAAATCAACTTTGCCAAGACTCCTGCAGAGCAATCAGCCGGCATTGATTTCATAGAATTCACGGAGACAGGAAAGACCATCATCAAGTTCAAGGAGACATCTGATGTCATTGAACCTAACAGACTATCCGTCAATCTCCAAAAGTATCTTAACGGTACTTACACGGTTGTGAAGGGAAGCGACTATCGCACCTACACAGTGGTCATTAACGGCAACTATTATGCGACTGTCAAAATCTTCCTCAACGGAACGACATTCAATACTATTTACATGGAATTCTACAATGAAAGGTCTTTCTCCACATCTGCTTTTGAATTGATAAACAAGAAAATAGAACAGACTGCCACCACAAAACTCTGCCGCGAATGGACTGTTTCCAGCGCACGCCTGCGCGCAAAAGGTGAATTGACTTACGCAAAAGACTTCTCTGGTGCTGCCGACATGACAGCCATTTGGGAGTATGCCAAGTCAAAGGATTCAGACTTTGACATGGAGAAGCCATCTCAGAACAAGATTGTCAGCGGCATCATCTTCACAAAGAGTGGTACGTTCGCCATCCTGTACCTGAACGACGAAAACGACTATGGCACGTGGGATTGGGCTGATGTAAAGAACGGCAAGTTGGCCTACACATGGATGGAAGACGGCATGGGTAGCAAGTTTGAAAAGGGAACTGCCACCTTCGACGTACGCAAGGGTCAGTATGCCATCACGCTCGACACCGACGTGGAAAGCAACAAGAACTACGAACTCGAACTTACATTCTATCTGAAATAAACTGTTAAAGATAACCCAAAAAAGAGACCGACTGAAACGAATTCAGTCGGTCTCTTTTTTGTCGGGATGGCGTGACTCGAACACGTGACCCCTACGTCCCGAACGTAGTGCGCTACCAACTGCGCCACATCCCGATTGCTTTGTGTGAGAATGTTCCCCCGCAAAAGCGAGTGCAAAATTACTGAAAAACGGGGATGTTTACAATTTTTTGCTTAAATATTTTGTGGGTTTATCAAAAAACGCTACCTTTGCACTCGCAAATGAGAGATACCCCCTCGGATGCAGATGGTGCCATAGCTCAGTTGGTAGAGCAAAGGACTGAAAATCCTTGTGTCCCCGGTTCGATTCCTGGTGGCACCACATCAAAAGGAATCGCCCAATATCGCAAAAATATTGGGTGATTCCGTTTCTTTTTTATAGGTCTAAAATTACTCCTGACTATCTATCTTGACACCAATGTCCGTAATCCCCTGAAGAAATGCCTGCCTCATGCAATGGACGACGCGTAATTGATAGGTGTAACCTGATTTGAAGTTTACCACGCCCAAGTTGTCACATTTCCACCGATGAGTATTGGCGACGGTAGCATCTGTGAACAATTGGAAACGTGACGTCCATGTTTTCAGTTGAGTAACAGACTGCAAGGTGTCAACTTGAGTTTGTTCTAAAAGCAGTTTGCCTGTTAGGTTCTTTGTCTTCAAAATCCTGATTCGACGCCTCCGCGGTGAAATTTCGACAAGAGTAGTACGAAGTTGAAGGTTTTTCCAAGGATATGCCGGCAGATATCTGACACTCAGGCTGAACTTACCATCAACAGGGTGTTCAAAGGGTGAGATGGTAAAGACGGCAGTATCGTTCACACCCCACTCCCCTCTTTTTCCCACAGGCTGATACTGACAGAAAACAGTGCCTCCAGGGTTTCCATCCCCCCATGTTTGCTCTACAGGGAAAGCATCTTGTCCATATTGACGTTGCAAAAAATCACCGTTCTCGCACGACAGAAAAAGTGTCGTACCGAGAACGGTGATAATATGTACAAAATGTCTCATGTGGTTCCAAGAAGTCAATGCACCATTATCTTCTTACTTGTACCATCGCTGTAACGAATGATGTTGATTCCACGTTTGGTTTGCTCCATGCGGGTTCCATCTGCCGTATAGATACCTACCACGGTACGGTTTCCAACGATAGCCTTATCACCTTGCGTAACACTTTGAACACCTGTTGCAATCAATTGCTCTTGGAATTTCTCATATTCCTCCTCTGACAGAATCACGAACCGTTGCGTCTTGGCTGAATTGCTATAACTGAAGGTACTGTTATGCAACGGTCCATAATTGAACATGTCGTTAAAAGTACCGCATGACATAGACTTGATGTTGCCGTCCACCCATGTAAACCAATAACTGAGCAACTTTGTTTGTGCACCAACTGGGCCGATAGTGAGCACATTGCGTCCTGGCATCAACTGGAAGTTCTCTGTTGACGAAGGCGTCGATGTATTCTTCATTGTGACATAGTTGCCTGTTGATGCATGAGTCAGGTAGCGGTTTGACTGTACGTTCCTAAACCTGTAATAACCTGTAAGAGGCTCAAACTCTATATGCCATGCCACGGAATCTTCTTTTGCTGCCATGTCGTTTGGAGAAAAGCGTCCCCATGCAGCGGCAGTATTGGTGCGCTGGTAAAGGAATCCGTCGTTGAGTTCAGGATCTTCGTCTTCACATTTGAGGTAGTATTTCTTGTTTTCATTGAAGTTAAAGGTATAGCCCGCAACTCCGTTCTTATAGTTGTCTGTTGGGCAAAGTCCATCAATATAGAGCGAATAGAGAATGGCGCAGCCGCCTATGTACTGGATGGGTTGATGGGTATCTTTGTCTGCCCCATTAACCAACCAGTCATAACTGGCATTTGCCCCCCATCCGTGGGTACCGTCACCTTGCCAATAGGTTGCTTCACTTTCTGTGTTCTCCAGGAACCGGAGGGTCTTATTGGCCCAACTGCCCAACCATTTTCCCCAAGTGGTATTCTCGCGAGTGTCAGCGCAATTGCTCCAACGAGGTGTCGTTCCAACACCTACACCATGCCCTGTCTCGTGTATCACTGTTCCGATAGCCTGATTGCCGGCATTCGGTCCTATACGCATCCAACCGCCATAAGAACAGTCGGCGGTAGGTGTGTCTGCGCCATAGTTACCCGTAAGATGGAATCCTTTGATAGCAGTCCATTCATTCAAGTAGTCCATGGTTTCCTGTATGGCTTTCCGACACCGCTCGTTTGCTTCTTCCGTTGGAGCACCATTATTCCAGGTGCCTACACAAGAGCCTACTGGCAGTGTTACAATCTTCATCACATCGCCATAACCAACTGCATAAGAACTGTTGATGGCATAAACCCTGGCATAGTACACACTGGCTGGTTGCATGGTCTTCACATGGAAGAGCATGCCTTTCTGACTATAATAATCTGTGCTACGGTTGTCAGCAATAGTGGGTTCCTGTTCGGTACTCCAACAAACACCGCGCTCAATGATGTTGCTGCCTGAAACCGTCCCGCGTATCAATGCTCCATGAGCCGCAGGAATGTAGAAGGTGGTCTTTGTCGTCACAGAAGGTGGCGTGCCCGTACTGTTTGCCACGAGGAACAGAAGTCTTGCTGTTTCGAGTGCAGGAATCTCGGCAGCCAACTCTTCGCTGCTGGCATTGCCATCCTGAACAAGTGTCTTTGCTTTTTCAATTTCTGCGTTAAAGTCATCGGCTCCTTCCTTGCTGCTGTCATAATCTTTTTCCACAGCATCAATGGCAGTTTGTAGCGCGGCGTATTCACTTACGGAAAGTTCTGCCTGCACTTTAGCCTCATACAAATTCTTTGAGCAGGATTGTATTTCCTCGGTTGCTGAACTTTCCGTCACATTTTTTGCTGCGTCAATAGCCTGTTGTAATGCAGATGCAGATGCAGATGACATCATCTCGTTCTGCAATGCCTCTGCCTCAGTGATTTGACGCTGTAATTCTTCCAATACAGCAGCCACGTCGATTTCTCCAATTTTGTCGAGCCGGAAATTATCTACGGCCAGCCAGTTGCCTGAAGCATTCTCTGCCTTAAAGCCAATCTCAATATCACTGCTGATATGGGTGAAAACCACGCTGTAGTCTGCAGGTGTGTACACGGTCGTACGCTGATCACCTGCATAAATGTATGCACCGGTGCATCTTTGAGTAGTGTTGGCTTCGTTGTAGTTTTGTGCAGCAACCGTCAATTTGTATTTTCCCATAGGAATGGCCAAAACCTGAGAAATTGACGCATCACCAACTCTATTGCCTGAGCCTATCCACTTTTCCATGTAGGTTTGGCCGGCTTTCTTCTTAAACGATGAGTTGGTCTGCGATTTCATGTTTACATTTACCCATCCTGCTGAGCCATTGCTTTCGAACGAGGGGTTTGTAATGTAATCTGTGCAATCCAGCGGATTATCTTCTGAAATATTGTTCTTTCGGAAAACATCAATGGTTTCTTTCAGTTCTGCCGTAGCAGCAAGTACAGCCACCATGTCGGCTTCTTCGTCATCATATACACCCTGTGCCTTGTCTATGACGGCCTTCAATTCCTCTGCTCCAGTTTTTGAGCCGTCACCATATAAATCTGTTGCAGACTTGATGGTACTTTCAAGTTCTGATTTATCTACGGCCATGTCTGTTGCAAGCAACTGAACATAGTCAATCACAAGATTGGCAGAATTGTCGGAAGGTCCAGCCCCAGCCTTATAGCCAATCTGTATTTTCCCTTTCGTTGTCCTGGTCAGTGTGAACGTAATTTGGTCCAAAGTCCATTGATTGGCAGGATAACTGCTGACGGTCGATTTTACACTTGTACCTGACGAAGGAATCCATGCCAGTTGGGAAGTTCCCAGTGTTACACTTTTCCCATTATAAGTCGGTACTTTGATTGTATAGGTACCTGCCGGAAGGCTGACTTCCTGATAAAACAGGAAAGTTTCTCCCCAACCGGTGGAGATGGCAAGACCACCACCTGCTTCACCATCATAGCCTATTTCTGGTACTTTACCTTTATTGAATGTCCCCTGGAATCCAAACTCGTAAACACCAATAATTGTATAGGTGGCATTTACTTGGGTTGTCCATCCTGGAACATCTTTCAATTCCTGTGCGACGTTTTGGCTGCTACTTGCCGAATAGTCGAAATTTGAGTCAAAACCAAAATTTTGCAAAAAATATTGACTGACGTCGGTTTGTGCACTGGCTGCGATTGTGCAAGCCAAAAATGTAGCCAAAAGAATGAATCGTCTGCTCATGTGTTGGGTCATTTTTTGTTAGGATTTCTATTACTATTATCATTACCGGTCCGTTTTCCACGTCCCGAATTGCGGTTTTTCCTTTTCTTGTTCTCCCTGTCAAAACGCGTGATGGTATCCTGGTCAAGCAAATCCTTCGACTCGGGCATTTTGGGGGTACCGTCTTCAGTGAGTGCTTCCGGCTTTTTCCCTTCACGATTCATCGCAATGATTTCAAAAGCACGTCGCGCGCTGATGGTGTGCTCGTTGGCCAGTGTATGTTTATCCGTTGAATAGGTAATGGTGTGGGTCAGGATATCTGCCTTGAAGAAATAGTAGTCACTGTCCATCGTCTGTAGAACGATTTCGCGCGACGGCAATCGTTTAAGGGATTCTACATATTGGTCCACCTCATAGTTCAGACAGCACTTGAGTTTCGCGCACTGTCCTGCCAACTTCTGTGGATTGAGAGAAATATCCTGGAAACGGGCGGCACTGGTTGACACACTGCTGAAGTTGGTCATCCATGTGGCGCAGCATAGTTCACGCCCACAAGGGCCGATTCCGCCGATGCGTCCGGCTTCTTGCCGAGCACCGATTTGCTTCATTTCAATACGTACGCGGAAGCGTTCGGCCAGCACTTTAATCAACTGACGGAAGTCCACTCGTTCGTCGGCTATGTAATAGAAGATAGCCTTATTGCCGTCACCTTGGTACTCGACATCGCCAATTTTCATTTTCAGTCCGAGGTCTTTGGCAATCTGTCTCGACTCAATCATGGTCTCATGTTCGTGTGCCTTGGCCTCGCGATATTTGTCCATATCCACGTTACGGGCATGCCGGTAAATGCGCTTAAACTCTGTATCCGGCTTCAGATTTGCTTTTTTTATCTGCAATGGTACCAACCGGCCCGTCATAGTTACCGTGCCGATGTCATGCCCTGGATTGGCCTCAACAGCGACAATGTCACCCTTACTGAGTTCCAGATTATTGGTATTGATGTAATAGCCCTTTCTCGGTGGCTTAAACTGAACTTCAACGATGTTGCAAGCCTTGGCATTGTCAGACAAGTCTGCCAGCCAGTCATAACTGTTCAATTTGTCTGTGTGCCGTGTGCAGCCTTTTGCGCAAATGCCGCACTGTCCGCAACAACAAGTTTTATAGTCGGTGGTCATGTCCTTACTTTTTACTTTATTATCTGTTTTTGATAAGTACAATCATTTTCAGGGCGAAGTCAAAGAAAAGTATCTTCGGATTAGCATTCTGCTCTATATCCCGTGCTGCCAGAGACAACTCTTGCATGATTCCAATGACATTTCGTTCATTGATGAATGGAGCAAACTTGACGGCAAACTCGGCTTCCTGTTCGTCCATGTAGTTGAGTTGTTCGGTACGGTGAAAATTGTATATGAAGTTTTCCCGCAACATGTGTTGGCAATAGGACAGGAAGGCTTTCTGGCGCTCTCGTCCCATTCCAGCCACCTGCTCACTCCAAAGTTTCATTTCCTTTACCTTGCGCATGTAACTAAGACGCATCAACTGGACAAAAAGGTCGAAGTAACCATCCTCTTCTTTTTCGCCATCTGCCAGGATTGCTCTCAAGGCAGCACTCATGTTGCCTTGAGCACTGTGTGCGATGCGCTTGGCTTCGGCTGGCAAAATGCCATGCCGCTGCACCAATGTCTCCTCTATGTCGGTTTCGGCCAGCGAAGGCACTTCCAGCATCTGTGTACGGCTTCGGATGGTTTGAATAACGAGGTCAGGACGCTCACTCACCAGCAGGAAAACCGTCTGCGCGGGGGGCTCCTCCAGCAGTTTCAGCATCTTGTTGGCACAAGAGGGGTGCATTTTCTCAGGCAACCAGATGATACAGACTTTATATCCGCCTTGACTCGATTTCAAACTGAGTTTCTTGGCGATGGCATCACTTTCCTCCACGTACAACATTAATTGATGATTGCCTGCACCACAAGCCCGCATCCATTCGTTCATTCCCATATAGGGATTCGACAACAGCGTCTCTCTCCATTCGCCCAAGAATTCATCGCAATAGTTTGGTTTACCGGATTTCCGTTTGAAAATGGGAAACATGAAATGCAGGTCTGGATGTTGCAGTTTCTCGGCCATCCGACAGGCGTTGCAGTGTCCACAGGCATGGTCGAGAGGTGCAGAAGTTTCTGCCGGTGCCATATCGCCAAAAAGTCCGCCGCCACCGAACATGTCCATCACAGGTTCCGGCTTGTCTTTTCCCGAGCAAAGCAAATATTGGGCAAAGGCCACAGCCAAGGGCAGTGCCCCACAGCCTTCCTTACCGCAAAGCATGAGGGCATGTGGTGTCTTTCCTTCCTGTGCCATGGCTACCAGCCGCTGCTTCAGGGGTGCTTGACCTATGATGTCGGTGAATTGCATGGTTCAGTAGATTTCTTTTGCTATTTCACAGATGCTGTCTGTTGCGCCCAGCGTGTAGAAGTGGATGCAGGGCACACCCTCTCTGATGAGTTCCTTGCACTGTTCGATACCCCACTCCACTCCCACTCGTTTCACATCCTCATCGCTCTTGCAGCGCTGCATCTCTGTCGACAGTTCGGTAGGTAAATCCAGGTGGAATGTCTTGGGCACGACATTCAGTTGGTTCAACTTGGCGATGGGTTTGATGCCTGGAATAATGGGAATGGTGATGCCACGCCGACGCGCTTCGTCTACAAAACTGAAATATTTTTTGTTGTCAAAAAACATCTGCGTGATGGCATAGTCGGCACCCAACTCCTGCTTGCGACGCAGCACATCCAAGTCGAAATCCAAGTTGGGGGCCTCCTCGTGTTTCTCGGGATAACAAGCCACTCCAAAGGAAAACGGCTCACCCACCCTGTCCACATTCGACCCGTCCAGGAAATATCCTTCATTGAAACGGTTTACCTGTTCAATCAGTTCCGTCGTATGGCTGTGTCCTCCCTTTGTCGGCACAAACCGTGCATCGTCCTTTGCCTTGTCGCCCCGCAACAGCAGCAAATGGTGGATGTCCAGAAACTGAAGGTCGAGCAACATGTACTCTATTTCCTGACGTGTGAAACCGCTGCACACCACGTGTGGCACCACTTCCACGTCGTATCGCCTTGAGATGGCACTGGCCACGGCTATGGTGCCTGGTCTGCGCAGGATGCTGTCGCGCCGGAACGTACCGTCTGCCAGTTCCTTGTAGACATACTCTGAACGGTGAGTCGTGATGTTGATGTATCGTGGTTGAAAGTTCATCAGACGGTCAATCGTCTTGAAAAGCGATGTGGTTCCTTTTCCCTTGAGGGGTGGAAGCACTTCGAGCGAAAATTCCGTCTGTGGCCTCTCAGCAATGATTTCAGATATGGTCATGTCCGTTTACCGTTTGCTTTGACGTAACTGCACATTTATGCAATTTACAATCCTTTGCAAAGTTACGATTAAGCGAGAGAAAAGCAAAACGAAAAAGCCTGTTTTTTCGTTTTCTTTGCCGAGCGACAGTAACTTCGGCGAAGCCAACGTTACGATTAAGCGAGAGAAAAGCAAAACGAAAAAGCCTGTTTTTTCGTTTTCTTTGCCGAGCGACAGTAACTTCGGCGAAGCCAACGTTACGATTAAGCGAGAGAAAAGCAAAACGAAAAAGTTATTAAAAGCAAGTTTACTCGCATTTTTCCTTGCACACGTAACTTTGTGCGACGGTCAGGTCGAAAGGGGTCGTGATTTTGATGTTTTCGCGGTTGCCGTCCACCAAGGAAAGAGAGTAGGTCGAGGGATGTATGGACAACCAGGATTCGACGACAGAGGCATCGTCGGTGAACTGGGAAGAAAAGGTTTGTAGATAGGCTTCTCTCAGGAGGGTGGCATGGAACACCTGAGGTGTCTGTACCAGCCGGTAGTTGGTGCGCGGGACGGTGGTGCTGCCTCCTTCAGGACAGAGTTGGCGGAGGGTTTCGACCACGTCGGTGACGGGAATGGCTGCACCTGTCTGGGCCGCTGCCTGATAGCAATTCGCAATGACATCAAGGCTGACAAAGGGTCGCACGCCATCGTGTACACCGATGAGTGTGGCTTCGGGATGCACGCAGGCCAGTCCGTTCTTCACCGACTGGAACCGGCTGTCGCCTCCCGTGGCCAAAGTCAGGCGAGAGGCCAGTTCGTAATGGCAGTTTTCACATAGTTTCCGCCAGTAGTCGTGCTGGGTGGCTGGCAGCACGAGCACCAACTGCATCTGCTCGTCGTAGGCATGGAAGCGGTCGAGGGTGTGCATGAGCACGGGTTTCCCGCCAATCGGCAGGAACTGCTTGGGGACGGCTGTGCCCATGCGGGTTCCGCTTCCTCCAGCAACGATGATGACGGCTTGCATGGGCTATTGTTTCACTTCGGGATAGAGCATGCCTGCGGCAATTTCGTCGGCTTTCTCCTTGCCGCAGAAATGGGCTACGATGGCATAGCCCAGTTCGTAGGCCGCAGCAGGGCCCTTCCCGAGGAAGAACTGCCCATCCTGTACGACGAGTGCACCGGTCGGTGTGGCTCCGAGCAGGTCGTCTTCAAATCCAGGATAGCAAGTGGCCTTGTGTCCGTTGAGGATGCCCAACCGTCCGTAGACCATGGGGGCGGCACAGATGGCTGCCAGCGGCAGGCCGGCTGCATGGTGGTCCATGATGAGTTGGGCCAGTCCGTCGTGTGCCTCCAGGTTTGTGGCTCCGGGCAGTCCACCGGGCAGGAAGAGCATGGCAGCGTCGGAGAAGTCCGTCTCCTCGAATATGTCGTCGGCCACGACGGGCACGTGGTGGCTGCTCAGCACGGTCGGCTGACTGGTTACGGAAACTGTGCGCACGGGCAGTGCTGCGCGGCGCAGGATATCGACAACGGCAATGGCTTCGATGTCCTCGAAACCAGTGGCCAGGAATACATAGATTTTTTGCATGGGAAGGATGGTTTTTATGGCAGTTTTCAGGGAAAAGGGGAGGATAACTGCTGTTATTTATCTCAGTTTGAACCGATAGGTGATGGTGCCTGCCTCTGCATTGTTGGCAGCGGCACTGAAGGTCGATTTCTTGGCGGCATCGATGGCGGCATTGCGCAGGGCGGTCGAGGTGGTGGTGCTGCTCTTGATGCTGGCACTGGTCACGCGACCTTCGCTGTTGACGACGATGGCGACGACGATGGTGCCTTCACTGGTCTGGTCGGCGTAGGCAGGACGTGCCAGGTAGGTTACGCGGCGATTGCCGACGGCGGCAGAGGTGCCTACCCCACCCGTTCCGGTAGTGGCACCGACGGTAGAGTTGCCCGTGGGCGAGCCCTGACTGCCACTGCCTTGTGTGTTGCCACTGTCGCCGTTGTTGCCACTTTTGCCGAAGGCTCCTGACATCTTGCCTGCAGCGGCAGCCGATGCAGCGTCGGCGCGTGCTTTTTCTTCGGCAGCCTTCTTTCGGGCAGCCTCCTCTGCGGCTTTGCGCTTGGCTTCTTCTGCGGCTTTGCGCTTGGCTTCTTCTGCGGCTTTTCGCTTGGCCTCTTCTGCGGCTTTCTGACGGGCTTCTTCTTCGGCTTTTCTGCGTGCTTCCTCAGCGGCTTTGCGTTTGGCCTCAGCCTCTTTCCTGGCTTTCTCGGCGGCTATGGATTCCTCTTTGTCCTGGGTGATGAGGGGTTTGGCAGGCTGTGCCGGAGGTGTGGGTGGGGCAGGTACGTCGGGTTGTGTGGGCAGGTCGGGTTCTTCGGGCAGGTCGGGTTCTTCGGTCGGTGATGCCGGCAACTGGTTCAGGTCCTGTCCTGCTGCGTCGGGCACTTCTCCCAGCAGCACGGGGATGCCGTCGTCGTCGTTGGGGTCGCGCTCTGCAATGCTCAGGGTGAGCAGGGCGAGCAGGACGAGCAGGGCGGCGTGGAGGGCCAGTGAGACGATGGCTGCAAGGGTTTTGCGCTTTTTTTCAGGAGTCATGTGTGGACTTTATGTTAATTGCCCGGCGGTCGGGTGGCGAGTACCATCTTGAAGTGGTTCTCGTTGGCCACGTTGAGTACTTCGACGATGTTGCGGTAGGGTACGGTCTGGTCTGCGTAGAGGGAGACGTAGAGTTCGGTCGAGTCGGTCTTGGCGGCATTGAGTACTGCGGGCAGTTGGTCGAGGCTGACGGGTTGTTCCTTGCCTCCGTCGGGAGCGGCATAGATTTGCTGTTGTTCGTCGATGATGACGCGCGCCACGGTCTGCGTGGTGGTCTGTTTCTTGCTTTGTGGCAGGTTCACCTTGATGGCGTTGGGTGCCACCATTGTGCTGGTAATCATGAAGAAGATGAGCAGCAGGAAGATGATGTCGGTCATGGACGACATGTTGAAGGTGGGTGAGACCTTGGTTCTGCGATGTAGGGCCATGAGTTAGTTATTTTAGTCAAGAGTCGAGAGTCAAGAGTCGAGAGTCAAGAGTCGAGAGTCGAGAGTCCCGTTGCTCAGCCCCGAAGGGGCCAAAAGACCATAGACGGGGCATTGGCCCCCGGGGGTGGGATTATTCGTTGAGCATGTCCATGAAGGAGAGCGACTTGCGCTCGAGTTCGTTGACCACACCGTCGACCTTTGCCACGAGGTAGTTGTAGGCAAAGAGGGCGATGATGCCGACGATGAGTCCGCCGACGGTCGTCACCATGGCTTGGTAGATGCCGCCCGAGAGCATCGAGATGTCGAGGTTTCCGCCTGAGTTCGACATCTGCCAGAAGGCTTCGACCATTCCGATGACGGTTCCGAGGAAACCTATCATGGGTGCTCCGCCGGCGATGGTTGCCAGCACGTGCAGCCGCTTCTCGAGTGCTGCCACCTCCAGGTTGCCGGTGTTTTCGATGGCGGTCTGGATTTCGGGTGCCGGCTGGTTCATGCGGCTGATGCCTCGCTCGATGATGCGCGAGCCGGGTGTGTTGGTCACGCGGCAGAAGTTGATGGCCGACTTGACGTCGCCGTTCTTGATGTAGTCGCGTATGCGGTCCATGAAGAGCGGGTCGTCTTTTTCAGCCGAGCGGATGGCGATGTAGCGTTCGACGAAGATGTAGATGGCCACGACGGAGAGCAAGGCCAGGACAATCATGATCCAGCCGCCCTGCTGACAGAGTTCGAGAATGCTCAGTTCTTTCATTGTATTTTTCGGATTTTAAACAGCATCTATAGAGTCTATGGAATCTATAGAATCTATAACTATTATTTCAATTGTTCCTTGTACTGCTTGATGGCTTGCTCAAGGCCGAGGTAGAGGGAGTCGCACACAAGGGCGTGGCCGATGCTGACCTCGTCTATCCAGGGTATCTGCTGATGCAGGTAGGCCAGGTTCACCAGGCTCAGGTCGTGGCCGGCGTTCAGTCCCAGTCCGCAGCGGCGGGCCGTGCGTGCCGCCTCGACGAAGGGAGCCGCGGCGCGTGCAGGGTCGGTGGCGTAGGCCGACGCATAGGGCTCGGTGTAGAGTTCCACACGGTCGGCACCTATCTTGGCCGCCTGTTCCACCAGGTCGGGACGGGGGTCGACGAAGATGCTCGTCCTGATGCCCAGGGCGCGCAGGTCGGCCACCACGTCGGTCAGCAGGTCGAAGTGCTTGATGGTGTCCCAACCCGCGTTGGAGGTAATCTGGTCGGGCGCGTCGGGCACCAGCGTCACCTGTGTCGGACGCACGCTCTTCACCAGTTCCAAGAACGACTTCTGCGGATACCCCTCGATGTTGAACTCCGTGGTCAGGATGGGTTTCAGGTTGATGACATCCGCGTAACGGATGTGACGCTCGTCGGGCCGTGGATGCACCGTGATGCCCTCGGCCCCATACTGCTCGCAGTCGCGCGCCACTTGCAGTATATCGGGATTGTTGCCCCCACGCGCATTGCGGATGGTGGCAATCTTGTTGATGTTTACACTCAGTTTCGTCATTTTCTCGCCCTTTTCCCGGCAGTGCCGGCGGCTGGAAGCCCCTGCCGCCTTGTGCCGTGTTTTCATGTGCAAATGTACAAAAGTAATTTCCATTTCACAAATGTTGTCCCATCATTTAAGGAAATTTAGTACACCCTCGCGCGCGCGCGAACTTTTTATATATGTCCGCGGCGTACGATAGTTCCCCCTTCCCGACACGAAACTTGAGCCTTCCCGACACGAAACTTGGAAAGACTTAACTGGAAAGTATAAATCAAATATATGATTTATATAAATCATGGCTTTGATTTATATAAATCATACGTTAGATTTATATAAATCATACGTTTGATTTATACTTTCCTCTGCAGACGCGTCAACTTTCCACTGTGGAGGAGTGGAGTTTTGGGTGTAGAATTGGGGCTTTCTGTTTTTTTATGTATCTTTGCAAGCGGTATGAACTAAAATGCAGTGCGGCGGTCTGCGGGCTGCCGGCTGCCGTTGGCGTATGAAAGAGAGAAAACTGAGGTTTGCCATCTTCGGCAACATCTACCAGGAGCGCAAGTCGGCGGCGGTCCAGAAACTGCTGGCCGTGCTGAGTGCGCACGAGGCCGACCTGGTGATTGACAAGTCGTTCCATGCCTTCCTGCAGGACGTGATGCAGATTGCGGTGCCAGCCTGCGAGGTGCTGGAGGGAGGGTGGTTCGAGGCCGACGTAGCCATCTGCATGGGCGGCGACGGCACGTTCCTGAACGTGGCTGCCCGCGTGGGCAGTAAACAGATTCCCATCCTGGGCATCAACACGGGCCGGCTGGGATTCCTCGCCTCTTTCTCGGCAGAGGATATCGAGGAGGCCGTGGAGCGCATCTACGAGGGCACCTACGACGTGGAGCACCGCAGCGTGCTGCAGTTGGAGTGCAGCGACGACGTGGTCAAGGGCTACCCCTTCGCCCTCAACGAGATAGCCGTGCTGAAGCACGACAGTTCGTCGATGATAAGCATCCACACGAGCATCGACGGCGAATACCTGACGACCTACCAGGCCGACGGACTCATCGTGGGCACGCCCACGGGTTCGACGGCCTACTCGCTGAGTGTGGGCGGCCCCATCATCGTGCCGCAGGGACAGACCATCTCGCTCACCCCCGTGGCACCCCACTCGCTCAACATGCGCCCCATCGTGCTGAACGACAGTTCGGAGTTGGAACTGAAGGTCGAGAGCCGCAGCCACAACTTTCTCGTAGCCATCGACGGCAGGAGTTTCAGTTGTCCCGAAACGGCGCGCCTGCGCATCCGCAAGGCCGGCTACCAGGTGGCCGTCGTCACGCGCCAGGACCAGACGTTCTTCTCCACCCTGCGCCGCAAGATGATGTGGGGAGCCGACCAGAGACAGTGAAGCATGGAGCATTTAACAAATAACAGATGAGACTGAACCGCACGAAATATAGCACGGGGGCACTCGTGGCCTGGCTGTGGCAGCACCACAAAGGTTGCCGCCTGCAAGCCAGTGTGAACGTGACCGTGGGCCTGCTGCAAGTGGCCCTGTCGCTCTTGGGCACCGAAATGCTGCGCCGACTGACCGACATCGCAACCGGCTCGCGCAGCGGGTCGCTCGTGCTGGCGGCATGTGTGCTGGGCGGTGTCCTGCTGGGCGAAATGCTGCTCAACATGCTGCTCACATGGGTGAGGGCAGTGCTCGGCGTGAAGGCGCAGAACCTGATGCAGCAGGGCTTCTTCGCGCGCCTGCTGCAAGGACGCTGGACCGGAGTCGAGCGCCTGCACAGCGGCGACGTGCTCAACCGACTGTTCGGCGACGTGAACGACATCGTCGGCCTGCTGACCGAGGTGCTGCCCTCAGCCATCATCATCGTCGTCCAGTTCGTCGCCTCCTTCCTCTACCTCTTCTCCATGGACCGCATGATGGCCATCATCCTCGTGCTGGTGACCCCCCTCTTCGTCCTGCTCAGCCGATTCTATTTCCACCGCATGCGCCGGTTCGTGCGCAAAATCAAGGACAGCAACTCGGCCCTGCAAGCCATCATACAGGAAAGCGTGCAGCACAAGATGGTGGTGAAAGTGCTGGAACAGGCACCCACGATGGTCGACCGCCTGGAACGGCGGCAGGCGTTGCTGCGCCACCAAGTCAAGGCACGCGCCCGCTTCTCCATCACAGCCAAGGCACTGATAAACATCGGATTCTCCGGCGGCTATCTGGCAGCCCTCGTCTGGGGACTGTTCCAACTGAAGGAGGGAGCCATCACCGTCGGCGTGCTCATGGCTTTCACCCAACTCATCAGCCGCATCCAACGCCCCCTGCTCGACATGGTGCGACTGCTGCCATCGCTCGTCAGCAGCATGACCTCGGCAGAACGCCTCATGGAACTGGAAGAACTGCCACTCGAACCCGTCGAGACACCCGTCGAGGTGGAAAAACCGGCCGGCATACGCGTGAGCCATGTGGACTACCGCTACAACCAGCGCGGACGCTACGTGCTGCACGACTTCAGCCACGACTTCAGCCCAGGCTCGTTCACCGCCATCCTGGGCGAGACAGGAGCCGGCAAGACCACCCTCATCCGCACCATGCTGGCACTAATTGAACCCACGCGCGGACAGGTCGAAATCTACAACAGGAGCACAAGCCGTCACGTCAGCACCGCCACGCGCTGCAACTTCTCCTATGTGCCACAGGGCAACACCCTCTTCAGCGGCACTATCCGCGAAAACCTGCTGTTCGGCAACCCCAAGGCCACCACCGCACAGATGCACGAGGCACTGGAGACAGCGATGGCCGGATTTGTGACGGAACTGCCCGACGGCATCGACACCCGCTGCGGAGAAGGCGGCACCGGACTGAGCGAGGGACAGGCACAGCGCATAGCCATCGCACGCGCCATCCTGCGACCGTGCAGCATCCTGCTGCTCGACGAGGCCACCTCGGCACTCGACATCGACACCGAGCACCAGTTGCTCGTCAACCTGAAACGACACTTCTCGGACACCACCATCATCTTCGTCACCCACCGCCTGGCCGTGGCCGGATTCACCGACCAGCAGTTCACCATGATGCGGCAGACGGAGAAAAGCGAAGACAACAATTAAGGAAACAAAAAACCAACTCACCATGATAGAATACGTCAGAGGAATCCTGGACGAACTGACACCGGCAACCGCCACGGTAGAATGCCACGGCGTGGGCTACCTGCTCAACATCTCGCTCAACACCTACTCGGCACTGCAAGGCAAGGGAGAAGCACGCCTGTTCGTCTACGAAGCCATCCGCGAAGACGCATGGACGCTCTTCGGATTTGCCACGAAGGAGGAGCGCACCCTCTTCCTGCAACTCATCTCGGTCAGCGGCATCGGCGGCAACACCGCCCGAACCATCCTGTCGGCTTTCACACCGGCAGAACTGTGCGACGTCATCCTCAACGGCAACGACAAAATACTCAAGACCGTGAAAGGACTGGGAGCCAAGACCGCACAACGCATCATCGTCGAACTGAAAGACAAGGTGGCCCTGCTGGGCATCACACCTGCAGCCGTGGAAACATCGGATCGAGCCGAGACAGCCATCAACCAGCAGGTACACAACGACGCCGTAGAAGCACTCAAAGCACTGGGCTATCCACCGGCACCCGTCACGAAAGTGGTGCGTGCCATCCTGAAGGACGACCCGACGGCAACGGTCGAGCACGTCATCAAGATAGCGTTCAAAATGTTGTAACCAAAAAAAATAATCTTTATCTTTGCAGCAACCGACAAACATGCAGACAACATGACAAGAGCCATAATTACAGCAGCCTTCACATTCATCACAGCCTTTGCCACGACAGCAAAGGCACAGTTGCCAGCCGTCACACTGAGAAGCATGGACGGACACGAAGTGAGGACAGACACACTGTCGAACAACGGACGACCCATCATCATAGACTTCTTCGCCACCTGGTGCAAACCCTGCAACCGCGAACTGAAAGCCATCCACGAAGTCTACGAAGACTGGCAGGAAGAAACGGGCGTGAAACTTATCGCCGTCAGCATCGACGAGGCACAGAACATCAACAAGGTCAAGCCCATGGTCGATGGATTCGGCTGGACCTACGACGTGCTGCTCGACCCCAACAGCGACTTGCGACGCGCACTGGGCATACAGATGATTCCGTACACACTGATTGTGGACGGACAGGGCAAGATTGTCTACAAGCACAACGGCTATACAGACGGTGCAGAGGAAGAACTGATTGAAAAAGTGCGCGAACTGACACAGTGAAAAGCCAACCGACATGAAAAGACTGCTCAAATACACCCTGCTCGCAGGCTCACTCCTGACGGTGAGCCCATGGACGGCGGCCCAGACCCAGGACGGCGGAATCGTACTGAGCGGAAGTATACAGAGCGATGTGCTGCTGCCCGAACAGGACAAGAAGATAGGTGCAATCAAGACCAACGACGACTTGCTCACCAACACCTATGCCGAACTGAACGCCATGAGCAAATATGTGGATGCTGGCGGACGGCTGGAATATCTGGAACACCCACTGCCCGGATTTGAAAAAGATTTCAAGGGATGGGGGGTGCCCTACTTCTACGTCAAGGGAAAACTGAAAGGGCAAGAACTCACACTCGGCCACTACTACGAACAGTTCGGTTCAGGATTCATCCTGCGCACCTATGAGGAACGCAGCCTGGGCATCGACAACTCCCTGCTCGGTGCACGCGCCCTGCTCCACCCCGCCAAGGGTGTACAGTTGAAGGCCCTGACCGGAAAGCAACGCCGCTACTGGGACATCAACGATGCCTGGGTGAGCGGTGCCGACGTGGAACTGAGCCTCGACCAATGGGCAAGACAACTGGCCGAAGGCAACACCTATGTGACACTGGGTGCCTCCTATGTCAACAAACATGAAGACGACGAGTTCATCAGTGCCGGCGACGCCACACATCGCCTCAACCTGCCACTCAATGTCAATGCGTTCGACGTCAGAGCCCGTGTGCAGAAAGGTAACGTCAACGTCCTGGCCGAATATGCACAGAAGACCCAAGACCCTTCGCACGACAACGAATATATCTTCCGGCGCGGCTACGTGGCCATGCTGTCGGCATCCTACTCCAAACGAGGCATGAGTGCACTGATACAGGCCAAGCGCAGTGACAACATGGCTCTGCGCAGCCGTCGAAACATGACGGGCACGTCATCGTTCATCAACCACCTCCCAGCCTTTACGCTCGAACACACCTATGCGCTGGCCGCTCTCTACCCCTACGCCACACAGCCCGATGGAGAATGGGCGTATCAGGCTGAACTGGGATACAACTTCAAACGCAACACCCCACTGGGAGGAAAATACGGCACAAACGTAAAACTGAACTTCTCGCACGTGCACAGCATCGACAAGCACCTCATCGGCAATGGCGAACGCGGCACGGACGGCTACGGCTCCAGTTTCTGGAAATGGGGAAAGGAACAATACTACCAAGACATCAACCTCCAGGTTGAGAAAAAACTGACAAAGGACACCAAACTCAACCTGATGTACATGAACCAATTCTACAACAAAACCATCATAGAGGGAGAAGGCGGTGAAGTGCGCTCCAACATCTTCGTGGCTGAAGCCAAACACCGCTTCAACAAAAAGTTCACCCTGCGCGGCGAACTGCAATACCTGACTACAGGCGACGACGAAGGCGATTGGATGTACGGCCTGCTGGAACTTTCCATGATGCCCCACTGGATGGTTACGGTGAGCGACATGTACAATGCCGGCAAGACCGACATGCATTACTATCAGGGCAGTGTGACCTACAATCTGGGGGCACACCGCTTGCAACTGGGGTATGGACGTACACGCGCCGGCTACAACTGCTCGGGTGGTGTGTGCCGCTACGTCCCTGCCAGCAAAGGATTCACACTTGCCTACAACTACAATTTCTGAACCCAATGAAACTGTCTCAAACTATACGCTACGCTCTTTATGCCCTTGTCCTTACACTTTTCGCCTGCGATGAAGTGGACGAAGGAAAAAGGTATATCTTCGTGCCACCCGTAGACGTTCAACGCAACATCGTCATCGAGGATTTTACGGGACAACGCTGCGTCAACTGTCCCACTGCAACAGTAGAAATTGAAAAGTTGCAACAAGAATATGGCGAAGAGCATGTGATTGCCGTCAGCATCCACAGTGGTCCGTTCGGACACCGCACTACCATGACCAGCCCACGTCTGTCCCTCTGTACCGAAACAGGCGACCGCTATTACCAATACTGGGGAATCGAGGCTCAACCAGGCGTACTCATCAACCGCAACGGCAATCCTGTCTACGACCCAGCCCAATATGGAATAGCCGTTCGGGAAGCCCTGTCCAAACCGACATCACTGCAACTGAATGTTGGAACCACCCTGTCGGAAGACGGCACGACGTTGGCCGTCGAAATCGAGGCACTGACAGGCGAGGCAATGGACGGAAAACTGCAAGTATGGCTATTGGAAGACAACATCGTAGATATCCAACTCATGCCCGACGGAACCACCAATCGCGCTTATCAGCACAACCATGTGCTGCGCATGTCACTTACCCACGACTATCTCGGCGACTCCTTCCCCGTCAGCAACAAGGAAGCCCAGACATTAAACTATACCGCAAATATTGACGGACAGTGGAACAGCAACAATCTGTCGGTCGTTGCCTTCTACTTCACAGAACAGGAAGGGGTCGTCCAAGCCGTCCGCAGAAGAGTGGTAAAATAAAAAACAATAAGAAAATCTATCATCCCAAACATAACATTCCCATGAAAAGACTTTTCACAGCCATTCTATCAGCCCTTTTCGTTTTGACCATGAACGCCCAAAACGAGGACTTTCCCCTGCAGTTCACCAATGCCGGGGGCAACATTATCGCTGACGCAACCGAATTGCACTTCACACACTATGAAGACGACGGATTCAACCTGCTCATTCCTACCCATCTGTTCGTCAAGAACATCTCAGAGCAGGACGTGCAAGGCGGTGCCGTCTATCACATCATCAGCCTGGACAACGGTATCTTTCAGACCTGTTTTCCACAGAACTGTGTGATGAATGACAAGGTTGGAACATTTGAGACAACCAGCGGACTGATACCAGCAGGCACCTCACTCAACATGCAGACCGAATGGCTGCCCGAATCGACAGGCACAATGCAGGTCGAGTACCAACTGGTCCTGTTTAAGGAAAATGTCGTAACCAACAAATGGGTCATCAACAAGTATGGTCCCAAGGTTACCATGACCTTCAGTTACGACCCTGCCTCCATCAAAACGACAGAGGAAGATGCACTGATTCAAAAGAATGTAGAGTTTTTCCTTCCTGACGGGAAAAGCACGGAAACACCTCAACGTGGCGTCAACCTCAAACGCATCACCTATCAGGACGGTTCACACCGCGTCGTCAAGACGTTGGGAAAATAAGCAAAAATTTTTCATTGCTCGTAGTTTCTGTCCCCCGATAACGGGGGAACCGAAGGAACAGCGAGAGCAATGCCGAACCACGTTTGAGCATTGCCGAGTCGTGACTGAGGAAGACAAAATCAACCGAAGGGGGTTGTAGGCGTGCCCAGTCCCAGAAAAGGAAAAGGAGAAAGTTGGAAATCCATAGTAGCGGTTTCATTCCTCAACAGAAGCACGCACGATGCGGATTTCCTTCAACGGCTTGTCAGAGGCGTCGGTTTTCACTTTTTCTATGTCGAGGACTGTTTTCATGCCCTCGATGACCTCACCGAACACCGTGTAGTCACCATCTAACCAGGGAGCACCACCATGCACCCGATAGGCACGCATGTGTTCGCTGGTATAGGCAGCCGGTGGATTCTCATCGACTTCCATCTTGGCATCGTCCAGCAGGGACTCCAAAAGATTACTAACGCCATACGTGTTTCGGGCACGCCGCATCTTATCCAACTCCTCACCATGTTCCTGCATTTTCTTGTTATACAACTCCTGAACCTTACGTTCTTTACGTGCCTGCTCATAACCGGCCATCGCCATCTCGTTCTGAAAACGCCCCGTCACTATATAAAACTGATAGGCATCTGACCGCTTGTCTGGATTTACATCGTCTCCCTCGCGAGCAGCAGCAACCACGCCTCGCCGATGGATATGCTGAGGAAAGAGAATTTCTGCAGGAATTGTCTCTCCAATATTGCCCGTTGTATCGGCAGCAGCAGCAGCCAACTCCGCTTCATGACCAGGTCGCGTGTCAGGGTCACCTGTCTGTACCATGAAATTGCGAATGACCCGATGAAAAGTAACACCATCGTATAGACCTTCCTGCACATTCTTTATGAAATTGTCACGATGCTGTGGTGTTTCATCGTACAGACGGATGCGAACATCTCCTGCAGTAGTTTCAAGTAAAACCACAGTGCCTCCCGCTTCGTTTTGTCCATTGCAACTGAGGGTCAGCATGCTTACGATGATGGTTAAAGTTGAAATAAGTTGTCTCATAATTGTCATGTTTTATTGCAATGTGACTACTAAGGGCAAAAATACTAATTTTTGACAAAAAAATGCACGTCGTTGCAGAAAAAATCGTAACTTCGCAACCGCTAAGGCTGCCGCGATGGTGGAATGGTAGACACGAGGGACTTAAAATCCCTTGGCTATAACGGCTGTGCGGGTTCGAGTCCCGCTCGCGGCACATAAGCACAAGGGCAGCGCCCGATAAGACTTTAATCTTATCGGGCGCTGCTGTTATGTATGGTTTCAATTCGCTTGGGAACAGGACTCATCTCAAGAGAAAAGGCCGTATAGTTTGGCATCTATCATGTCGGTGACTTGCTGGAAAGCCTGCGGATCTTCGCCGAACTTGACCGTGTCACCATCTACGATGATAAGTGGTCCCTGGTAGGTGTTGATCCAGTCCTCGTATAGTTCACTCAAACCTTGCAGGTAGTCAATACGGATACTCTGCTCATATTCACGGCCACGTTTCTGGATTTGGGCTATCAGCGTGGGGATGCTGGAACGGATGTAAATCATGAGGTCGGGCAACTTGACCAGAGAGAGCATGAGGTCGAACAGGTCTGTATAGTTGTTGAAGTCACGGTCGGACATCATGCCTTGACGGTGCAGGTTGCGGGCAAAGATGCGTGCATCCTCAAAGATGGTACGGTCCTGCACGATTGTGTCTTTCCTCTCGGCAATCTCCACGACTTCCTTAAATCTTTTGTTGAGGAAGTAGATTTGGAGGTTGAAACTCCAGCGGCTCATGTCGGCATAGAAGTCGCTGAGGTAGGGATTGTTGTCAACGGGTTCGTAGCGTGGTTCCCAGCCGTATCTTTTGGCAAGCATGCGTGTGAGTGTGGTCTTGCCGCATCCTATGTTTCCAGCAATTGCGATGTGCATAGAAAAGTGAATGGTTAAATGTAAAAAGAAGTTATTCAGAACAAACCGTATAGCAGGGCATCTATACGGTCAAGGATGCCTGCCAGGTCTTTGTTGCTGTGCAGGAAATCGATGTTGTCCACATCGACGGTCAGCACACGTCCTTTGTATTTGTTGTAGATAAAGTCTTCGTAGAGGGTATTCAGGTTCTTCAGATAGTCCAGTTGCATGGTTTGTTCGTACTCACGGCCTCGCTTCTGGATGTTCGCCACCAGGTGGGGCACTGAGGCTCTCAGGTAAATCATGAGGTCGGGCAGTTTCACCACCTTCAACATGGAGTCGAACAGTTCCATGTAGGTTGTGTAGTCACGGTCGGACAGATTGCCCATGGCTCGGTTGTTGGCAGTAAAGACATAGACTCCTTCGAAGATGGAGCGGTCCTGAATAAGTGTGTCGTTGCTTTTTGCAATGGCCAGCAGGTCGCGGAACCGTTGGCGCAGGAAGAACACCTCCATATTGAAGGACCAGCGTGGTATGTCTTGATAATAGTCAGCCAGATACGGGTTGTCCTCCACCGATTCGTAGAAGGGTTTCCATCCATAGTGTTGCGACAACAGCGTGGTGAGAGTTGTCTTTCCGCTTCCGATATTGCCTGCTACGACGATGTGCATTTCCTACTGCTTGGTGTTACATGGTTCACTGTTCAAAGTTACATCATTTCAGTGAGGGATACAAGCAATTTATTCAGAAAAAATTGAGTTGGTTGATGAGAATGGCGAAAATGGCGAGAGGAGCCACGTAGCGCAGGGTGAAGACCAGCACCTTGAAGTAAGGTGTGGGGATAGAGCCGCCATTGGTGATTTCGTCACGGAAGAGTTGTTTGTCCAAGTACCAGCCTGTGAAGAAACTGATGAACATGCCGCCTATGGGAAGGCAGAGGTTGGAGGCTGTCCAGTCGAACAGTTCGAAAATGGTGAGATTGAACAGTTTGACGTCCGAAAGAACGCCAAAGGAAAGCGAGCAGAAGCAACCCAGGAAGATGCATGTCACGGTTTCGTACAGTGCCGCTTTCTTGCGTGAGATGTTGAATTCTTCTTTCATGTAGGAAGTCACCACTTCGTGGAGTGAGATGGTACTGGTCAGGGCGGCCAGGATGATGAGCAGATAGAACATCAGCGAGAACAGGTAGGACAGCCAAGGTATTCCGCCCAGTGCCTGTTGGAAGACGTTGGGCAGTGTGATGAAAAGCAACGAGGCACCGACATCGTCCCCACTCAGTTGGTAGCCGGCTGACGAGGCAGCCGGAAAGATGATGAAACCGGCCATCAGTGCAATCATGGTGTCGATGGCACACACGTTGAAGGCAATCTTGGCCAGGTTGGTGTTGCGGTCGAAGTAAGAGGCATAGGTGCACAGGCAGCCCATGGCCAGAGACAGGGAGTAGAATGCCTGTCCCATGGCATTCAGCACCGTGCCGGCGGTCACTTTCGAGAAGTCGGGCGACAGCAGGAACGTCAGTCCGTCGTGGGCACCAGGCAGGCTGACCGAACTCACCACCAACACAATCACGAGCATGAACAAGACGGGCATCAGCACTTTCGACCAACGCTCTATGCCGCGTGTCACACCGCGCACAATCACAAAGTGGGTCATCAGCACAAACACTACCAGCCACAGGATGGGTTTCCACGGATTGGAGACGAAGTTGTTGAAGATGACGGGGAAGTCGTCGGGCGTCTTGCCTTCAAATTGGTTCAGCAGCGACAAGACGGCATACTCCACGGTCCATCCGGCCACCACGCAGTAGTAGCACATGATGAAGAAAGCGGTGAATACGCCCAGTCGTCCCACCCATTTCCAGGGGGTTCCTGGTGCCAGTTTCTGAAAGGCGCGAGCCGTGTTCGATTGCGTGTGCCGACCAATCAGAAACTCACTCATCATCACCGGAAAACCTATCACGAAGATGCAGGCGAGGTAAATCAACACGAAAGCCGCACCGCCATTGCGCCCTGTCTCTATCGGGAAACGCCAGATGTTGCCCAGCCCCACTGCCGAGCCTGCCGCAGCCAGGATTGCGCCTATCTTGCTGCCAAATTTTTCTCGTCCGTCCACAATGTCGTTTATTTTGAAGTTTGAGTTTTATAGTTCGCTTAAGAAGATGGCCAGGATGCCCAGTGGCGTCACGTAGCGCAGGATGAACACCAGCACCGGCAAGTAGGGTGCCCGCAACGTTCCGCCGTTCGTCAGTTCGTCGTGCAGCGTCGTGCGGTCCAGGTACCATCCCACGAAGAGCGAAATCAGGATGCCGCCCACGGGCATGCACAGTTTCGACACCACCCAGTCGCACAGGTCGAAGATAGTCAGGCCGGCCACGCGCACATCGTTCAGCACACCGAACGACAATGAACACAACACACTCAGGACGATGCAGGCACTTGTCTCTATCAGAGCGGCGCGGCTGCGCTTCATGCCGTACTCCTCCGACACGTACGAAGTCACTATCTCGTGCATCGAAATCGTGCTGGTCAGGGCAGCCAGAATCAGCAGCAGATAGAACAGCGTCGAAAACACGTAGGCCAGCACGGGATAGCCGGCAAAGGCCTGCTGGAACACGTTGGGCAACGTAATGAAGATGAGCGACGGGCCCATGTCGCCAGGTTGCAGTCCGTAGCCTGCCGAGGCCGCAGCAGGGAAAATGATGAACCCGGCCATCAGTGCAATCAACGTGTCAATGGTGCAGACATTCAGAGCCGTCTTGACCAGATGGGTCTGCTGACTGAAGTAGGAGGCATACGTGCACAGGCAGCCCAGTCCCAGGCTCAGCGAGAAGAAAGCCTGTCCCATGGCGTTCAGCACCATGTCGCCACTCAGTTTCGAGAAGTCGGGGTGCAGCATGAACTCCACGCCGGCAGCGGCTCCTGGCTGCATGACGGCACACACCACCAGCAGCACCACCACTCCGAACAACACCGGCATCAGTACTTTCGACCACCGCTCGATGCCACGGGTCACACCGCGCACTATCACGTAGTGGGTCAGCAGGATGAAGCACACCAGCCACAGGGCAGGTCGCACGGGGTCGGAAGAAAAGTCGCCGAACATACGCGGGAAATCCTCCACGCTCTTGCCGGCAAACTGGTTGCCCAGTGCCAGCATCGCATATTCCACCGTCCAGCCCGCCACCACACTGTAGTAACTGAGCACCACGAAGCCGGCAAAGACACCGAGCCGTCCCACCCATTTCCACTGGGTGCCAGGAGCCAGTTTGTGGAAGGCACCGGCGGCGTTCGAGTGGGCACGACGGCCAATCACGAACTCGCTCAACATGACAGGCACTCCCAGCAGCAGGATGCACACGATATAGACCAGGATGAAGACGGCACCACCATTGCGTCCCGTCTCGATGGGGAAACGCCAGATGTTGCCCAGGCCCACTGCCGAGCCTGCCGCGGCCAGGATAGCACCTACCCTGCTGCCAAAGTTCTCACGTGCGTCCATATCTTCTCATTCTCAATACCACCACCGCGGCAACGGCCTCGGCCAGCACCACGCCCACCATGTCGGCCACCCAGTCCAACCATTCGCCCGAGCGGCACGTGGTCAGATAGGCCTGCCACAGTTCCAGCCCGCCGCCCAGCAGCGAGGGGAACAAAGCCGTGAAAGCAACAAAGCCACTCGACAGTTCCAAGCCCCAGCCTCCGTGCTGCCGGCGCCACTGAAGCAGGCGGTCCAGCCAGCAGGCAAGACACACACCGCCATACATCACAAAATGCACCCACTTGTCCATCAGGGGAACATCCTGCAACTCAGGCACCTCGGGCACCGGCACTACCGATGCCACAAACACCAGCCCTGCTGCCAACACGGTCCAGAACCACTTCATGGGTAAAGTTTAGCGGTTAGAGGTTAAAGTCACTTCAACCCTCACGTTCCCCTCCCTCCGAAGAGTTGGGAGAGGTCTCCTGCTCAAATTGCCGTCCCCACAAGGCGTAGGGATAGCGCATCAGGTGATTATTGTAGAAACGGCGGTCGCCGGTCACTTCGCGGACCAGGAAATCCGGACGCTCGAACGCCTCGTCCTTGCTGCCCAGTTCGATTTCGGCCATCACCAGCCCCTCGTTGTCGCCCAGGAACTCGTCCACCTCAATCACATGCTTGCCGTCGGGCACCAGCCAGCGCACCTTGTCAATCCTTCCCGGGCGGCACAGAGCCAGCAGTTCCCTGCCGTCCTCCGGCGTCACTTCCGTCTCAAACTCGTAGCGCGACAGCCCGTCCTCGCCAGCCGGACCCTTGATAGTCAGGTAGGCACGTTCGTCGCGCATTCTCACGCGCACCGTCCTGCCCGGAGCCGTCTCGAAATATCCCTGCACGATGTGGCTCTTGCCCACGGCCAGCGACTTCCACCCGTCGCCCTTCACGATAAATTTCCGTTCTATCTCAATGTTCATGTGAAAGAAATTATTTGTGCCTTTCCTCCCCCCGTTACTTGCCCGAGAACTCCATCAGGTAGGCCTTGATGAAAGCGTCGAGTTTGCCGTCCATCACGCCACCCACGTCACTCGTCTGATAGTTCGTGCGATGGTCCTTCACCCGACGGTCGTCAAACACATACGAGCGAATCTGGCTGCCCCACTCAATCTTCTTCTTACCCGCCTCAATCTTCTCCTGCTCGGCCATGCGCTTCTTCATCGCACGATCGTACAACTGACTACGCAGCAGGCGCAAGGCATTCTCACGGTTCTCACCCTGTTTGCGCGTCTCCGTATTCTCAATCAGAATCTCCTCCTCCTCGCCCGTGTCGGGGTCGACATACTGATAGCGCAGGCGCACACCCGTCTCCACCTTGTTCACATTCTGGCCACCGGCACCACTCGAGCGGAACGTGTCCCACGACAACTTGCTCTTGTCCACCACCACCTCGATAGTGTCGTCGACAAGCGGCGTGACAAACACCGACGCAAAACTCGTCATGCGCTTGCCCTGAGCATTGTACGGACTCACACGCACCAGCCGGTGCACACCACTCTCACCCTTCAGGAACCCGTAGGCCTGCTCACCCTCAATCTCCATCGTCACCGTCTTGATGCCAGCCTCGTCACCGTCCTGGTAGTTGCTTATCGTCACCCTGTAGCCATGCTGCTCAGCCCAGCGCTGATACATGCGCATCAGCATCTGCGCCCAGTCCTGACTCTCCGTCCCGCCGGCACCCGAGTTAATCTTCAGCACCGCATCCATGCCGTCAGCCTCGTCGCGCAGCATGTTCTTCATCTCCAACTCCTCAATCAGACCCAGAGCCCTGGCATAGTCGGCATCCACCTCAGCCTCAGTCACCAACTCCTCCCTGTAGTAGTCGAACGCCAGTTCCAGTTCCTCCGTAGCCGACCGGACCTCCCTGTAACCATCAATCCAGCGCCGCAAGTCCTTCACCTTCTTCATCTGCGCCTCAGCCGCCTTCGCATCGTCCCAGAAACCCGGAGCCTGCGTCCGCAGTTCCTCCTCCTCAACCTCCACCAACTTGCGCTCAATCTCCAAATACCGGTACAGCGCCTCCGTGCGCTCCCTCACATCCTTCAGTTGTTCAATCGTTATCATGACAATCATTTCTTTTCTGCAAAGTTACACTTTTTTTCCTTCACAACCAACAACCACTCCACCCCACACACCTTTTACCCCTCCAACAGACATCCCTTTTCCACTCCACACCCCAAAAACCCCAACAAGCCCCTCAACTGCCCCCAACAAGCCCCTCAACACCCCCAACAAGCCCCTCAACACCCCAACAAGCCCCTCAACTGCCCCCAACAAAAATCCCCTCCACACTGAAATCATAATTCCTCCACAGCAGAAATAAAATTCCTCCACAGTGAAAATCCAAAAACGAACCTTCATTCTACACAAAACGAACCTTCATTTCACCAAAAACGAACCTTCGTTTTACTAAAAACGAAAGTTCATTTATTCAAAAACGAAGGTTCATTTTCAACAAAACGAACCTTCGTTTTCACTAAAATGAAAGTTCGTTTCATCAGAAACGAAACTTCGTTTTCAGATTTTGTGTTAAGACGAATTTTATTTTCACTGCACACGCGCCAAAATTTCACTGCACACGCACCACGCTCCCACAGACAGGCTGTGCAGTTTGATTTGCAATTTCGCAACAAAAAAAGCACGGCATCCTTTCGTGGGATGCCGTGCTTTCTTATGCAGGCAGTTGGTTTATCGGTCGAACGAAGCAAAGGCTGCTGCCGGGTCGAACTGCGTGCGACGCATTTCGTACATGTCATCTTTCGAGCCGACGACAATCTTGTCGAACTCGCGCAAGCCTGTTCCTGCAGGAATGAGGTGGCCGCAAATGACATTCTCCTTCATGCCCTCGAGCGGGTCGCTCTTGCCGCTGATGGCTGCCTCGTTGAGCACCTTGGTGGTCTCCTGGAAGGAAGCCGCCGACATGAAACTCTTGGCACCCAGGGCAGCGCGGGTGATGCCCTGCAGGATTTGCGTTGCCGTGGCGGGCACTGCATCGCGCACCTGTACCTGCTTGAGGTCGCGGCGCTTGAGCATGGAGTTTTCGTCGCGCAACTTGCGAGCCGTGACAATCATACCTGGCAGCATGGTCTCGCTGTCGCCCTTGTCAACGACAATCTTCTTGCCCCAGATGCGGTCGTTCTCCTCGGCAAATTCGAGTTTGTCGACAATGCCGCCTTCGAGGAAGCGAGTGTCGCCTGGTTCGTTGATCTGCACTTTGCGCATCATCTGACGCACGATAATCTCGAAGTGCTTGTCGTTGATGGACACACCCTGCATGCGGTACACATCCTGCACCTGGTTGACGATGTACTCCTGAACGGCGGTCGGACCCTTGATGGCCAGGATGTCGGCTGGTGTGACGGCACCGTCGGAGAGTGGAGTTCCGGCACGCACGTAGTCGTTCTCCTGCACCAGAATCTGCTTGGACAGCGGAACGAGATACTTGCGGACGTCACCTACCTTCGACGTGAGTATGATTTCGCGATTTCCGCGCTTCACCTTACCCATGGTTATCTCGCCGTCAATTTCGGCAACAATGGCTGGGTTCGACGGGTTGCGAGCCTCGAAGAGTTCGGTGACACGCGGCAGACCGCCGGTGATGTCACCTGCCTTGCTGACGGCACGTGGTATCTTAACCAGAATATCTCCGGGTTGGAGTTGTGCGCCATCTTCGATGGCAATGTGTCCGTTGATGGGGAAGTTGTAGGTACGCAGCACTGTGCCGTTCTCGTCGAGGATATGGCAGACTGGCACAAGGGCCTTGTCGCGGGACTCGACCACGATACGGTCGCGCAAACCGGTGGTTTCGTCTTGTTCAACACGGTAGGTGACACCTTCCTGAACACCCTCAAACTGTGCACGTCCGCTAAATTCGGTGACGATGACGGAGTTGAACGGATCCCAGTCGGCAATGAGTTCGTCACGCTCCACGACATCGCCTTCCTTGTGATAGAGGTTGGCTCCGTAGGGAAGAGGAACGGTCGACATGGTGATGCCGGTATTGACATCGACAAATCGCAACTCGGCCAGACGACCGACTACGACCTGTGCATTGGGATGTTCCTCGGTGGGGCTGTCGATGGTACGGAGTTCTTCAAATTCGATACGAGACGTGTGGTTGGCCTTGATTTGTGCGTTGGCGGCAGCATTACCGGCCACACCACCGGCGTGGAACGTACGCAGTGTCAACTGTGTACCTGGCTCACCGATGGCCTGTGCTGCAATGACGCCGACTGCCTCACCCTTCTGCACCATGCGTGCAGTAGCGAGGTTTCGCCCGTAGCACTTCATGCAGACTCCGTGCTTGCTCTCGCAAGTGAGCACAGAACGTATCTCAACACTCTCAATGCCCGATGCTTCGATTTCGGCAGCAATGCGCTCGGTGATTTCTTCACCCGATGCCACGATGATGTCACCAGTTGAAGGATTGATGATGTCGTGGACAGAGACACGGCCAAGAATCCGGTCGGAAAGTGATGCCACGACATGGTCACCGTTCTTAAGGGCTGTGCAGACAAGTCCGCGGAGGGTTCCGCAGTCTTCCTCGGTAATGATGACATCGTGGCTGACATCAACCAGACGTCGGGTAAGATAACCGGCATCGGCTGTTTTCAAGGCGGTATCGGCCAAACCCTTGCGGGCACCGTGGGTGGAAATGAAGTACTCAAGCACAGACATACCTTCCTTGAAGTTGGAAAGGATTGGGTTCTCAATGATGGCGGCACCATCGGCACCGGCTTTCTGAGGCTTTGCCATCAGACCACGCATTCCTGCAAGTTGGGCAATCTGTCCCTTCGAACCACGGGCACCGGAATCAAGCATCATGAATACGGCGTTGAAACCTTGGTCGGCCTCGGTCATCTGCTTCATCAAGGTGTCGACCAACTTCTCGTTTGCCTTGGTCCATGTATCGATAACCTGGGAGTAGCGGTCCTTATCGGTGATGAGACCCATGGCATATTGCTGCTGGATTTCCTCAACGTGGTTGCTACCTTCCTGGACAATGGCTTCTTTCTCAGCCGGAATGATAATGTCGTCCAGCACAAACGAAAGTCCACCTTCGTATGCCTTGCGATAACCCAGGTTCTTGATTCCATCGAGGAACTCGCAGGCACGAGCCATACCGACGGTCTTGATGACCTGAGTGATAACTTTCTTCAATGCCTTCTTGCCAATAACCTCATTGACAAAGCCTACTTCCTGCGGTACAATCTCATTGATGATGATGCGACCGACAGTGGTTTCCACCAAGTGATGAACATAGTTGCCATTCTCATCGATGTCGTCAACCACGCACTTGATTGGAGCATGTACGTCGACTTTCCCTTCATTGAAGGCGATAATGGCTTCTTCCGGTCCATAGAAGGTCAGGCCTTCGCCCTTGGCACCCGGACGCATTTTTGAGATGTAATACAGACCAAGCACCATGTCCTGTGAGGGAACAGTGATGGGTTCTCCACTGGCAGGAGAAAGGATGTTGTGAGACTGAAGCATGAGCAACTGTGCCTCAAGTATGGCTTCGTTGGACAGAGGCAAATGGACAGCCATCTGGTCGCCGTCGAAGTCGGCATTGAAAGCGGTACATGCAAGTGGGTGCAACTGGATGGCCTTACCCTCAATCATGCGAGGCTGGAATGCCTGAATGCCCAGTCGGTGGAGGGTCGGTGCACGGTTGAGCAAAACGGGATGTCCTTTCATGACATACTCAAGAATGTCCCAAATGACATCGTCACGACGGTCAACAATCTTTTTGGCCGACTTCACCGTCTTAACGATTCCACGCTCAATCAACTTGCGAATAATAAACGGCTTGTAGAGTTCGGCTGCCATCAATTTTGGCAGACCACACTCGCCCATCTTCAACTCCGGACCAACTACAATCACAGAGCGGGCAGAATAGTCAACGCGCTTTCCGAGAAGGTTCTGACGGAAACGTCCCTGCTTTCCCTTCAATGAATCGGAAAGTGACTTCAGGGGACGATTGGACTCAGACTTTACGGCACTCGACTTGCGTGAGTTGTCGAAGAGGCTGTCAACTGCTTCTTGCAACATGCGCTTCTCGTTGCGCAGGATGACTTCAGGAGCCTTGATTTCAATCAGTCGCTTGAGGCGGTTGTTGCGGATGATGACTCGACGATAGAGGTCGTTGAGGTCGCTCGTGGCAAAACGGCCACCGTCGAGCGGAACAAGCGGACGAAGATCTGGAGGAGTGACAGGGATGTTGTGCATTACCATCCATTCGGGCTTGTTTCGTCCACGGGAAGCACGGAATGACTCCACCACCTGCAGACGCTTGAGCGATTCGGTCTTCCGCTGCTGCGAAGAATCCTGATTGGCTCGGTCTCTCAACTCATAAGAGAGTTTGTCCAAATCGACACGCTTTAGCATATACTCTATGGCCTCGGCACCCATCATGGCGATGAACTTCTGTGGGTCGTCGTCTGGCAACTGCTGATTGCCTTCGGGAAGATTGTCAACGATGTTCCAATACTCTTCCTCACTCAGCAGTTCCATGTCAAGAATATTGTTTTCTGCATTCTCTGCCACGCCAGCCTGTATGATAATGTAGCGTTCGTAGTAGATGACTGCATCCAGTTTCTTGGTAGGAAGTCCTAACAGATAACCAATCTTGTTGGGCAGAGAACGGAAATACCAAATGTGTGCAACGGGGACTACCAATGCAATGTGGCCCGTACGTTCACGACGTACTTTCTTCTCTGTCACCTCCACACCGCAACGGTCGCAGACTATGCCTTTGTAACGAATGCGCTTGTACTTTCCGCAATGACATTCGTAGTCTTTGGTCGGTCCAAAGATACGCTCACAGAAAAGTCCATCACGTTCAGGCTTGTAAGTGCGGTAGTTAATGGTTTCTGGCTTCAAGACTTCTCCATAGGAGTTTTCAAGAACCTCTTCTGGAGAAGCAAGACCGATGGATATCTTAGTAAAATTAGTCTTTGTCTTTGAATCTTTCTTAAATGCCATCTTATTTCCTTTTTAGTGATGATGAAAAAGAAGTTAAATTATTCGAGTGTTACACTCAGACCAAGTCCGCGCAATTCATGCAGAAGGACATTGAGTGATTCTGGAATGCCCGGTGTTGGCATGGGGTCACCCTTGACAATTGCCTCGTATGCCTTGGAACGTCCGGTAACATCATCTGACTTGATGGTAAGGATTTCCTGCAACACATGAGATGCTCCGAATGCTTCAAGTGCCCAGACTTCCATTTCTCCAAATCTTTGTCCACCAAATTGAGCCTTACCACCAAGTGGCTGCTGTGTGATGAGTGAGTACGGACCAATGGAACGGGCATGCATCTTGTCTTCTACCATGTGTCCAAGTTTCAACATGTAGGTGACACCCACGGTTGCCGGCTGGTCAAAACGAAGTCCCGTCTCACCATTGTAAAGGTAGGTACGGCCATAACGCGGAAGGCCTGCCTTGTCAGTCCATTCACACAAATCATCCAGATGGGCACCATCGAAAATCGGAGTGGCAAACTTGACTCCGAGTTTTTGTCCTGCTGCACCAAGTACTGCTTCAAAAATCTGTCCAATGTTCATTCGGGATGGCACACCCAGCGGGTTCAGCACGATATCGACGGGAGTTCCGTCCTCAAGGAATGGCATGTCTTCTTGACGAACGACCTTTGACACAATACCCTTGTTTCCGTGACGACCTGCCATCTTATCTCCGACGCCAATCTTACGTTTCTTGGCAATATAGACTTTGGCCATCTGAATAATGCCAGAGGGCAGTTCATCTCCAATCGTGAGGGCAAACTTCTTGCGCTTCAACTCTGCATCCAGAATCTTATACTTCTTGAGATAATTGATGACGAGATCACGGATGAGAGAGTTTTTATGTTCATCATCTGTCCATCCACTCAATTGAATGGCTGAATAGTCTAACTTTTCCAGGACACTGCTGACAAACTTGGCTCCTACAGGTATCACCTCTGCGCCCATGTAATCTTTCACGCCTTTTGAGGTTTTTCCTTTGGTGAGTTTCATCAGTTTCCCAATCAGAATGGCCTTGAAATCGTCAATCTTATCCTGGAATTCCTTGTCAATCTTAGGCATTTCCATACGGTCGCGATTCTTGTCAGCACGTGTCTTCATTGCCTTTGAGAACAGTTTCTTATCGATGACAACTCCACTCAATGAAGGAGTGGCCTTCAAAGAAGCATCCTTCACGTCACCAGCCTTGTCGCCAAAGATGGCACGAAGGAGTTTTTCTTCTGGTGATGGATCAGATTCTCCCTTAGGTGTAATCTTACCTATCAGAATGTCACCGGGCTCAACACGAGCACCCACGCGAATGATTCCGTTCTCATCCAGATCCTTTGTTGCGTCTTCACTGACATTGGGGATATCTGAGGTGAGTTCCTCAACGCCACGCTTCGTTTCACGTACCTCAAGCGAGAATTCATCAACATGAACGGAAGTAAGAAGATCATCACGAACAACTCTTTCATTCAGTACAATGGCATCTTCATAGTTGTAACCTTTCCACGGCATATAAGCAACCAGCAGGTTACGACCCAAAGCAAGTTCGCCGTTAGCCGTGGCATATCCTTCTGTAAGGATGTCGCCTTTCTTGACACGTTGACCCTTGTCGCAGATAGGACGGAGGTCTATCGTCATGTTCTGGTTAGTACGACGGAACTTAGGCAATTTATACTCTTTCACTGCAGGTTCGAAACTCACAAATTCCTCGTCAGCAGTGCGATCGTAAAGAATACGGATGGCTGTGGCATCTACATACTCTACGACACCATCGCCTTCGGCTGTAATCATTGTGCGAGAATCTTCACAAACCTGTCGTTCAATTCCGGTCCCGACAATTGGAGCCTCGGTACGAAGCAATGGAACGGCTTGGCGCATCATGTTAGAGCCCATGAGTGCACGGTGAGCATCATCATGCTCAAGGAATGGAATCAATGCTGCAGCGATAGAAGCAATCTGTTGTGGAGCCACATCTATTAAATCTACATTGGCTGGTGGAACAACCGGATAGTCTGCATCCTTACGGCACTTCACCACTTTCCTGATGAAATGACCATCTTCTGTTAACGGTGCATTACCTTGACCGATAATCTTGGCTTCTTCCTCTTCTGCAGACATGTAGACGATATGGTCGTTATCTATATCCACAACACTGTCTTTCACTTTACGATAAGGCGTCTCGATGAAACCCAAGTTGTTGATTTTTGCATAGACGCAAAGGGAAGAAATCAGACCGATGTTGGGACCTTCAGGAGATTCGATTGGACAAAGACGACCGTAGTGAGTGTAATGAACGTCACGAACCTCAAAACCGGCACGCTCTCGAGAAAGACCGCCAGGTCCCAGTGCAGAGAGACGACGCTTATGAGTAACCTCGGCAAGAGGATTCGTTTGATCCATGAACTGTGACAACGCATTCGTTCCGAAGAAGGAATTGATGACAGACGAAATGGTCTTTGCATTGATAAGGTCTGTGGGAGTAAACACCTCGTTGTCACGTACATTCATACGTTCGCGGATAGTACGGCTCATACGGGCCAGACCAATGGCAAACTGATTGGACAACTGCTCTCCAACTGTGCGAACACGACGATTGCTCAAGTGGTCAATATCATCAACGACAGCCTTAGAATTGGCAAGTTCTACAAGATACTTGATAATCTCGATAATGTCTTCCTTCGTCAATACACGCACATCGGGATCAGTCTCCAGACCCAGTTTCTTATTGATACGGTAACGGCCCACATCTCCCAAGTCATATCGCTTCTCTGAGAAGAAAAGATTGTTGATAACCTCGCGGGCTGTTGCTTCGTCTGCGGGATCCGCATTGCGCAACTGACGGTAGATATATACGACTGCCTCTTTTTCCGAGTTGCTTGGATCTTTTTGAAGCGTATTGAAGATGATGGAGTAGTCAGAACTGGACGATTCCTCTTTATGAACAAGGATATAGTCAGCCCCTGTCTCCAAAATCATTGCGATATGTTCTTCTTCCAGGATTGTCTCGCGATCAATAATCATTTCATTGCGTTCAATCGACACCACTTCACCCGTTTCTTCATCAACAAAGTCCTCAATCCATGATTTCAGGACTCTTGCTGCAAGTCTGCGTCCCAATGCTTTCTTCAGATTCGTCTTGGTTGCTTTGACTTCTTCTGCAAGATTGAAGATACGTAAGATGTCTTTATCGGCCTCAAAACCAATAGCACGCAACAGAGTGGTCACCGGCAACTTCTTCTTACGGTCGATATAGGCATACATTACATTGTTGATGTCGGTTGCAAACTCAATCCATGAACCTTTAAATGGAATGATACGAGCAGAGAAGAGAGGGGTTCCATTGGCATGGACACTGGAGCCGAAAAAGACTCCTGGTGAACGATGAAGTTGAGATACCACAACGCGCTCTGCACCATTGATAATGAAGGTACCATTATCAGTCATATAAGGAATAGGGCCGAGGAAAACATCCTGAATGACAGTGTCAAAATCTTCATGGTCAGGGTCTGAGCAATATAGTTTTAACTTTGCCTTTAATGGAACACTATAGGTTAATCCGCGTTCCAGACACTCTTCGATAGAATAGCGAGGAGCATCAATGTAATAGTCCAAGAATTCCAAGACGAAGTTGTTACGGGTGTCTGCTATCGGAAAGTTCTCAGCAAACACCTTGTAAAGCCCATCGTTTTTACGCTTTTCAGGTGGCGTATCCAATTGAAGGAAATCTCTGAACGACTTTAATTGTACGTCAAGAAAATCAGGATATGGTACAGGATTCTTGACAGATGAAAAGTCTACTCGATTGTTTACAATTTTAGACATCTCTAAGGTTTTATGAATTTTCAAACTTGGTTTTAATAAGGAACCTAATCGAGGGGTTCGTCATGACTCGTCAATTCTGGAAAAGAAACGAACAAATGACTTTTACAGATTCAAAGACACAAAAAGGTTAAGAACCCCCAACCTGAGGATTCTTAACCCATGTGTATTTGTAAAGATGAAATTACTTGATTTCAACTTCAGCACCAGCACCTTCAAGAGCAGTCTTGAGGGCTTCGGCTGTAGCCTTGTCAACACCTTCCTTAACATTTGTAGGAGCAGCGTCAACGAGGTCTTTTGCTTCCTTAAGGCCAAGGCCGCAGTTTTCCTTCACAGCCTTAACTACTTGAAGTTTGGCAGTACCAGCGCTCTTCAGAACAACATCAAAAGATGTCTTTTCTTCAGCAGCAGCCTCGCCACCACCAACTGGACCAGCGGCAACAGCAACGGCTGCGGCTGCGGGTTCAATACCATACTCATCCTTCAGGACGGCCTTAAGTTCACTAACTTCTTTCACTGTCAAATTTACCAATTCTTCAGCAATAGTTTTAATATCTGCCATTTTTTCAATTTTTTTAATGGTTATTTATTTTTTTCTTAATTTCTTTAGCAGAATCTGATGATTCTATATCCTGTCAGACAGGATTATGCATTTTTCTCTTCGATTGCATCTAAGATACCATGCAGGATAGTACCACCGTCGAGGGCGGAAATAACGCCCTTGACAGGTCCTTCGAGCGCGGCAACAACGTCTGCAATAAGTTCGTTCTTGCTCTTGATTGCACAAAGCGCATCAAGATTCTCCGCACCTACATAGACACTTTCCTCTGCATAAGCACCCTTGAGGGAAGGCTTGTCACCATGTTCCTTTGCAAATTTCTTAATCAATTTGGCAGGAGCATTGGCTGTTTGGCAAAACATGATGCCCGTAGTTCCCTTCAAGCAAGGAATCAATGCAGGATATTCACCTTCAAGTTTCTCCAGTGCTTTCTCAAACAGGGTGTTCTTCACTACTTGAAGTTTTATCTCCTGTTTGAAGCATTCACGACGAAGAGCACTTGTCGTAGAACTGTCAAGAGCAGCAACATCTACAAGATAGAAGTGGGGATACTCCTGAACTTCCTGAACAAGTTTTTCTATTAATAAGCTTTTATCTTCTTTTTTCATGATGCAGTCCATTTAATTATTCAACAGATTTTGGGTCAATTTTCACACCCTTACTCATAGTACTCGAAAGATAAATGCTCTTAATATAAGTACCTTTAGCCGTAGATGGCTTCAACTTGATGACAGTATTGATGAATTCCAATGCGTTCTCCTTAATCTTCTGGGCATCGAACGACACCTTTCCGATTGCAGCATGAACAATTCCAGTCTTATCAACCTTGAAGTCAATCTTACCTTGTTTTACTTCACGTACAGCCTTGCCTACCTCCATGGTAACAGTACCACTCTTGGGGTTTGGCATGAGGCCACGAGGACCGAGGACACGGCCTAACGCACCAATTTTACCCATGCATGAAGGCATGGTAATGATTACATCAACGTCAGTCCAACCGCCCTTGATTTTCTCAATGTACTCGTCAAGACCTACATAGTCTGCACCTGCTTCCTTGGCCTCCGCCTCCTTGTCTGAAGTACAGAGACAAAGAACACGAACTTCTTTACCTGTTCCATTGGGAAGCGATACAACACCACGAACCATCTGATTTGCCTTGCGTGGGTCCACGCCTAAACGCATATCGATATTAACTGAAGCATCAAACTTTGTAAAGGTTATTTCCTTCACTAAACTTGCAGCCTCACTCAAAGTGTAAGCCTTCCCTGCCTCAATCTTATCAGCAACTTTCTGTTGGTTTTTTGTCAGTTTACTCATTTTAATTGAAGTTTTTAATTATTTACCAGGGAATTCTCCTTTAACAGTGATACCCATACTACGTGCAGTTCCAGCAACCATCATCATTGCAGACTCGATTGTGAAACAATTCAAATCAGGCATCTTATCTTCTGCAATCGTCCGGATTTGTTCCCAAGTCACCTCAGCCACCTTCGAGCGATTAGGTTCTGACGAACCCTTATTGGCCTTCGAAAGTTCCAAAAGTTGAACAGCAGCAGGGGGTGTCTTGATAACAAAATCAAAAGACTTATCAGCATAATAAGTGATAACGACAGGAAGAACCTTACCTGCCTTATCTTGAGTTCTGGCGTTGAACTGCTTGCAGAAATCCATGATATTGATACCTTTCGAACCAAGCGCAGGTCCTACTGGGGGAGATGGATTAGCAGCACCACCTTTAATCTGTAATTTGATTAATCCAGCAACTTCTTTTGCCATTTTGTTTTCAATTATTTAATTACACACTTTAAAAGAATAATGAAGCGTAACAATCAACATTATTCTTTCTCAACTTGTCCAAATCCCAACTCGAGTGGGGTTACACGACCAAAAATCTTGACAGCCACCTTCAGTTTCTGCTTGTCAGAATTCACCTCCTCAATCGTCCCATTGAAACCATTGAACGGTCCGTCGATGACACGTACTGATTCACCTTCGTTGAAGTCGGTTTGCAGGACTTCAGGCACTTCATCTGCATTCAGATCCACGCCCAACATCCTGTTGATTTCGGACTGTCGTAAAGGTGTTGGATTGTCCATTCCGCCCAAGAAGCCCAGCACTCCGGGAGTGTTGCGCAACATGTGAGGAATTTCGCCAATCAGAGCGGCTTCTACCAACACGTAGCCTGGAAGCATATTCATTTCTTTGACGACACGCTTGTTGCGTACCATCTGTTCTACGCGTTTGATAGGGATAAGCACTTGAGGAACGTATTTTTCAAAGCCGTGGTTTTTCATGTCAAGTTCAATGTATTCCTTGACCTTGCTTTCTTTACCACTAATGGCTTTTAACACGTACCAATGCGTTTCCTTGAACTCCATGTTCTTCATCTCCTCTAAACATTAAAAGAGTGAATAAACAAGTTTCATTAGCCACTCAAAGATGAAATCCATAACAAAAACTATCAGGGCAATGACGATGGAAGCAGATAAAACCATCACTGCACTGCTCATCAATTCTTTTCTTGTCGGCCAAGTTACCTTGTGTACAAGTTCGTCGTAGGATTCTTTACAATATGTAGCAATACTCTTAAACATAATTCTTACAATTAGCACGGGAAGAGAGGCTCGAACTCCCGACACCTGGTTTTGGAGACCAGTGCTCTACCAACTGAGCTATTCCCGTAAATACCAGTTCCCAACTAAGTTGAGAACTGGCGCTTTATCATCAACTTATGTTTTGTCGATTGATTAGTCGAACACTTCTGTAATCTGACCAGAACCTACGGTACGACCACCTTCGCGGATAGCGAAACGGAGACCTACGTTGAGGGCAACTGGGTAGATGAGTTCAACCTTGATTTCCACGTTGTCACCAGGCATTACCATCTCAACACCTTCTGGCAGGGCGATTTCACCCGTGCAGTCCATGGTGCGGAGGTAGAACTGTGGACGATAGTGGTTCTTGAACGGAGTGTGACGGCCGCCTTCTTCCTTCTTCAATACGTAGATTGAAGCCTTGAAGCCCTGGTGAGGTGTGATGGCACCCGGGTGAGTGATAACCATACCGCGCTTCACTTCCTTCTTGTCGATACCACGGAGGAGCAGACCTACGTTATCGCCGGCTTCACCTTCGTCGAGAATCTTGCGGAACATCTCAACACCTGTTACGACAGAGTTGGCGTCTTCACCGAGACCAAGGAGTTGAACAGGATCACCTACCTTCACGACACCAGTCTCGATACGGCCTGTTGCAACTGTACCACGGCCTGTGATTGAGAACACGTCCTCAACAGGCATCAGGAATGGCTTATCCTTGTCGCGAACTGGCTCTTGAATCCATTCGTCACAAGCGTTCATCAGTTCCATCACCTTCTCTTCCCACTCGGGTACCCCGTTAAGGGCGCCAAGGGCAGAACCACGGATGAATGGCGTGTCGTCTTCGAACTCATACTGAGCGAGGAGGTCGCGCATTTCCATTTCAACAAGGTCGAGCATTTCTTCGTCGTCAACCATGTCGCACTTGTTCATGAACACAACCAGACGAGGAACGTTCACCTGACGAGCGAGCAGGATGTGCTCACGAGTCTGAGGCATGGGACCGTCGGTGGCGGCAACTACGATGATGGCACCGTCCATCTGGGCAGCACCCGTTACCATGTTCTTCACATAGTCAGCGTGTCCCGGGCAGTCTACGTGTGCGTAGTGGCGCTTAGCAGTTTCGTACTCTACGTGTGCAGTGTTGATTGTGATACCACGCTCTTTCTCTTCCGGAGCATTGTCGATCTGGTCGAACGACTTGATTTCAGAAAGTCCCTGCTTTGCAAGAACGGTAGTGATTGCTGCTGTAAGAGTAGTCTTACCGTGGTCTACGTGACCGATTGTACCAATGTTCACGTGCGGTTTGGTACGCTCGAATTTTTCTTTTGCCATAGGTTTAAAATCTAAATATGTTAATGATATATTGTCTTCTCTCCATCGCACAGCCACTGGCTGCTCTCCGAAGAGCTGTTAACGAGACTTGAACTCGTGACCTCTTCCTTACCAAGGAAGTGCTCTACCACTGAGCTATAACAGCATTTTTAATCACCAGACATGTCGGAGTGGGCACAGATGGATTCGAACCACCGAAGGCGAAAGCCAGCAGATTTACAGTCTGCCCCATTTGGCCACTCTGGAATATGCCCATCGTCTTTGTCTGTCCAAAGCGGTTTCTCATGGGGCTCCGCCTTACTGCAAACCGCTTCTTCGAGCCTCTTGTCGGATTCGAACCAACGACCCCGAGATTACAAATCACGTGCTCTGGCCAACTGAGCTAAAGAGGCTTGTATAGCCGTTCGCACAGAACAATCCATGCGAAACGGCTGCAAAGGTAGGCATTATTTTTCAAACACCAAATTTTTTTTAGACAAAAATCACTTTTTACTCAGTTTTTCTTTGTATCGAGCCAGTTGCTTCTCCAAAGCAGGCAGGCTCTGGTCGATTGCTTCTTCAAACGTGTCGCAAGTTTTGTCTACGAACAGTTCCTCACCAGGCAGCACCACCTTGATGCTGGCTTGTTTGTTCAGGGCTGTCGCAGGTTTTACGACTTTCAGTGACACCTCTACCTTTCTTATTTCGCCACAAAACTTCTCCAGTTTACTAATCTTCTTCTGGATAAATTCCTGCAACTTGTCTGTTGCGTCGAATTTGATTGTCTTTACGCTTATATCCATAGTCTTTTGGTTATTTAGGAACGCGGATGTGCGTTCTTATATTCTTTTTTCATTTCCTCGAACGAGACATGGGTGTAGATTTCCGTCGTCTTGAGGCTTTCGTGCCCCAACAACTTCTGAATGCTCTGCAGGTCGGCACCATTGTTGAGCAGGGTCGTGGCGAAGGTGTGTCGCAGCACGTGCGGACTCCGTTTGCGCTGGTTCGTCACTTTCGACAGGTTTTCCTTTACCACTCGCTCAATTTCTGTCGGACTCATCGCTTGGCCTTTCTTTCCGCAGAAGAAGGTGGCGAACCCTTCACACTGCCCGAATTCCCGGCTTCTTGCCTCGAGATAGTCTCTCACGGCATCCAACAGTTCCTGTCCGAAAGGAATGAGTCGTTGCTTGTCACGTTTTCCTGTCACTTTCACCAGCATCTCGTCGCAGCGGATGTCCTCGTCTTTCAGACTCAACAGTTCTGCGCGGCGCATGCCAGTCATGTAGAGCATCAGGATAATCAGGCGGTCGCGTCGTCCCCAGAAGTCATCGATAAACATCTGTTCATCCAACAGCCGATCCATCTCCTGTTGACGCAGGAATGTGGGCAGTCTTTTCTTCTTCTTGGGGCGACTCACTTTCACGACTGGATTATCCTTGACCTGCCCTGTCAGCAGCAGGTAGCGGTAGAAAGCCTGCAGGCCACTCAGGTGCAGATTGACCGAAGTCTCGCTCAACTTCTGTTCATCCAGCATGAACACGACCCATTCGCGTACCAGTTCCGTCGTCACGCTCTCCCATGCCAGGTCTTCACCAAGACCCTCGTTTCCTTCGTCCGTATGGGTTCCGGCAACCGTCTTCACGTAGAATCGGCTGAACGTTTTCAACGAATCGCCGTACGTTTCGACAGTCTTCTGTGAGCGGTTTCGTTCTGACTTTAGATATTCCAAGAAAGCAGCCACCAGTTTGTCCATCGCATCATCTCCTGTTTCCATTTGTCCCGCGCGGGACACCTTCAGAAGGATGCCACTAAGGTAGTTGTTTTCTTGGAGAAGACAAAATTTTGTTGCGCTATTTTTTTCAAAAATTGAATAAACGCTCAAGTCTGCCGGGAAGTCTCCTCGTCCGCCCGATGGCCGACGGTTCCCGGAAGTCATTAGTCTTCAGCCTGGTGCAGTTTGTTCACATAGACAGCGTGCTGCATCTTCTTGCGACGCGTAACAGATGGTTTCTGAAACTCGCGGCGCGTGCGCACTTCCTTGATGACACCAGTCTTTTCCGACTTTCTCTTGAACTTCTTGAGAGCCCTCTCAATGTTCTCACCTTCTTTAACAGGTACGATAATCATTGCGTTTGATTTTGATTGATAATTAAAAAGTTAAACATTTTTCTACTCCTTCACAGACAGTCGTAGCCACACGGAACAAAGTCCGACAAAGGCTGTCGAACTGTCGAAAGGATTGCAAAATTACGGCAAAATCCTTAAACCACAAAACTTTAAGGTGAAAAAGTTGTCAATGACCTTTTTTTTCTTTTTTTATTTACGGGGTTTCCCTCACTTTTTTTCTGTTTTGTAAAGTCCTTGCGGTTGTCTGATTCCGGAACGGCGGGGCGGGCCAATGTCACACGCCTGTCGTCAGAACAGGAAAAGGGGGTGCTGTGAGTTGGTGTGTTTCTGCTTCATTTCCTCTCGCATGCGGCGCATGGAGGTGCAATAGAAGAAGGCTACGAGGTATTCGGCACTGTCCTTTCGGAACATTTTCAGTGCACGGATGTACTCGTCCTTGCTATCTTGGGTGACAATGAGAAGCGGGTGGCCTGCTGTCAGCAGGATTTTGTTGGAAAGCAGGCGTGCCAGTCTGCCGTTGCCGTCGCGGAAGGGGTGCAGGTAGATGAAATAGCCGTGGAACATGGCTGCGACGAACATGGGTGGAAGGTTTCGCGACAGGGCTTCCTCGGTGTGTTGAAGGAGGTCGGGCACTCGCTGAACCAGCGTTGTGTGGTCGCCGAACAAGGTGTCGCCAGCCGCCATGTCCATCGTTGTATATTCGCCTGGCTGTGCCCCTGGATGTCGGTAGGCAATCGTGTGTTCTGTCAACAGCCGGTGCAGGCGGAGAATGTATTCCTCTGTCATGGGTTCGGCCAGTGTAGCCAGCATGTGCTCGTAGGCATGGAAATGGTCCAGCATCTCCATGGTCTCGACGAGCGATTTACCCTTGGGCACATAGTTCATGCCTTGTTCGAGCAGGGCACGGGTGTCGTCAACGGTATAGGAATTACCCTCCACGCCACAGTTGTGGGCAGAGAACAGCACTTCGTTGCGCTCGGCCAGTTCTTCCACGGGCAGTCGGTCTGAGACATAGGCCGCATATTGTGCCATCAGTGCGTCATATTCCTGGTCCAGTTCTTCGCACATATATTGACAACAGTCTGGTTTTCAAGCCTTGCGAATGTACTCCACAATCCACTGGCCTACTTCGCAGGTGCCGTATTTTGCGCCTCCCTCGACTTGGATTTCGGGGGTGCGCACGTTCTGGTCCAGGCTGGCGTCGACGGCGCGGCGCACCAGGTCGCCCTCGCGCTGCAGGCCGAAGTGTTCGAACAGCATGGCCACGCTGAGAATCTGGGCCAGGGGGTTGGCGATGTTCAGGCCCTTGGCTTGCGGCCAGGAGCCGTGGATGGGTTCGAAGACGGGCGTCTTCTCGCCGGTGGAGGCGGAGGGCAGCAGTCCCATGGAGCCGGTGATGCAGGAACCCTCGTCGGTCAGGATGTCGCCGAAGGTGTTCTCGGTCACCATGACGTCGAAGAAGCGGGGGTCCTGAATCATGCGCATGGCGGCATTGTCGACGTACATGTAGTCGGTCTCTACCTCGGGGTACTCAGGAGCCATTTCCTGGGCCACCTTGCGCCACAACCGACTGGATGCCAACACGTTGGCCTTGTCGACCACGGTCAGGTGGCGACGGCGTTTCATAGCATAGTCGAAGGCCACGCGCAGGATACGCTCTATCTCGGAACGGGTGTAGACGTTGGTGTCGTAGGCGCGGTCGTCGCTCTCGAATTTCTCGCCGAAGTACATGCCGCCGGTCAGTTCGCGGATGCAGATGAAATCGGCTCCGCGCACCAGTTCGTCCTTCAGCGGCGAGTTGTGCACGAGACAGTCGAAGGTGGTCACGGGACGGATGTTGGCAAACAGTCCCAACTTCTTGCGCATGGCAAGCAGTCCCTGTTCGGGACGCACCTTGGCAGCAGGATTATTGTCGAACCTCGGGTCGCCCACGCTGGCAAACAGCACGGCGTCGGCCTCAAGACAGGTCTGGTAGGTGGTCTCGGGGAAAGGGTCGCCAACCTCGTCGATGGCATGGGCACCACACAGGGCTTCCTTAAAACTCACTTCGTGTCCGAACTTCTCGGCCACGGCCTTCAGGACGGCAACGCCCTGTTCCATGATTTCGGGACCGATTCCGTCACCGGCCAGCACAGCAATTTTCAGTTTCATAAGTCAATAACAATGGTTTTCGTGGCAAAGATAGTGAAAAAAACGTCCACAGCGAAACGGAACCCTCCTTTTTTCCACCTTCATCCCCAACCGCCAGCCCTGCCAACCCCACCCACCTACACTGCCAACTCCACTCGACTGCCCTGCCAACCCCACTCGACTGCACTGCCAACTCCACTCGACTACACTGCCAACCCCACTCGACTGCCCTGCCAACTCCAACCACCTCACATGCCATCATACCCCGTCAGTCTGGACCAGAAAACAGCCCTCCCTGAAAACCCACCTCCTCCCCACTCAAATGTTGTCGCCGGCACAGTGAAAACTTTCCGAATCTTCAGAGCAAAGTTTAAATCACGACGTGATTTCTGTAAATCACGACGTGATTTCTACAAATCACGACGTGATTCTTACAAATCACGACGTGATTTGAAGTTTTGTTGCGCTAAAAAGCAAGTTTAAAGCGCAGTATCACAAAGATTTATGTGCAGATGCAGGACTTTTCAACTCTCAATTCGCATTTCTCCTCCGATTCTTTCCTCATTTTAAAGTCTTTTTATTTCAATTCCCAAGTCTCAATATTTATAATTTTCAATTTCCAATTTTCACTTTTCAATTATATAATTGTATCTTTGCCAATGGAAGTTTTGCAGTATGTGGCCTATGCGCGCGTGCGTGTGCTTATTTATCTTATGGGTGCTGCCGGCCCTGTCGGGCACCGGAGCCCGGGGCCAGGTGTTCTGGCTGGAGAAGCGGTCGGACTCACTCTATGTGCTGACGCTCGAGACGCGCACTGCGGACGGACAAAGACGCAGCATGAGCCGATGGAAACTGCCCTACCCCGTCTACCGCATGGCAACGGGCGACGTCGACGGCGACGGACGGGAAGAGGCACTGGTGGGCGTGGTGAAGCGCACGCGCTACAGTCCCGAGGTGGACCGCCGCCTGTTCGTGTTCAAAAACGTGAAAGGCCACATCCGCCCCCTCTGGATGGGGACACGGCTGGGCGGCAGGCTGGTCGACTTCCGCGTGTGCAACGGACGGCTGCGCAGCCTGGAACGGTCGACCGACGGACAGCGTTTTGCCGTGGCCGAATACGGGTGGAGCCGCTTCGGACCTGCATTTGAGAGATACCTTACCAAAAATCGCAACCAATATGAAAGCATGGAAATTTTTCATGGGAACCGGCACCCTGACGGGCGTGCTCGTACTGACAGGCCTGATGGCCGCGTGCAAACCCAACGCAGACCAGGACAACCCTGAACTGCCACTGCCACAATGGACAGACCAGCGTCCGGTCATCGACGTGGAACTGCTGCGAGGCGACATCGACCTCGACATGGACATCTCACAACTGAGCGTGAGCGAGTTGCGCGTACTGCGCAACGCCTTTGCCGCCCGACAAGGCTACTTGTTCATGTCGGCTGAACTGCGCAGCATCTTCAGCCAGACCACCTGGTACGACTCCCTCATGTACGCCCGATGGGAACAGTCGACCGACTGGTGGGAAGACTATGCCGAGGAACAGATGAAAGAGTCGGGCAGCACGCAGAAACCGCAGAAAATGGCTCCCATCGCCTATACCGACCAGGAACTGGCCTTCATCGAGCGCGTGAAGGACCGCGAACAGGAACTGCTGAAAAAGAACTTCGACATGGACGAAGGCTGGCTCGTGAACATCGACAACGTCGTCAACCTCTACCAAAAGGAAGGAATGGGATGGGGCACCCGCCAGGTGGACGAAAACGTGGTCACAATGCGCTCAGAACCCATCGGCGAAGGGCAGCGACTGCGCAGCAAACTGGGACAGCAGGGATTTGCCATCGTACCCTCCAACTACGAACAACTGTTCCAGGTCTACGAAAACAACGACTACCACGAATTTCCCAACTTCGTCACCACCGACCTCTATCTACAGGCCTTCCACCTCTACTTCGACGTACTGCTGAGACGCATCGAGGAAGGCCACTTCATCAAGCAACTGGCCGACCTGTGCGAAGGACTGCACGGAGCCATGCTCATCACCGCTCGCAACGAACACCGTGACCCCATCAGCCTGCGCTGCGAACATGCAGCCGCCTTCTTCGCCATCGGACACTACCTGCTCACCGGACAGCAGACACTCTCCATCCCCGCAAGCCAGAAGAACGACGTGGCCAAGGAACTGCAACTGCTGGAGAAGATGGAAGACAACTTCTCCGACTTCCTCGACTACCACGACGCCTACTTCATGTACAGCATCTTCCGCCCACGCGGACACTACACACGCAACGAACATCTTTCACGCTATTTCAAGGCCATGATGTGGCTGCAGACCGCACCCTTCTGCACCGACAAGCCCGAACAAATACTCGAGGCAGCACTCATCGGCAAGAACATCGACGAAAACACCTATCTCACCAACCTCTACAACCGACTCACCCAACCCATCGACTACCTCATGGGCCAGCCAGACAACGGCAGCATGGTGCAGGTCTACAGACTCATGAACGAGACAGGAATCAACATCGACCAACTGGCCAAAGACACCAAAAAGCAGAAAGAATTCCGGCAGGAACTGGAGAACATGCTGAAAACTCAAGTGAAGATACAGCCTAAGTTCCAGGCTTCCAGCGAATTTAAAATCAACCTACTCCCACAACGCTTCGTGCCCGACGCCTACACCCTGCAGGAAATGGTAGACTACGACAACAAGCCAACCCTGCGACCCACACCCAAGGGACTCGACGTGTTCGCAGCCATGGGAGTCGAAGCAGCCGAGAAAATCCTGCTCGAAGAACTGAAAGAAAACGAGACCTGGCCCGAGTACACAAAAACACTCAACAAGGTGAAAAAGACAAATGACACAGACACATGGGACAACACACTCTACAACGAATGGCTGAAGACACTCACCACCCTGAAGGCCGACACCTACGAAAAGCCCAAGACCACAGGCATACACCCTGACTACTTCATGCTCACCCCACAATGGGACAAGAAGAACCTGAACGCCGCACTCGGCTCGTGGGCAGAACTGAAGCACGACGCCATCCTCTATGCCAAGCAACCCATGGGAGCCGAATGCGGAGGCGGAGATGAACCCGACCAACCCATCCGCATGGCCTACGTCGAACCCAACGTCGTCTTCTGGCAGGCAGCCATCGTCCTGCTCAACCACATCAGCGATATCGTCAACCAGTTCAGACTCAACGACGAAGAACTGGAAGACGTCACCGCCAACCTCAAGGAACAAGCAGAATTCTTCCTCGCCGTCAGCAAGAAAGAACTCTCAGGACAACGCCTCTCAGACGAAGAATATTCACAACTGCAATACGTCGGCTCCAACTTCGAATACCTCTCACTCCAGATGCTGCGCGAGCCCGAAACGTGGCTCAGCGAATGGGACGACATTAGCGGAGCCGACAAAAAAGTCGCCGTCATTGCAGATGTCTACACCGCCAACGCCCAAAACAATCTCGAAAAGTCCATCCTCTACGAAGGCGTCGGACCGGCAGACGAAATCTACGTCATCGTCGAAATTGACGGCTACCTCTACCTCACCCGCGGAGCCGTCTTCTCCTACCGCGAATTCACAGAGCCACTCGACCAGCCACGACTCACCGACGAAGAATGGCAGGAAATGCTCAAGAAATATCCCGAGAAAGGAGTACCCCAGTGGATGAGCCCCATCAGGACACCAGCCGAAGACATCCCTGCCGACAATGAACTTATTTTCTATTCTTCTGGCTGTTAGCCTGCTGGCCAACCCCACAAAAAACACACCGCCGACGCGCAACACGCTCACCCTCACCTTCGTGGGTGACGTGTTGCTCGACCGCGGTGTAAGACAACATGTAGAACACACAGCAGCACAACTCGGCATCAAAGACATCGCACAGGCAGCCAACCTACTCTTCACACACGAAGTAGACAAAATCTTCCAACAGAGCGACTGCGTCATCGCAAACCTCGAATGCCCCGCCACCGACATCAAGTCACCCATACAGAAACGATTCTCCTTCCGCGCAGACCCATCCTGGCTGCCCATCCTGCGAAAACACGGCATCACCCACTGCAACCTCGCCAACAACCACAGCATCGACCAAGGACGCAAAGGACTCATCTCGACACTGGAAAACCTGAAAGCAGCCAACATCACACCCATAGGAGCAGGAAAAACAATGGACGAAGCATCTCGACCCGTCCTACTATACAACCACCCACGCAAAGTCTACCTACTCGTCTCAGCACAAATGGTACTCGAAAACTACCCATTCCTGCCACAGAAACCATGCGTCAGCCAACAAAACATACAAAACCTCTGCACAACCATCCGGAAAATAAAAGACAACGAACCCAACAGCATCGTACTCGTCAGCCTGCACTGGGGCACCGAACACACCCCCCGTCCCGTACCCCAACAACGCATGCAGGCAAGGCAACTCATCGACAACGGAGCAGATGCACTCATATGTCACCACACACACACCCTCCAAACCATAGAGAAATACCACAACAAATACATCTTTTACAGCATCGGAAACTTCATCTTCGACCAGCACAAACCCATCAACACAAAAACCGTAATAGTCCAATTCCAAATCACCTCAACCAACCTCAACTGCAAAACCATCACCTGCGAAATCAAAAACTGTGTCCCACACATCACCCACTAATCTTCACCACCACACCAACCCAAATTAACAGAAAACCACTACAAAAATATCAAAAAGAAAAATAAAGTCCAGCCATAGCCGACAAAACTAAAAAGTATCAGAAAAGGAAACACAAAACTAAAAAGTATCAGAAAAGGAAACAAAGTCCGGACAAAACAGCAGTGCCCCTCCGACACGGTGTGTGTGTCGGAGGGGCACCTGACGTAAAGAAGGCGGCGACCTACTCTCCCGCATTGCGGCGCAGTACCATCGGCGTGACCGGGCTTAACTTCTCTGTTCGGGATGGGAAGAGGTGGAACCCCGGGGCTGTAGCCACCTGAGTATGGCAAGCCCGTCGGACTGACAGCAAGGAAAGGACAGGAGGAGAAGACGGGCGGAGAGCGGAGGCAGACGCTCCACGGGAACCCCACGGGAACGAATGACGGGGAGACGGATCTATACTACAACACACACATCCTCTCCCACACCGGGGAAAGAATGACAGGCAAAGGAGGGCCTGCAGGCGG